>Ga0272442_10005815_pt1 | contig 16378 bp, 16 predicted proteins | sample SSMForm2O_FD_200262 | JGI IMG/M metagenome (GOLD analysis project Ga0272442, IMG submission 200262) | Marine sediment archaeal communities from Little Sippewissett salt marsh, Falmouth, MA, United States - SSM-Form-2O | ecosystem: Environmental > Aquatic > Marine > Wetlands > Sediment ...
TCCATCAAAGTTAACTGCATCTAGAATAATTGCTATATCAAAATGGCCAAGCAAATGAAGAATGTTCATGCCGCCAGTGCCCCCATCAATAAACTCTATGTTATCAGGTAACTCATCTTTTTTTTCAATTAGTTTTTCTAGAAGAACTATGCCAATGCCATCATCTTTTCTCAGAGGATTTCCAATACCGATAACGCCTATTCTTTTCATATTTGATACTACACAAATTTTACATCAAGATAATGAGTGCTGCACGAGATACATGGATCATATGCTCTTACTAACATCTCAAGATTTAATTCAATCTCTTTTCTTGGTTTATCAATAATTTGGGGAACCATTTCTTCCATGTCTTTTTGAATATTTGCGTGATTTTGATTTGTGGGAATGACACAATTTGCTTTTACACATTTTCCCTTTTCATCAAGAGTATAATCGTGAACAAGTATCCCTCTTGGCACTTCAGCCACTCCAATACCTCTCCCTGCTTTTAATTTGAAAACAACTGGTTTTTCCTCTTTGACGCCCTCGTTTATTAATCTATCAATTAATAGCATAGAATCCTCAATATTATGTACAAACTCAACAAGTTGTGCAATATTATTCATAAATGGATTATAGTTTATTGCCTTCAGTTTGAAGAGTTTAGCAACTTCTTTAGCAATTGGGTGTAACTGTTTGCTATTAAGATTGAATCTGGCCAACGCTCCAACCATATATGAATCCCTTTTATGCTTCGCATGTTTTGCAGTAGAATGTGGAACAACATATTCGTCCATTAATGATTTGTAATCTTTATTATTTGCATGCCTTCCAGTATCTGTTGAGGCGATAACGCCATCGTAGAATGCATATTCTTCATTAGAGCTAAGTCCAATGTATTCTGTCTCTCTTTCAAAATCAGGGAAGTTGCCAACAACACTATTCAAAACATTTGCAACTTCTTTCGTAGTCTTTAGATCATCTTTTAATCGTTGCCGTAAATTACTCAATTGTTTTACGGTTGGTATTGCTGAAAATCCTCCAACAATAAGTCTAATGGGGTGAGTCGTGCGACCACAGACTAGATCAGACATTTCATTGGACAAACGATGAAGCTTAACGATCTTTAGCAGAGCATCTTGATTTTTACTTCCTACAAGTGGAAAAACACTCCCCACGCCAAAAAGATCAGGCGCGGCAAGGTATCCAATATGAAGAATGTGACTTTGCATATTCTCTGCATTAAGAGCTAATCTTCGTAGCATTGCAGTCTGCTCAGAAATCTTTATATCCAATGCGTCCTCAGTAGCTTTCAAAGAAGTGAGAGAATGACCAATAGAACAAATACCACATATTCTTGAGGTGATGGTGCGAAGCTCGCTATAATCCCTTCCTCTAAGCATGGCTTCAAAAAATCTAGGGGCCTCAGAAACCTGCCACTGTAACTTTTCAATTTTGCTTTTTCTTACATTGAGGACAATGTTGCCGTGCCCCTCAACGCGAGTAACATGTTCCAAATTGATATCAACGTTATTATTCATTTGACTTCCTCCTTACGAAAGTCATTCCATCTTTGGGGTTGAAGCTTGATGTATTGTATAATGTGCAACGACTTTTCATTTCCTCATAGGTTAAATCATATTTTTCAAGAATGTCCATGACGCACTCAATTTGTGGTTTCTTTAGAATGCCACGGCAACCGTCACAAGGGCTGCCATTTGTTGGACAAATGGCGTTACATCCTGCTCTAGTAATTGGTCCAAGACAGAATTTTCCAAGTTCAAACAGACAAACATTTTCATTCTTTTTACACTCGACGCAAACTGGATAGTTGGGTATTTCTGGTTTTTTGCCAAGTGCTAATGCAGTTATAACTTGTTTAAATTCATCACGATTAATTGGACACCCGTGTATATAATAGTCTACAGGTACAACTTCATTAAGAGCTTTTGTTTGGAATGCGTCAAAAAACTCGTTGTCTTTAATATCCGCATCCCCATAAACCTCTTTTTTAACCTCTTCAGCAGACCATTGGTTTCTTATTTTATTAATTCCACCAATAGTTGCGCAGGCTCCTAGGGCAACAAGTATTTTTGCGTTTCTTCTAATCTTTCGCAATCGCTTTTCGTCCATAGGCCTCATAATCGAACCTTCAATAATCGCAATATCATATTCGTCAGAGTGTTCCTTCATAACCTCTCGGAACGATACAACATCGACTATTTCGATAAGATCAAGGATTTCTTCCTCAAGATTTGCAATCTGTAATTGACAACCTTCACAGCTCGAGAAATCAAAAAAAGCAACACGTGGCTTCATTCAAACGCCTCCGGAAGATTCTTGATTTGACTGTAATTGAATACCGGACCCTCTTTACAAACATAGACTCCGTTGATTTGACAATGGCCACACTTACCAACGCCGCATTTCATACGACGTTCAAGAGAAACAAAAATATTTTCCTCAGGTATTCCAAGAGTTAACAAACATTGTATCACAAATTTGTACATGACTGGTGGTCCAATAACAACTGCAATTGTATTTTTTGAATCATACTTGTCTAGCCTAATTCTTGGGAAAAGCGTTGTAATCAAGCCGGTGCAACCTGTCCAGCATTCGCCTTCTGCACATTGATCAACCGTCAGCTCACATTGAACATCATCGACCTTTTTCCATTCTTCAATTTCATCCATGAAGAGTATGTCATCAGGACATTTTGACCCATAGAGAATAGTAATATCCTTGAATTTTTTACGGTTATCTTTGTCCAAAACATGATTAATCAAAGATCTCATTGGAGCAATACCAAGACCGCCCGATGTGAACAAGATATGCTTTTTTTCAAGGTTCTTTACATTAAAACCATTTCCAAAAGGACCTCGTATCCCTAGCTTGTCACCAACAGACATTTCAAAAAGTTTCAAGGTAACATTTCCAACTTTTCGTACAACGATTTCAAAAGAAGGAGATTTGCTTGGTGCAGATGAAACAGAGATGGGTGCTTCTCCGATACCAAAAATTGAAACCTCTACAAACTGCCCTGGTTTATGGTTGAGAGGCTTATTGTCATCAAGTTCAATCTCAAATAGCATTTCCATTGATGTAAGCTTTTCCTTACGTTTTAGGGTTGCAACTCTTGGAATATGAATGATACCTTTATCTTTAATTTCTGTTTTTTCTTTAATGAAGAACCTACTGGTATCATCAGATCTCTCAAAATGAGAAAGCTCATTTATTACATCACATGGATCTGCTATATCTGGCAGACATGCAGTACCACAACGCCCACATCCCACACATGCAATAAAGCCATAACGTTCAGGCAAATAATTCCCTTTTCTAAAGAAACGATGTCGATATCTCTCTTTAATATCGCCACGAAATACCTCTCCGCTACCAATCTTTGTAAAGTCTTGCAATAAACAACCATCCCAAGTACGAACCCTCTTTCCATCTTTTAGATTTAAAGAAACCTCTTCCTTTACATCATAACAAAAACAGGTAGGGCAAACCATGGTACAAGAACTGCATTCTAGGCATTCATCAGATTTTTTGTCCCATATGGGATGATCATAATTTGCAACAAGAACCGACGGCCACTCTTTTTTATCAATCTTGACTTTTTTGGTATATTGGGAAGCGATATGTTTACGAACTGCCTTGATCTTTTTAATATCTAATTCAGTTGCAGCTGCTGTTTTTGCATATTTTGCAAGCAACTGTTTTCCCTTTTCAGAACCAATTGTTATTGCGTATTTTCCTTCCAAATTTGTTAGCATCAAATCAAAGCCAGATTCGGTTATATTTGTTTTCATACTGGCAGCAAATGACCTCTCTGAAACTTTCTGAACATCAACACCAATAATAATGGTATTTTCTCTTCTTTTTTTGTAAAAATCATCCTTTTGCGAGTCAAGATACAGTTTATCCGTTTGATCTAATGCAATAATGTCATAAGGATGCACACCAATGATGATCCTAGATTCTTTTTCTTCATTTTCTTTTACATCAAATGGTTTCTTAAGATTAAACCCCATCAAATTTTCATACTGAGGTAGGAAATATTTTTTTGGAGGAAGAATTGTAAAATCGTAATCTAAACGTAGTTCTCTGGCATTTTCAAGCGGACCAAAAACAAATCGCTCCCCTTTTGCCTTAACACCTACAATTTCATGCGTATTATCTTTAATTAGACTATCAACAAAAGAAATCAAATCTTTTTTAGTAATTATTTTTACAACTTTAGAGTCAGATTTAGTCATAATTTATCACCAAATTGAGCCTCCTAAACTCATGATTTATATGTTTTCACGAACCAGTATCTAATAGTGGTATAATAGTTTTCTCAGTGGTGCTTTATTAACAGGCATATAAATTTAAAAAATCTATAAGTAAATTTTAATAATTGCCAATTCAAAGATGTTTAAATCTGAACTTACTACAAAAATATTTTATTTTTAGCAGAATTTTCCCCTAACTTTTTGATTTTTTCTGTAAACTCTGTAGCAACTTTTGCATACTTTGTTCCTTCTGAAGCAGAAATCCAAGAAAGCAACAATCTGTCTGAATCCACATTTATTTCTTCAAATATCTTTTTAAGTAATGCAAATCTTCTGCGAGTATAGTAGTTGCCTTTATCATAATGACAGTCACCTGGATGACAGCCTGCTACAAGAATTCCATCTATTCCTCCCAGGTAGGCTTTTACGACAAAAAGCGGGTCAACTCTACTAGAACACATAACCCTAATAGGCAGTATCGAAGGAGGATATTTTAGTCTGCTAGTCCCAGCCAAATCTGCTCCAGCATAAGAACACCAATTACAAAGGAATGCAAGTATCTTTGGCATAAACTCTTCTTCTTTATTCATATTATCACGTTCAATCCTCAAATTCAGAAAATTCCTCTTTCTTAAACGTAAGCAAAGGAATTTCCTCCTCTACGTCTCTTCCCGGGACATAGTCAAACAGTTTTTGGACGGATTCTCCCACCTTTTTAAATATAATTGAGATTGGTATATCAGCAGGACAAACGTCCTCACAAGCACCGCATCCAACGCAGGATATTGTGATATGATCTAATCTGCCAATTTGAAAGTAAGTTACGCCTGGTGGAACTCTGAGTCCTCCTCTTTTTTCTAGATCTGCTTCATAGCGGGAAGGCTTGTATTCAGAATCTGGAGACTCAAATTCACATAATTTACAATAACAAATGGGGCAAACCTTGCTACATCCATGGCAGCCTAAACATTTCCCAAAGATGTCTATAAGTCCATCCAAGCCTTTCATTTTCGCTTCGATTTCGTCAAAAAGTTTTTTCTTTTCTGCCTCTCTTTTAGTCCGGAATTTATCCAGTTTTCCTTTGTCTAATTCTTTTGTTAAAAACTCTCCTTTTATGCCTTCGGTCAGTTTCTCTGCTTTCTCATTGTTAAGAAGTATCATACATTGCTTATCCACATCATTTTTGGCAATTAAATCGACTGTCATGTCTGCAGTATATGGTATAAATTCTTCACATCCTTTACAAGCTGATCTTAAGTCGGTTGGAACCTCGCCTTTCATAACTGCATCCCAATATTTAGAAAGATTTTTCTCTATTGTATTATCTACAGCCATTTTAAGTGGATATACACCCCCGCATGTCGAACTTATAAAGAAAATGTTGTCAAGACTTCCCTGTTCACGTTTTACAAGCTCTATAAACGCTCTTAACTCACAAGGTTTAACAACAGCAATAACTGGATCATTTGTACTACCTCTTAGTGTAAAACGTGATATTAGCTTACCAGCATTAGTCGGCATTAAAGGATAAAATGGAACTGCATCCTTTAGTTCATCTGACTTAGTAATAAGTGAATAAGCTATTGCACCCTCTTTATTTATCTTCTTAAGTGTAAAAACTCCTTTAACCTTGCCACTCTCCAGAAGAAATTTTAGGAGCTCTATTATGCCTTGTTCACTGTTTTTGTTTATCTTCAAAGCTTTAGTCATTTGAATCCTCCACGTCATTAAGTTCTTCTTCTTTGTAGGTAATTAGCGGGAGTGGCTCCTCTATATCTCTACCAGAAACATAATCAAATAAGCCTTGAGTCTCATCGGCTATCATGCTAAATATCTGAGCTACTGGAATAGACACAGGACATGCATCTTCACATGCTCCACAAGACACACAAGAAATACTCATGTGCAACATTCTTCCCATCTGGAAAAGAGTGGTGTCAGGTAGAAATCGGATGCTTCCTTTACGTTCTGCAATCTTAAGGTAATCTTCAGAGGTATGTTTTACTTTATCAGAATCAAAATAACATAAGCGACAGTAACAGACGGGGCAAACTCTCATACAGTTATGGCAGTTTATGCATTGACTGAAGGTATCAGTTAGGTTGTCGAGACCACCTATTTTGGATTTCAACTCTTTTAGGTTTTTCTCTCTCTTTTTGTGTTTTTCTTCTGTGATGGTCTTAACCTTTGCCTGCCAACTATCAGCACTCTCTTTCGGATCTATGCCAAGTTTATCTAGAACATTTTTTCCTTTTTGGCTATTTGAAATAATGAAAAAAGTATCTTTTTTTGCACCAAGAGTTCCTATGTGGAGATCTCCTGCAATCATACTCGATTTATCACATATTTGACACACAGGTCTCATTGGTTTGTAATCCCATTTCTCAGCAGCATCATAAAATAGTTTCATTCCTTTTTTCGGATCACCAAGAAAATCAGACAAGGGTAAAACACCTGGACAATCCATGCTTATAAGTGTTATGTTCTCCAAATCTGTTTGACCGAGTTTTGACAATTCGACTGTTGCCCGTATTTCACAAGGCCGCATAACAGCAGCTATTTTCATTTTTCCCTTTCCAAGTCTGGTTACGCTAGAAACTGCCTTAGCTCCTTGGACAGACATAATTGGTGAAAGAGGGGCACCATCTTTGAGAAGAGTTTTATCTTTTATCAGCACATATGCAAATGAATCGCCAGCCGGAGTCATCATTGGTATGAGAACTGCATCAAAAATACCCTCATCCATTGCCTTTTTTAGAAAATCAATTACCGATTCTTTTGTATCTGATTTTGATGAAACAATAGCACATTTATTTTTGGAGTTGTCCTCAGATTTAATCATTGAACGGCCTCCATAAGTTCCTGATAAATCTGATTAAAAGTGAAGTGTTTTAGAGTTGCTGCTCCAGAAGGACAGGCTGCAACACAATTTCCGCATCCACGGCATATGGCTTCGTTTACAACAGATATTTTCTTCGCTTCATCAAAAGTGATAGCACCATATGAACAGACATTGATACATTTTTTGCATCCTATGCAAAAAGATTCTGATATCTGAGAGATTTTAACCTCGGGTTCAATTTTTTTACCCGGAATTAGAGAAGAAAGTATTTTCCCAGTTACAGCATCTGCTTGAACCAAGGTTTCTGAAATATTTTTTGGTCCTTGGGCACATCCTGCAATGTATATTCCTTCTGTGGTTGTAGATATTTGACCCAGTTTCTCGTGTTCCTCAGAGAAGAAACCCCCATCTCCTATAGAAATACTTGCAACTTCGGCGAGCCCAGAAGCATCAGACGTTGGTTCCATGGCTGGAGCAAGAATTGCCATGTCGGCTCCAAGGTTCTTTTTACTGCCGTTTTCGTCTTTATATTCGATATTTAGTTTATCTCCCTTTTTTGTAACCTTTAAATCTGCAGATCTGATAAAATCAACATGTTTTCCTTTGGTTTGATCATAGAATTTCTGATATGTTTTTCCAGGTATGCACAAATCTGAGTAAAAATTAGATACCTTTACATTTGATATTTTGTCCTTTAGATATCTAACAAATTTAAGAGAGTACATGCAACATACCTCTGAGCAATAACCTGTTTCGTCTCGTCCTACACAATGTATTATAGCTACTGAGTTAGGTTTTTTACCGTTTTTAAGAGTGATTTTTCCTGATGAATTCATGTTTTCAAATTCCAATGCAGTTACAACATTGTCCAATTCCCCATAGCCATATTGGGAAGTCTTTTTTGGATCAAAAAGCGTAGAGCCAGTAGCCAATACTACTGCCCCAACATTAAATTCAGCAGAGCTTTTATCCTCATCTCTTTTTTTTACTTTCACTTCAAAATTTCCAAAAAATCCAAGGACTTCTTCCACTTCGGCGTCAGTGAAAACCTTGATGTTTTCATTCTCATTAACACTCTGGATTTTCTGTTTCATAACATCGGAAGTGAGGCTCATATTTGGAAAGGTTTTTTCAAAATTTGTTACTAAACCCCCTAGAGAAGAAGATTTTTCAACAAGGTAAATTTTTCTATCAGGGCTGGCAAGTTGTAGGCTGGTTTCGATACCTGCAACTCCACCTCCAATTACTAAAACATTGGGGGTGCACTCTAGCTCTTTTTTTTCAAGTGAAGAATGATAGCGAACTCTTCCAATAGCTGCCTTTGTTAGTCGTATAGCTTTCTCTGTTGCCTCATCTTTGTCTTCTGTAATCCAGGCACATTGCTCACGAATATTAGCAAGTTGGAAAAGATAAGGGTTGATACCAGCATTTTCACATACTTCCATGAAGGTTTGTTCATGTTGTTTTGGTGAGCATGCAGCAACCACTAAATGTGTTAGATTATGTTTTTTGATCTCATCTTCTAGGAATTTTTTACCATCCCCAGAACATAAAAGTTTAAATTTTTCAACAACTGCGACACCATCAATTGAAGAAACTGCATTAATTACTTTATCAATGTCAACTTTCTCCGCGATATTCGGACCGCATTCGCATACATAGACACCTATTTTCTTTTCCATTTAGCATTCCCTTTACTTTGATAATGAGAGTATTTTCCCTACTGCAGCGTTTGCCTGGGATACTGAGTTCTGAATATTTTTTGGTCCTTGGACACATCCTGCGATGAACACTCCAGGCTTTGATGTAGTTACAGAGGATGCCTCTAGATGTTCTTCTTTAAAGAATCCATATTCATCAAGAGATATGCCTAGAACCTTAGCTAGTTCGGAAGTATCGTCTCTTGGTTCGATAGATGTAGCAAGAATCACCATGTCAACCGGAAGACTGTCTTTCTTTTTTCCTGTGTCATACTTAACAGTGATTCCTTTCCCCTGCTTTTCGACCTTGGCCTCTTGAATTCGGATGAGGTCAGTTCCAGTCTCTTTCATCTTTTCGTAGAATTTCTGATGAGATTTACCAGGAATACAAAGATCTGTGTAAAATTCTGTTATCTTAATATCTGGTATTTTTGATTTCAAATAATGATTGAACTTAAGTGAATACATGCAACATACTGCTGAACAGTATCCTTTTTGATCTCTACCTATGCAGTGTATGATGGCAACTGATTTTGGGGCCTTTCCATTTTTTAAGTTAATGTTTCCTTCAGTAGGGCCATTAGATGCATACAGTCTTTCAAACTCTAAGGCAGTATATACATCATCGATTTTTCCATAACCATATTCGGGAGTCTGTTTAGGATCAAACGTGCCGGATCCAGTAGCTGCAATAATCGCTCCAATTTTAAGTTCTAGTTGTTCGTCTTTCTGATTAAAATCAATGGCTTCAAACGCACAAGCTTCTTGACAGGCCTTACAATCCTTACCTTTAAAACGAATACAATTTTCGGTATCAATCATAGGTACATTTGGAAGTGCACCGGCACATGGAACATATATCGCTTTTCTTTCACTAAGCCCCTCTTCAAACTCATTTTTTAAACTAACTGGGCACGGCTCAAAACAAGCATTACATCCTATACAATTCTGCAGATCTACATATCTTGCTTTCTTACGAATTTTAACTGTAAAATTTCCAAATGATCCTTTTACATCTTCAACTTCTGCAAGTGTCAGAAGGTTAATGTTTTTGTCCTGCAGCAGTTCTTGTTGCCTTGGAGCTACCATACATGTAGAGCACTCCATATTGGAGAATACCTCTTCGAATTTTATTACATTGCCGCCGGTGTAAGATGTTTTTTCAATCAGGTGTACCTTTCTGCCAGAATTGGAAAGCAATGAACTTGCTTCAATTCCCGCTATGCCCGCTCCGATGACTAACACATCGAGATAACCTTCCTTTTCATTCATATTTTATCCTCAACTTACAGTGATGTTTTTACTCTTGTAGGGTTTGGCCCCATCTTTTTTATCTTTTCATTAAACTCATTAACAACCTCTGCAAATCTTTGGCCTTCCGATGCAGAAACCCATGAAAGGCGTATGCGATCTGATTCTAGACCAAGACCTTCGACAACTTTTTTTAAAACTGCGAATCTTCTACGAGCATAATAGTTTCCTTTATCATAATGACAGTCACCCGGGTGACAGCCTGCTACAAGAACGCCATCTGCCCCACGAAGAAATGCTGTTGTAACAAGAACAGAGTCCACTCTACTAGAACACATTACTCTTATGGGTGTTAGAGAAGAGGGTACTTTCAACTTGCTAGTCCCAGCCAAATCTGCTCCAGCATAAGAACACCAATTACAAAGGAAACCAACTATCCTTGGTTCAAACTCTCTTGTCATTGCTACCCCTTAAGCAAAAATATTTTGCTTTAATAGACTAGTTTTTTTCGTTTCTATTTATTAGAATGGATAAGATCAAAATTGTATCTGTGCTTTGAACTTCCCGTCGCCTTCATCTGCGCAGACAAGAAGCGTCTTATTCATCCTAGTACACCATGCTTTGATATCATTTGGGAAAGAGTGACAATCAGCTATTACTTCAAGCATGTCACCTGGTTGGATTTCTTTAGACATAGCCGCTATTTTAAGTATCGGCTGTGGGCATTTCAATCCCAGTGTATCAAGTGTATGTGTTGCCATATTTTTTTACCTCCTTTTTAAAATGAAAATGTTACCTGAGCGTCACTTATTTCTGCCATAAATGCAGTCGCTCCGACAATTTCTACTCCATCTCTAATTTCTTCTTTTTTCATATCCTTTGCTTCAAACGCAAGTTCGCAAAGGAGTATTCTGGCTCCAAGAGCTGTTACTCCTTCAACTAGCTCTGCCATATCTGGCATACCTTTGCTCTTAATTTTTTCAAGTTCTCCTTTTTTTAATGCTGGTGCTGCGCCTGGAGTGAAAAACAAAATAAGATCGTCTCCTGAGGCAATTGCACTAGAACCCAGTATAAATGTTGGATAAAGATTCTTAGGTTCTGCTCCATTACATACCATAGCTACTTTACTCATGATTATAACTCCCGTTGAGGCAATACTCGTAGTGTATATAATTATTGTGGTTTTCTTAGTCGGGTAAAATAAAAATTGGACGGATATAGTTTCAATTTGAAATATTCATATAGCCAATTATATAAGATATTCTCAAAAGAAGCATTGGGAGAATGAAATCTCCCAATTTAGAGATCTTAAAACTGTTATGACATCAAGCCCGGTTCCTCACCAGTTACAAAGATGTAGTCACTTGCTGATGTAGACTGATCATAACACTTATTAACAGTCACCGTTGAGTTGGTTGTCCAGGAACACATGCCCCATTTTAGAGCAGTAGCATTATATCCAATTGCATTAAGCAATGCTGTCGCTTGGCTTGCAGTATGTCCCGTATAACAAACAACTACAATCTGGTTGTCGTATGGTAACTTTGCTAGGTTTTCTTCTGTAAACAAACTTGTCATGCCAATGTTCACTGCACCAGGTATATGACCTAAAGCATAATGCTCAGCACTTCTTATGCTAAGGATAAATGGATCGTTGGTTGTATCGTTATCATTGAGGCGGTTGTATAAAGATTCGGCTGTAATGGCTACGGGCTTTCCTAGATTTAAAGAATCGTAAATTGTTGTGCGCATGTCTTCGTCCCAAATACCGGTGTAAAACGAATAATCATGAGCATCTTTTGTCTTATTGTAACACTTACCAGCAGTGATATTAGCATCTGTAATCCAGGAACACATGCCCCACATAAGAGCAGTAGCGTTATAGCCATTAAGATTAAGCAATGCTGTCGCTTGGCTTGCAGTATGTCCCGTGTAGCAAACAACTACAATCTGTTGGTTTTTATCTGAAGGTAGTTTCTGAAGGCCTTCCTTTGTAAACAAACTTGTCATGCCAATGTTTACTGCACCAGGTATGTGTCCCAGCCCATAGTGTTCAGCTTTTCTCACACTTAAGATGAATGGGTCATTGGTCGAATCCCCATCATATAAGTTGTCGTACAGGTCTGTTGCTTTTATAACAGTGCTCTTACCTTGATTTAAAGAAGCATGTGTAGTTTCACGTAGAGAATCTGAGCCTGAAGAGGATGTAGACGGCTCACTAGTATCTGTTGTTGGTGTCGTTACGTCTACACATCCAACTGCTTTTGGAATTACTGTTTTCTCAGGAATAGTGCGTACAGTTGCCTGTGGAGCAAATAGATTTATAGTTGCCAATGTCCCAATGATTCCTGGATCGGTTCCGCTAGCAACTGGGTAGTCATGACCTGCCGTTGTCTGGTTGTAGTATTTGTTAACGGTAACATTACTATCATTAGTCCAAGAGCACATGCCCCATGTAAGGCAGACAGCATTATAGCCATTGACATTAAGCAGTGCTGTTGCTTGACTGGCCGTATGCCCAGTATAACAATACACTACAATCTGTTGATCAGCAGGTAGCTTTGCTAGATTTTCCTCAGTAAACAATGTATTCAAAGGAATGTTCACTGCACCAGGTATATGACCTAAAGCATAATGCTCAGCACTTCTTATGCTAAGGATAAATGGATCGTTGGTTGTATCGTTATCATTTATCAAATCGTATAAGGTTTCTGCGTTCATGTTTGTTGCTATGCCTGCTGCGTATTCCCTTGTAGCATCAAGCGCCTCCGTTACATCTTCTTCCATGCCCTTAATCACTGAAAAAGATACTACAGAAAGCACTAAAAGCACAGCACAAACAGCTGTCAAAATCTTATCTTCATTACTTGTCATTTTTGTCTCCTCCTCACATAGCAGAGAGTCTCCCTGTTCGTTCATTCCATTTAACAAATATGTACCAAAGTAAGAGTATTAACAGCATAATTATGATTGAACCGAGATAAGTGAAATAGTCTGGGAGAAACGCTGACTGTTTCAATCCAGCAGGCAGCATGTTTAGAAAAGCAGGTTTTATGTATTCTGCAGTTAATGGTGCAGTAATAATTATTCCAATAAGCGCAAGCCACAGTTTTACATGACCTTCACCAGCTCGCCACGATGCACCCACTGTACATCCGCCTGCAATGGTCATACCAAAACCAAATATTACTCCACCTATAATGGCAGGCAGCCAAAAATTAGATGCAACCATTGTCATTTCGGCGCCGATGCCCATAATTTTGATAACTGTAAAACCTAACAAACCTATGAGGAGACCCACTATTATGGCCACTGCAGGTTCGGCATCACCAGTCATAAAAGGCTCACGCAATGCACGCACAATGCACCATCGAGATCGCTGCAGTACAATACCAATAAATAATCCAATCAATGCAAATCCAAACAAAATAACATCTTTAAATGTAAATGCAAGCGCTAAACCCATGATTATGATAATCAATCCAGCTAGTGGTTGTAATGAAGTACCTTTGGTTTTTGCTTGAAGAAATGTCGAAGATTTACCTGTGCTCATTTTTGGATGTTTTTCCATTTCCCAAAGCAAATATTTAACAGCAAAGAATACACCAATTGCTAAGCCCATTACAAAAATTATTGCACCCGCAGACATTGCTGCCCATCCGCTAAAAAAGTTCCCAATGGTGCATCCCATTCCGATTATACAACCGATACCCATTAAAATACCACCAAACAATCCTTTGGCGAGTTCTCCACCAGGAGCAATACGGATAGCGAATTCTTTGCCTAAAAGTGCACTTGCAAGCGCGCCAAATATTAACAAAAGTGATAGCAGCGCATATTTATATTCAAGTAAAAACGTAACGCCAGTTGGTGCAGAATTGCCTAAAGACAAACCCAACCCACTGAACAAATTCTGACCCCAATTCAAAAGCCCTCCACTAGAGCCCCATGGAGATGCGATCATAAAAAGACAAATGCTCAACACCGCTAGAACAATACTTCCAACCCACATCTTCCACGAATTCGCAAAAAACGTATCATAAAGCTCTCTAAAAATACCTTTTTCTTCTTTTTTAGCCTCAGCTGACATTAAATTTCCTCCTCCATCACAAATGTTTTAAAGTGTTTATTTGCACTTAATATAATATTTATAAACGCCGTCTTCTTCAGCTGTATCAAGTAGTTCATTTCCGGTTCTATTGCACCATGCCGGAACATCTGGCTTTGATCCAGGATCTGTAGCAAGAAGTTCTAAAACTTTTCCAGTTTCCATTTGCTTCATTGTTTTTGCCAATTTCATTATTGGCATAGGACATGAGAGTCCCTTACAATCTAATGTTTGATCTACTTCTACCATACTTTCCTCCTCCAATATTTTTTAAATTTCTATTTTGTCTTTCTTATAATGAAAGATTAGGAACTAGGGCAGCAGTAGCCTTATCTCCATATATAAGATTTTTTATATATCTCTCCTGTTAGATCTGTAATCATGCTCTATATAATCATTGTGTTTTTTTTATTCATTTAAAACAAAAAGTATGTTAATAAAGTTTCAAAAAGAAATATATATTATTAATTTTAGATATATTCGTTTTAACTATTTCGATTCATTTAGAATAAAAACCATGGAAAAAAGTTCAATCTGAAGCAATTATATATTCATATTGCATAAGAAATTGTATAAAATATCTTAAATGATATGAATAAAATCTATAAAAAATAATAGATTTAAAAAGTTTTTCTTGCAAGTTTTTAGTTATCAGTTCACTTATCCGTTTTTGAGATAGGATACTTAAGAACTGAAGATGAGTCAAATGTTGATAGAAAAACATTTTTTGTCAATTCAATCGAATCTTTAGGGCATATATCTTCACAGAGTCCGCAAAAACAGCATTTTCCAAGGTCTATTTCAGGATATGTCTTAGGATACTTATTTCTATACTCCTTTGATACCTCTATCATCTCTATCGCGCGGTTAGGACATATCTTAGCGCAAAGTCCGCAACTTATACATGTTTCTATATTGTATGCATGTTCTCCTCTATATCCATCAGGAATTGGGATTGATTCATGTGGAAATCTAACCGTCATAGGTTTGGAAAACAAATTTTTAAACAGTTGTGGTATTATCCCTAATCTCATTGCATCACCTGTCCATATCAGCAGGACATATATTTAAACTCCAATAAATAGCGGGAACATCTGCAATTTGCGCTCCTTTCAATAAGAATTCAAGAACCGGTATCATGTGTAAAAAATCGGGACCTCTGATTTTAGATCTATATGGTATTTCCAAACCATTACTAACCATATAAATAGCTGCCTCACCTCTCGCAACTTCATTACGTACATAAACCTCTCCTTCAGGTATTTTAACAGATGGCTTAGGCTTTTTTAAGGAAGAAACTATTACCTCACCTTTGGGTAATTCATCCAAAGCTTGTTTTATAATTCTTATAGATTCTATAATTTCTTCTATCCCAATCAAATATCTTGCATATACATCTCCTTCTTGCTTTGTTGGGATATCAAAATCAAACCTATCATATATCTCATAAGGATCATCCTTTCTTACATCTGTTTTCATTCCAGATGCTCTTAACACTGGACCAGTTGCACCTAATCGTATAGCATCTTTCAACTTTAAAATACCAACATCTTTTGCCCTAGACAATAAAGCTGGATTTTCCAATTTTTCAAGTTTTATCATCTCATCCATTTTGCCTAATACTTTCAATATCTTATCTTCAGTGCCTTTTGAGAAATCCCTTCTAACACCGCCAGGACATAGGTAACCTGCAGGGTATACTCTTCCACCTGTTATCATCTCAAATAAATCCAATATATAATCTCTATAGCCAAAAGCCATCTTAAATCCAGTATCAAAACCAGTGCCTTTAGAAAATACACCATACCAGATGATATGAGACTGAATCCTAGAAAGCTCTGCCATTATAACCCTTATATATTTTGCACGCTCTGGCACATCAATATCCATCAATTCATCTACTGCCTCAGCATGTATCAAATTCCAGTTAAGCGATTCAAGAATACACAATCTATCAGAGAGCACAGCATTTTGGATGGGGATCCTATACTCCATCAGTTTCTCAAATCCTCTGTGGAGATAACCTGGATCTGCCCGAGCTGATTCAACTAATTCGCCATTTATTTTTAATTTGACACCAAAGTTACCGGAACCTGGATGTGCAGGGCCAAAATAGAAATCGTAATTCGTATACTTAGGGGTCGGTTTTATCTCGTCAATCATAGTAAACCGTCTCCCTCTCATTTTCCTTTTTATAAAATTTTTTTCTCACATA
>Ga0272442_10005817_pt1 | contig 16375 bp, 4 predicted proteins | sample SSMForm2O_FD_200262 | JGI IMG/M metagenome (GOLD analysis project Ga0272442, IMG submission 200262) | Marine sediment archaeal communities from Little Sippewissett salt marsh, Falmouth, MA, United States - SSM-Form-2O | ecosystem: Environmental > Aquatic > Marine > Wetlands > Sediment ...
CGACACCGGGTCTGAAGAGACGTGTCTTTATGTCGATGACGACGCATGGTCGGATCCCGGCCCGTATGACGCGTTCGTCAGTGATCCCCAGGAGAACGGTGCGACGGACCATCCCTTTGACTCGATTCAAGAAGCCATCGACTTGGCCAACGACGGCGATACGATTGTCGTCCGCGAAGGTGTCTACTACGAGAGTATCGATTTCCTGGGCAAGAGCATCCACGTCACCGGATTCGATCCCAACACAGAGGCTCAACGGAATCGACCCTGTCCGATGATCGATGCGGACTACCAGGATACGGTTGTGACGTTTGCTGCTGGTGAGGATTCGAACGCCCGGCTGTCGGGCTTCACACTCACCCGTGGTTTCGGCCGGTATGCCGGCGGCATTCTGTGCGTCGGCTCTCACCCGAGGATCTCCAACTGCCTGATCGTGGGCAACCGGGCAGAAAGCCTGCTCGGCGGGGGCGCCGTTTACTGCAGCGACAGCAACGCCGTGTTCGACGCCTGCACCATGAGCGGCAACTACGGAGGGCCGGCGGGAGGAGGCTTTTTCAGCAAGAGCAGCCAGAACACGATCACCAACTCCATTCTTTGGGGCAACCTCCCGGCTGAAATTGCCTTCCCCATGTTTGGAGAGCCGTCGCTGCCCCCCATGTTTACCTACAGCGATCTCGCCCTGGAGGCGTACGGAGTCGGCAACCTGAACGTGGATCCTCTGTTTGTCTGCCCCGGGTACTGGGCCGAGGTTGCGAATCCGGCCGTTCCTGCAGATGCTGCGAATGCCGACACGATCTGGATCGATGGGGACTATCGTCTGAGAGAGGGGTCGGCGTGTGCAGACGCGGGCGATCCGAACGCCGTCGTTGACGCCGACCAGTTGGACCTGGACGGACACCCTCGCCTGGCCAACGGCCGCCTCGATATGGGGCCCTACGAGGCCTCCTACACACAACTGACTGTCACAGCCCTCTACAATGACACCTTCATTCCACTGACCCCGGACACAACGGCCGCAGATCCGGAGACGACGTTCATCGGCACCGCTACGATTCAATTGGATGCCTTCTTCAAGCTGAAACTCCTGGGCCAGGCCTTCCCGGCATCGGATGCGGGCGGTCACTGGTCGGTCTCTTTGTCCCCCGATATCATCGGCCCGGGTATGAATATCGACGTAGAGGTAACCGTTCGGGGAACCGATGTGGATATCAGCAAGCTGCCCGCGACCGTCAGTGAGATGGTCCTGGCGGAGGTAGAGGTGGCTGGAATTCCGACCCCGTGAGAAGGCTGTCTGATGCCATCACCTCTCAATGCTCGAAAGCTACCGGTGTACATACGTTACTATGGTCCATCTTCGGAGGGTAGCACTGTGACGGACTTGCCTGGTATGAGAAAGCTCTCCGCTGCCTGCGCGGCGCTGGTCTTAGTTCTGATGACAACTGCCTATGGCTACGAATCCGACCTCCGAACGGACGAGGCGGTGATGGGGGAACATCTCGACGCGTCGAGCCCCATCGAGAGCCCCATAACGCACGACCGCGTGTGTGCCCCGGTGGACGTGGAACCCACGACGGCCCGCCGAGCGGCAAGCATGGGGATTGCAGCCTCACAACTCCCGGCCCGCTTCGATCTGCGCGACGAAGGATATGTCACCGGTGTGAAAAATCAGGGGGCATCGCCAAGTTGCTGGGCCTTCGCAGCCTATGGCTCTCTGGAGAGCACCATCGCCGTGGCGGGCGGGGCCGCGTCGGACCTCTCCGAGAACCACTTGAAGGACTGGCACGGCTACGACTCGGGTCCCAACAGCGGCGGCAACCAGTATATGACCGAAGCCTATCTGAGCCGGTGGGACGGCCCCGTCAGCGAGGCCGACGATCCCTACCATGACTCCAATGATTTCCCCTCCCCGGGCGGCCCGCCGCAGTGCTACGTCCGGGAGGTGCTGATGCTCGACACGGCCAGCGAGATAAAGCAATGCCTGATGACGTACGGAGCCATAGCCGGCGGGATGAACGGAGACGCAACCCATTATGACGCCGCATCGAAGACCTACTATTTCGACGGAGAGGCACAGCCGGCCCACGGCGTGACGATGGTCGGGTGGGATGACGACAAGGTCGTGCCCAATGCCCCCGGCCCCGGCGCCTGGCTCATCAAGAACTCCTGGGGCTCGCAGTGGGGCGACGACGGCTATGTCTGGCTTTCCTACTATGACAGTTGCGGCGGCAAGTTTGGTTTCTGTTTCTGCGACGCCGTCGCGCCGGACACGTACCAGAAGATCTACTCTCACGACTACTTCGGAAACGTCGGGAGCTTGAGCTACGACTACGCATGCAACGCCTTCACGGCCACTTGCGACCAGGAGCTGGTCGCGGTGCGGTTCTGGACGAAGGCCGACGGCGCCGGGTACGAGATTCGCATCTACGACAACCTCGACGGCGATGCGCTGACGGGATTGCTCGGTTCCGCCACAGGGACCTGCGCCCTTGCGGGCGTCCACACGGTGGACCTGCCCGCTCCAGTCCATTTGGTGGAGGGCAACGAGTTCTATATCTGCCTGCACATCACCGACGGCGGGGCTTTCCCGCTGGCCTGTGACTGGGCGATCGAGGGTTATACGGGGTCGTGTACATCGGCTCCGGGCCAGAGCTACTTCAGCCTCGACGGGAACCATTGGACCGACCTTGAGACAGCGAGGCCGACGGCGAACTTTTGCATCCGCGGCCTGGCCACCACCGCGGCCCCGCCGGAGATCACCGTGCTGGGCAATGAGGTCGCCATCGATGACGGCGATATGGCCTCCAGTCCGACCGACAACACTTTTTTCGGCAGTGCCGTACAAGGCGACCTGCCCGTCAGCCGGACGTTCACCGTGCGAAACGACGGCGCGGGGACGCTGGTGTTGGATCGTGTGACAGTACCGAGCGGTTTCGCGCTGACGGATGTTCCGGCCGCCACCCTGGCCCCCGATGCGTCGGACACATTCTCCGTCCGGCTGAATACCGATGAGGTGGGAACGAAGAGCGGACACGTTGTTATCGTCAACGACGACTGCGATGAGCATCCATTCAACTTCGCCGTCAGCGGCATCGTGCTGGGCCCGGAAATCGCAGTCGGCGGGAGCGGCTGGCTAATTGTCAATGGGGACACTACCCCCTGGCTGACCGACGGAACAGACTTCGGCATCGCGGCCCTGGGCGGTACCCCGATCAGCCGCACCTTCCTGGTGCGCAACGAGGGCAACGCCGACTTGACGCTGGGGACGGTGACCGCGCCGACCGGCTTCACCGTGACGGAAGACCTGGTCCCCAGCCTTGCCTCGCAAACGTCCGACACCTTCACCATCCAATTGGACACAGCCATCGCGGGCCTCAAAACCGGTACTGTTGATTTCCTCAATGACGACAGTGACGAGAACCCCTTCAACTTCACCATTGTCGGAGTGGTGACCGATGAAGCGGAGGTCACAGTACTGGGCAACGAGATGTTGATCGTTGACGGCGATACGACCCCGAGTACGGACGACTATACGAACGTTGGTTCCGCTGTTGTGTACGGTCCGGCGCTCAGTCGCACGTTCACGGTTCGCAACGACGGGGCGCTGCCCCTGACGCTGGGACCCGTGCGGGTCCCGGAAGGCTTCACGGTGGTCGAGGACCTGTCGCCCAGTCTCCCGCCGGGCGAGTCGGACACCTTCACAATCCGCCTTGAGACGACGGTCGCGGGGATCAAGAGCGGCGATCTGTCCTTCTCCACCAATGACAGCGACGAAAACCCGTACCATTTTCGCATCACCGGGCGAGTGGCCGGCTTCGAGCAGCCGATCGCGTTCCCCGACGCGAATCTCAAAAGAGCCGTGGAGGAAACCTTGGGGATCACGAACCCCACGCCCACTGACATGCTGGCCTTGACCGATTTCTGGGGCTGGGGGCGAGGGATTCGAAATCTGGAGGGCCTCCAGTATGCCGAGAACGCGATCTTGTTGCACCTGGGAGGCGGTCCCTGCGCGGACATTTCACCGCTCGCCGGGCTGACGAACCTGACCACCCTCTGGCTCGACCATTGTCCCGTCAGCGATATCTCCCCATTGTCCGGGCTGACAAACCTGACCTTCCTGGACATTGGCACCACCGAGGTCAGGGACCTCTCGCCGCTGGCCGGACTGACGAATCTGGTCGAGCTGCACGCGATCGGCAATCAGATCACTGATATCACGCCGTTGGCGGGCCTGACGAATCTGGATTACCTGGACCTTTTTGCCAACGACTACATCGTGGATATCTCGGCACTGGCAGGCCTGACCGACCTGACGTTCCTGAATCTGTGGGGCAATGATATTAGCGACATCTCCCCGTTGGCGGCCCTGACGAATCTGACCTATCTGGAACTGGGATTCAACAGCGTGAGCGACTTGGGACCTCTGGCCGGCATGACGAAGCTGAACCACTTGAGCCTGGCAGGCAACCAAGTCAGCGACGTCTCCGCGCTGACCCAAATGGCGGACTTGACGTACCTGGACTTGACCTTTGGCCAGATTGCGGACGTTACGCCACTGGCGGGCCTGACCCAACTGACCCATCTGGGACTTGGCAGCAACCGCGTGTACGATGTCACGCCCGTGGCGGGCTTGCCGAACCTGACGCACCTGAACCTCGACAACAATAAAACCAGTGACATCACGTCTCTCGTGAGCTTGACAAACTTGACGGAACTGTCCCTTGCCAACCTGTGTCTGCCCAACGACGACCTCGTCACGTTGCTGGCGAACCTGCCGAATCTGACTACGCTGGAGATCAGCGCCAATCACGTCGGCGATCTCTCGATGGTGTCCCATCTGACGAAACTGACCGTTCTACACGCCAATGGGAACAAGAGTCCATTCAATGACCTGTCTCCGTTGTCGGCCCTGAAGGACTTGACCGACCTGGAGATCAACAGCAATCGTGTCAGTGATATTTCCGTACTGGCGCATTTGACCAAACTGACAAACGTACACCTGAATACGAACTACATCCGGGACCTCTCACCTCTATCCGAGGCGACAGCCTTGAAAAAACTGGACCTCCGCGCCAACCCCCTGGACCCTGAAGCCTACGCCGTCTACATCCCCCTGATTCTGGCGCACAACCCGAAGATCGAGCTGCACTACGATCCCCCCTCACTATCTGAGATTACAGTCCTGTACAACGGGATCGTCATCAACAATGGGGATGCGACCCCGGACACAGCCGATGGCACGGACTTCGGCACCGTCCTGCGAGGCAGCCCGCCGATCAGCCGCACCTACACCGTCCGCAACGACGGCACGGAAATGCTGGAATTTCACATGATCGTCCACTCGACCCTGCCACCGGGTTTCATCTGGAAAGGCGGCCCGCGGAACCTGATGCCGGGGGAGTCGGACACGATAGAGATTCAATTGGACACGAGCGCGTCAGGCACCAAGGCCGGCGATTTTTCCTTCAGGACAAACGATCAGGATGAGAATCCGTTCCACTTTCGCATCACCGGTACGGTGGAAGGCGGCGATCCCGAGATCACCGTGCTGGGCAATGGAATCTCCATCAGCGATGGGGACACGACCCCGAGCATGGCCGATGGCACGGACTTTGGCACCGTGCTGCGAGGCAGCGAAACGGTCAGCCACACGTTTCTGGTCCGAAATGACGGCACGTCCATCCTGACATTCAATCGGTGGGCGACCCTGGTACCGGACGGTTTCAGATGGCACCCGGAAGGCCGGGACTACAACATCGCGCCGGGGGGGTCGAACACGTTCACGATCCTGTTGGACACGGCGGAGCCCGGCACCAAGACCGGTGATTTTTCCGTTCCCAACAGCGACCCGGATGAGAACCCCTTCAACTTCCGCATCACCGGAACGGTCGTTGGCGGAGATCCCGACATCACCGTATTGTGCAATGGGATATCCATCAGCGATGGGGGCACGACGCCGAATGTAGCCGATGGCACGGACTTTGGCACCGTGCTGCGCGCCGGCGCGCCGGTCAGCCACACATTTGTGGTCCGAAACGACGGCACGTCCATACTGACATTCGGCCCGCCATCGCAGGTGCCTGCCGGCTTCACGTGGACGGCCGGGTGGGGCGCCACGCTGGCTCCCGGGGAATCGAGCACCTTCACCATTCAGTTGGACACCAAGGTATCGGGCACCAAGACCGGCGAGTACGTCTTCAATAACAACGATCCGAATGAGAATCCCTTCAACTTCCGCATCAGCGGAACAGTCCGGGACGCGAACCCGGAGATTACGGTCCTGGGCAACGGCCTCTCGATCGGCAACGGGGACACTACCCCATCTGCCGCTGACGGCACGGACTTCGGCACCATCCTGCGCGGCAGCGCGCCCGTCAGTCACGCGTTCGTCGTTCGCAACGATGGCACGGACATGCTGAGGTTTACCATGTTCGGCCCCTCGACCTTGGTGCCGAATGGTTTCACGTGGAAAGGTGGCCCGCGGGACCTGGCGCCGGGTGAGTCGGACACGATGACGATTCAGTTGGACACGAACGTGGCAGGCGCCAAGACGGGAGATTTCTCCTTCAGCAACAACGATCAAGATGAGAATCCCTTCCACTTCCGGATCACCGGAACCGTCGCTGACGCTGATCCTGAGATCAGCGTGCTGGGCAATGGAATCTCCATCGGCGACGGGGATACCACACCGAGCGTAGACGATGGTACGGATTTCGGCATCGTGTTACAGAACAGCACACCGGTCATGCGGACATTCACCGTTCGAAATGACGGCACCGAGTCCCTGACGCTGGGAGCGCCGACCGTGCCGGCCGGCTTCACATTGACCGAGGGCCTGTCGGCCAACCTGGCGCCGGGGGCATGGGATACCTTCACCATCCGGCTTGACACGGTCGTGGCAGGCACCAAAAGCGGGGAGGTTCTCTACGCAAACAACGATTCCGATGAAAACCCCTTCAACTTCCGGATCACCGGAACAGTGGTGAGCGGCGATTCGGGGATCGCAGTGCTGGGCAATGGCATCTCCATCAGCGACGGGGATACCACGCCGAGCGCAGCCGATGGCACGGATTTTGGCATCGTGTTACACAACAGCACACCGGTCCTGCGAACATTCACCGTTCGAAATGACGGCACCGAGTCCCTGACGCTGGGAGCGCCGATCGTACCGGCCGGCTTCACACTGACCGAGGGCCTATCGGCCAGCCTGGCACCGGGGGCATCGGATACCTTCACAATTCAGCTTGACACGGCTGCAATCGGCACGAAGACCGGAGACGTTGTCGTCGCAAACACCAGCGGCGATGAAAGTCTCTTCACCTTCCGCATTGCGGCAGTTGTGACGGTGCCGGGCGCCCCTGAGATCACCGTGCTGGGAAATGGGAGATCGATCGCCGATGGGGATAGCAGTCCACACACGACAGACGGAACGCATTTCGGCTCCGTCCCACGCGGCAGCCCCCCCGTCAGTCACGTCTTCCTCGTCCGCAACAACGGCACGGACATCCTGGTGCTGGGCCCGGTGACTGTCCCGGCCGGCTTCACCCTGACAGAGGGCCTGTCCGCCAGTCTGGCCCCCGGGGCTCTGGATACCTTCACCGTCCAACTCGACACGGCCGCGGCAGGCACCAAGACCGGAGAGGTTCTCTTCGCCAACAGCGACGCCGATGAGAACCCCTTCAACTTCCAGATCGCCGGAACGGTGACGCCTTGAACCCATCGTCCCGTGAGTCCTGAAAGCATGGCTAAGGCATGCAGGCCTCTGCAGATTGTCACGGCCCCCCGCATACGCATTAGGAAAATTTCGTGTGCACTTGAGTGTTTGTCATCCTGAGCCGTAGGTGAATCCCGGCGCGCCGGGATGGGCTGCGAACGAAATCTCTCTGACGGTCGCAGCAGAGATCCTTCACTTCGCTGCGCTACGTTCAGGATGACGAGCCGCCCAAGGATTTATCAGAATTCGTATCAAACCCGGCCGGTGTTCATTGTCAGTTGGTACAGGTTGGGCCTTCGCCAGGCAAGTTAATTCGCGGCGCCCGCACCGCTCGATTGGCGACGGACGCAGGCCTGGATCGCTCGGACGGGCGGCCGCTTTGAGGCTATCACTCACCGTCACCCTCAACGCATCAAAGGTTGGTACCATGCAGGCCGGTCGGGCTTATCCGGCGAATCCAGGAGCTCGCGCCAGGCCTCGTCCGTCAGGCGGTCGGCCATGGGGTGTTTGAACTCGTAATAGGACAGCACCGGGCCAACCGCCAGGAAGGCTGAGCCATCGACCAGCGGGCAGGCCACCACCATCAGGTCCACCTTGCCGACCGCTTCCTCCAGGACCATGCCTTCGACCCCGCACGTATGGACATCGGCGACCAGGGTGGCCTTGAGGCCGGCAACGTTGGGATACGCATCATAGATACCTACGATCAATATCTCCAGATTCTCGGCCATGTGATCGAGGAAGAAACGGTCGTCGCCCGAAAGCGGTTGGTTAGTCAGTTGCTTTGCAGCAATCTCGATCAGTCTGCTCAATATCTCCTCGAGAGACGTCATCCTCTCTCGTGCCCCTTCGGACAAAACTTGCAGATCGCTCAGTCCGGATCGGGTCATTCGTGTCAAGGCGAGTAGACGTGCAAAGAACTCCGGCGCTGGCTCCACATAGCACGTTGGTGTTGGTGGCCCCCCGAACGCACTGTCAGGATAGAATGAATAGCTTTGCTTAGCATAGAGGATCGTATCGTGCCGCAATTCTGTCCAGGAGGCCAAAGCCGCGTGCAGGCACCGCCTTGACCAAGCCTCAGTGCGCATAAAGGCCGGATACCCTTCGCCATAACCGCCAAGCAGAGCCTTCAAACTGTACAACCAGCCCCAGTACAGATTGCGGTTCCAATCCTCGGGGCCAAAGGCACCAAACTGCCCGGCCAGTTCATCGAAGCGGTCCCAGTAGCCTTCGTAGGCGGCATCCCATTCCGAGATCAGGATGTCTCTGGCCTCTTCAGAGCCCAGCAGGGCCATAACGTCCAGACCGCGCGGGTAGCCACGTATGATGCCGATATCGGTAACCACACTCGTGAAGGGAAGATTCTCGCGCGGGCCGGTGTAGTCGCCGACCTGTGGCAACACGAGGTTCTGGAACATATAGGAATCCGGGACAAACCGCTGACCCATTAGACGCATGCCCAGGGTCTTGTTAAGGCCCTCGTTGAGAGTCTCGGCGGTGAACGGAGACGCCACTCGGATATTGCCGGTGCCTCCGAAGATCTGGGGAGACGGCAGCAAAGCCAATTCGGTCTTGACCTCATGAAGTTGATTGGGATCCTCCAGATCAGTGATGGCATAGTCCCCGCTCAAGACCCGGTCCAACGCCCACAGATAATCATACGGCGTCAGGTCATCGGCTACACCTACATAAAACGCCGTGACCGTGTATATCCGGCCCCAGACATCGCGTGCCGAACGATCATCAACCGTCTGCGTATCGAAGGAACCAGCCAGCAAACACGCCTGCAGAGTCTGGATTCGCGCGTCGTAGGGACTGACCAAGGCCTCATTCTCCGGAGCCGGTCCCCAGTTTTCATGGCCCTTGAGCAAGAAAGCCATGCGCCCGAACCACATGAGGGTCTTGAAGTACCGCTGAAGTTCCGCGCTTCGAGTGTAATGGCCGCGCGGCATATACTGGGAATAGTCTTCTGTATAGATAAAGATATCACTGTCTTCAAATCCGGCGTGCGCCTCGATTTTTGCCAGTTCGCCGGCAACCTCCTCGGAGACCATCTCCGGAACCGGAGACGTGAGACCGATCAACCGGCCGGCCACGGCCAGATACGCGACGTTCCGCCGGGCCGCCTCCCGAAGATCGCCTTCGAGCAGGTCATACTGGCGGAGTGCCTCGTCCAGGAGGGTGTCGGTCAGCATGCGAATGTCATCGAAGAACTCGGTCTCTTCGACCTCTTTGAGGGTCTCGTCAAACTGAACGTGATACAGATACAAGAGAGTGTCCGCGGTCACAAACATAGGGACGTTTTGGTCGCGCAGGTACTCGTACGGTCTTACAATGTCCTCGCGATTGGGATCATCCTCGAACGCCCGCTCAATGACTGCGAACCCCTGTTGGCTGATGAGATCCCCGGCCTCATTCAGATTCAGGATTCGATCCACATCGGCGTAGTTGCGCAGCCCGCTCAGATCCAGGGGCAACTCATAACTGATGATGTTGGGTTCAACCTCGAATGCCCACGGCTCGTAATACGCCGCGAAATTCGGCTCAGCGGGGCCGTCGCGCGTGTTGGAGACCGGCTCGTTCGCATCTGCGAAATCAGCTCCCACCTGGCTCGCGATAACCATCACCAACCAGGTTCCGACAAGCACCGTTGTTGCAAAGCGTTTCATGGTTGTTCTCCTTTCTGCTGCCACCAGCCCTGCAGTGATAAGTTCGCACACACCAGAACCGCTCGAATTTCGAGAGCCCATCCCCTTCCTACGGCATTCGCTTCGTTATCCAGATATCGTCTATATAGATCAGGCCGGTACCGCCGGGCTGCGGGTTGTCGCGGTCGCCAATGCCGATGATCACCTTCTTCACCGAGGCAACATTCACGCCTTCCGCTTGGAGATCAGCCAGAAGGATGTGCCATGCTTGCCATTCGGTCGCCAGCACCGCATCGGGATCCGGGTGCGTTACCTGTGCGGTCCGCCCCGCACTGTCCTCAATCACCACATAGAGAGGCTCTGGATCATTGTCCGGCTCACCGTGGAAGTGCAGCGTCAAGGTATCGGCCTCGTCAACCGTCCAGTCCTGCGGCGTGGCAACGCCATCCGGCGTCCAGTGGCTTGGTGTCGTGAACGTCCGTTCGGCCTCGGAACAGAACAGCGTCCCGATCGTTTCATGGCGAGTGCCCTCTCCCAGCGTGCCATCGTTGTCATAGTACAGGGGCATGGATTGGCCACCGCCGTGGACGATGCGAGTCTCCATGATGGGCAGGTCAATGAAGGGGATGTTGGGACCCCAGACGTCATGCCCGACAAGAGCACCGGTACCGTTGCCGGGATGGCTCCAATCGCCGTAGGAAACACCCAGGCCGTCAATCCAGGTCTCGAAGACTCTGTGGGGCGGATCGTTGCTGTATACCTCGAAGTCGTCTACAACGAGCGCGACATACTCGACGGGCAACTCCCACCACAAGCGCGGGTAATCATGGCTTTCAAAGATCCACCAGACCTCCTCGGTGCCGTTTTCGGTTTCCTCGATGAAGTCCCAGCCAGCCTCGATAAATGTGTTCGGGTCTTGCATCTGGGCGGTGGTTGCGCCCGTTCCGCCGCGGCTGTTCGCCCGGGCGCTCGTCTCAACATCCCAGAAGGAGCATGCCACCGTCCCTGCCTCCCGTTCCCCCACCAAACCGCCCGCTTCGGACTGCCCCGTAACCAGGCCCGTTGCATAACAGTTCGTAATCGCACCTTCGAAGCAGTACCGCACAATCGGATGCTGCGGGTCCCGCCAGCAGTAGCCGCTTTGCCCCACCAGCCCGCCAACGCAGGTATTTCCCGAAACGTCGCTGGTGGCGTAGCAGTCGACAACACTGCCGCCGGCATTATCTCCTACCAGCCCGCCGACCAGCGAGCCTCCGGAAACACTGCCGCTCGAACAGGACTGCCTGATCCCCCCACATCCGTTGGCGCCTACCAGCCCGCCCACTGCCGAGGTCCCCGTGGCAACGGCGGTGGAGTAGCAAGCCAGGACCATGCCACCCGTGCAGCCCCAAGGTCCGAGTTCGGGCAGTAACGAACCGTTACTGCCCAGCAGGCCTCCCACGGATGTATCCCCGGAGACGCTGCCCGTCGAGAAACAACGAACAACGGCGCCGTGGTTTTGGCCCACCAGGCCCCCCACTTCGGATTGCCCTGAGACGACGCAGGCCGAGTAACAGTTGAGAATTCTCTCAGACACGCCCGGGTACTTTATCATCGCGCCATTCGCGCCGATCAGGCCGCCGATGGAGCGGCCGCCTCTGACCGTACCGGTGCTGTGACAGTCGATCACGTCGCCGTTGTTGCAGCCCGCCAGGCCGCCGACAGTATCCCCGACGGCGGTTATGTTGACATCCACCACGTCCAGACCTTTGATCTGGGCACTACACGCCAATCGACCGAAGAGCCCCAAACATCCCCTTCCCCGAATTGTCAGGTGTGATATCGTGTGACCATTGCCATGGAAGGCGCCGGCAAAGGAAGACCCCTGAAAACCTGACTCATCCGGGTCCCTGTCCGCCGCAATCAGCGCCGCCTCGTACGTAACACCCGACAAATCGATGTCCGCCACGAGCTTGAAGTGCTTATCCCAGTCGTTGGGCTCGGCACCGATAGCATTGAGATGCTTGGCGGTGGAAATCAAATAGGGATCGTTGGGCTCTCCTGTGCCACCGCCGTATTGGGCATCCACCCGGGAGAAAACAACGAGAAGAGCAACACATGTTGCCAAAGACCAGCGGAAGTTCATCTTGGCGCACATATCGCACCTCCTTTGGAGGAAAGCTGGACCTGTACGTCTGCTTAGATCAGAAGTGCGTCCGGTGCCAAATGCTGTGCATCCGACTGCGGCGGTCATCCCGTGACACAGGGCGCACCGTGCAGCGCCGGTACCGAGTACGCCGTTATCAACGCCCTGACTTCAAGCGTGGCGCACACTCACTCCGCCCAGACATCCTGGTGTCATCCACCTCATGGGCTCACGGCTGCCCGTAGGCGTTGCCGGACTCGTTCGCCAGATAGGAGGCGGCCCAGGCCGGCCGCGTCGCCTGTGACAGATAGGTTGTTTCCCACTCTTGATCCGTCAATCGCTGGAAGCCGGCGGTCGTGTATTCGTAGTAGCTCATGACCGGTCCGACGAAGGCGGCCGTCTCGGCCCCCGGCGCCTGCGCGGTGACGATCGCCAGTTCCACGGGGCCGGTCCCGGCGTGCAGGACCGCGCCGATGGGGCTGCCGGAACAATCGGTCGGTACGGTGTGATAATCGACGACGAGGTAATCGATGGAGTCCTTTGCATCCAGCGTATCGCAGTACCCATAGAGCAACTGCATATACCAGCCGCACATAACACCATACCCACCCCGGTAGAGCATCTCCTGCATGAACGTGATTTCCTCTTCCGTCAGGGCCACCCCGTCCAACTCTTTCTGCGCGATCGTGCCGAGCGTATCGGATACATCTTCAAGCACTTCATACCAACGCAAGACCCCGTCCTTCTCCCAGCCCGCGCCTTCCGAGAAGGTAAGGCCGGAGAACTTGGCGTAGCCCTTGGTTGCGAGCTTGTTCAGGTTTTGGAAGAATTCCGGGAACGGCTCGACATAGGCCGACGGGTACGAGCAGACCCACCCCGCCGTGTAGGACTGCTTGGCGTACAACAGGTTATCGTGCCTCAACTCGGTCCAGGAGCCCAGTTGCGTGTTCATCTTCTGATGCCACCAGGCGGCGGTCTGCATGAACGGCGGCAAATGCTCGCGATTTGTCGGCGGGTTCAACGCCCGAATCGAGTTCAACCACACGTTGTAGAAGCTACTGTCCCAAAACGTCGCGTCGTACGAATCGGCCAGGTACCGCAGTGCGGCCAGATTCGACGCATAGTGGTACTCGTCCAGTTCGGGAGTCAGCAGTTCCATCGCAACGTTGTTGCCCAATCCGCCCAGCACGTCGAGCGTGGATGGAAACAGCCGGCAGACGAGGTTGTCCTGGTACTTGATCTTGTCGAAGACCACATTGCCGGTGATGTATGAGTCGATCACGAACCGCTGGCCGAACAGCAGGAAGGCCGAGGCCGGCCGCACGCTCTCGGTTGACATCGGATCGTGCATCAGCACCTGCGAGAGAATCTTCTGGGCGGCAAACGGCTGCGCCGCCAGGGTCTCCTGGAACGTCTCCCATGTCTCGGCGTCCAGCAGCGATCTGGCATCGTCGACGCCGGCGGTAAGGAGAACGTTGCGCAGATGGGTCACGGTCACGTTGTCCTGCTCGCCGACCAGAAAGGACAAAACCTCCTCCATCTCGGTGTAGATCGCGTTGACTTCGGCCAGGTCCATCAACTCCAGCAGCAGGACGGCATCGATGGTTTGCCGCTGCACGTCCAGAGGTGTTGGAGGAGGGCAAGGCTGCGCCGCGGTGTTCTCCGGCGCCAGCAGGTACAATTCCGTGCGCCCCAGCCACATCATGGCGCGAAAGTATCCCTCCAGATTGTAATACCACTCGTCGGTGTAGTGACCTCGCGGGATAAACTGGCTGAAATCGATCAGCCGGCAATTTTCAGCAAAGAGGGGATAGCTCGCCAGCGTCTCGCCGGCGATCAGCTCGAGCACCTCATCCACGACCGCATCGTCGGCGAAGTGCGGCGCGACCGCGTCCTCGCCCAGCAAGTTCCTGGCTACTGTCAGGTACAGGTCCACGTCCTGGAACATGGGCAGCAGGTCGGCGTCCTCGGCGTATTGGGAAAACAGTTCCGGAACTTTTGCGTGCATCCGTGAGAGAAGCTCGGCCAGACGGCCACACAGCAGGCCACTTTCGATATCGCTCAGCAAGGTGGCGTAGTAGAAATGCACTCCGTGGAGAATGGCGTCCGTGGAGATGAACAGCGGCAAATCATCCCGCCAGATTTGCAGCAGATGCTCGAAAAACGAATCCTGCCGCAGGCGTTCCGTGACCACGAAGCCGTTCTTCTCCAGCAGGCTCTTCTCGTAAGGTGTCAGGTTGTACTTGGCGTCGATCAAATCGTGATGCACCACGGAATGCCAGGGCAGACCCACCTGCTCCTGGAAGTCGCCCGTTGGGTACATCTGGAGCAATTCGGGGGTGGTCATATCCCGGTGTCCGTTGAGGAACTCCTGGTATTCCTGAAATGGATCGGTGTCTGACGAGTGCGCCAGGCAACCAATTGCAGGAAGCCAGGAACAGACGATTGCGAATACTACCGCGTTGAGCCGTTTCATCGTCGTCTCCTTTCACCATGGCGTTATCTTCTTGTCGGACTGCCTTCCCCTACACCTCCGGCCTCGTTGACTACGTAGGAAGCGGTCCACGCCGGGCGCGTTGCCAGTGGGAGATACGCGGTCTCCCATTCCTCATCCGTCAAGCGCTGAAAGCCGGTGGTCGTGTACTCATAGTAGCTCATAACCGGTCCGACGAAAGCGGCTGTCTCGCCCTCCGGCGCCTCGGCGGTGATGATGGCGAGGTCGACCGGTCCGGTCCCGGCATGAAGAACCCAGCCGGTCATGTTGCCCCCACAATCGGTCGGCACTGTGTGGTAGTCAGCCACCACACACTCCCGGGCTGACGGCGGCGCATCACCGGATAGAACCGCGTCTTCTCCGTACAGCAAGTCGTCGTACCAGCCATCCAGGTCATACCAGGTATAGCAGACGAGGTCTACCACCTGCCGCGCATAGAGCATCTCCTTCATAAAGAGGATCTCTTCTTCCGTCAGAGACGTTCCATCCAGCTCCTTCCGGGCAATGGTCTCCAGCGTTTCCATAATGGACGAGAATCGTTCGAAGTAGCCCGCAATCCCAGGTTCGAGAGGTACGTCGGGCGAGGGAATATCCTGCCCCGGTGGTGGTCCGGGGATCCCAACATCGGGGAACGGCACAGGCACATCGAAGAAAGGAGGGTCGTTCCACGGTAGTGGTTCGGAGCCAACCACATCTTTGAACTGCAGTCGAGATGCGTCGGCCAGCGCCCGGAGTCGCCGGTAAAACTCGGGGAAGGGTTCGACGTAGGCGCCGGGGTAGGAGCATATGAACCCCGGCGTATACGATTGCTTCGCGTAGAGAATGCTGTTGTGCCTGAGCTCCGTCCAGGAGGCCAACTGCGTGTTCATCTTCTCGTGCCACCAGGCCGCCGTCTGCATAAACGCCGGCAGCGCCTCTCGATTTGCAGGCGGGCTCAAGGCCCTTATTACATTCAACCACATGTTGTAAATGGAGCTGTCCCAGAAGGTCGCGTCATGCGCATCGACCAGGTAGCGCACAGCGGCCAGGTTCGAGGCGTAGAGGTACGTATCCAATTCGGGGACCAGTAGCTCCATCGCGGCGTTGTTGCCCAGCCCGCCCAGCACATCGAGGGTGGACGGGAACAGCCGACAGATCGTCTCCCCCTGGTATACGATCTTGTCGGCGATCACGTTGCCGGTGATGTACGAGTCGATAACAAACCGCTGACCAAACAGCATGAAGGCCGAGGGCGGCTGCACGGCCTCCGGGGTCATAGGGGACCACATCAGCGACAGAATCCTCTGAGAGCCCAGGCCCCCCGCTGCAAGCCTGTCCTGGAACGTCCCCAGTACTATCGGGTCCAACAGTTCACTTGCATCTTCCACACCTAACGATGCGACAACCGTCTTAAGGTT
>Ga0272442_10005818_pt1 | contig 16375 bp, 9 predicted proteins | sample SSMForm2O_FD_200262 | JGI IMG/M metagenome (GOLD analysis project Ga0272442, IMG submission 200262) | Marine sediment archaeal communities from Little Sippewissett salt marsh, Falmouth, MA, United States - SSM-Form-2O | ecosystem: Environmental > Aquatic > Marine > Wetlands > Sediment ...
CCTGGTTACAACCGCACCCACGACTCTGGGATTATCTCTTAACTGTGCTTTGACATATTCAATTCTTTCCTGATCTCCCTCTTCAATCGGGAAAGGAAGATACGCCGCGTTAAATCCGAATTTCCGTCGCATAACATTCTCGAACAACTTATAATAATATCCTTCTGCCACATGCGGCCCGCCGATAAACAGAGCGATCTTAGTGTTATCTGTTAATATTATCCCCTCTTTCCTTGCGGCCTCTGAGATCTCCTGTTCAAACGGGCTTGTTTTTTGATTGAGCCCGCGGATGATCTCATTCGGCGAGAACCGATTGTTCAGGAATTTGACGTCACCCCAGGTGCCGCCAGCCTCCATGACATCCAGGACATTTTTCATGGTTCGGCCCGATCCCTTTGCCAGAACATGATCCCGCTCTTGATCATCCAAAGCAATAATGACATCCTCGAACGGGGAGACATCGTTTCGCCGGCCGAAATAAAAAGGCAGCATCCTCTTTATATCTGACCACAGAAAGTTGTCTGCCGTCGAATCTCCGCCGCTGACAATGACGCCTTCTTTCGGGATTTCCCCTTTTTCAATCGAATCCATCAATTCATTTCCTTTACTCGTGAGATTGATTTTCGCAAAAGTCACTCCCCCCGCCGTGAAATAATTTTTTTCGGGATTTAAAACATTTTTTTCCTCCAGCATGGCCATGGCTTCCCGGGCAATGGCATTCCCGTCTATCCTTTTATCAGGAAAACTTTGGTAAATAACAATCTCATGATCAATAAAAGTCAGATGTATCTCATCCTCTTTCACGGCATCCTTGAATACCTCGTTAACGCCTCCAACGCCCTCAAACGATAAGGCGTTTTGAATTTTCGCTATGTGGTTTTCAAAACTGCGATTTTCTTGTTCTCCCCATTGTTTAAGAAAAGCGGTCGTTAGGGCCCTGGTAATCTCCAGGTGCTCTTCAGCTGTGTACACTTTACTTTCATCCTCCGCGCGGGAGTAATCCCATTGTTGCGCGGCCCTGTTAAAAGTCACCGTTTCTGTCCCCGAAAGGCTCTTTAGCATAATGTCTTCCACATATTTCCCCAGCCCCTCTTTTTCCAAGGCTTGTTTAATTTGTTCCAAGATGCCTCGTCGCTGGATAGATTCTTTTATAAAAGGACCAGCCCGAACCTCATCAGGGTTAAGCCCTTCGGCCCTAAGTTCTTTGTAAATCTGCGCTTTGACTTCTTGAACTATTGAACGTCCTGTCTTTTGTGTCAAGGCCTCCCAATCCCATTCGCCAATTTTCGGGGCAAATCGCGAGCGGATATAAGGTTTATAGGCAGATCCTGTATATAAAAGAAATTTGATTTTGCGTCTTTGAGGCGAGGCATCAACCAACCTAAAGGCCCTGACGATCTGGTCTAAATTTTCCTGACTGATATCTTCCCTCACGCCCGGAGCCAGAGTAAAGTCAATATCAAAGATAAAAGTCACATCCCCGACCTCTTCATCCAAATCAATCCCTTCGGGGACCTGGAGATCGAGCTCCTGGTCCCGGCCGTTGAGCCGGACCACAATGGGCTGTCGCTTGCCCCGGAGGGCCAGGCGCTCTTCAAATTGGGCGCGGGTCGTTAGGCGAGCCCTTGCCCTATCGACTTCAAGATCAGTAAAAAAAGCCGGGCCGGATAAGACCATTTGAGATTTCAGATCTTCAAATCGTTGAACATGTCCCGGGGAAAGCGCCACGGCCATAAAAGGCATCTGGTTAGCTTGAGCCGCATGGCATTCTATTGTCCCGTCGCCCGCCACCAAGACGTCGCCTTTCAGTTCGGCCAAATCCTGATTCAGCAGTGTTATGACATCGGCTTTATTGAAATGCTCCATTGGTGTTTTACTGCCGTCGCGATGGATAAATTCAGTCGTACGGGCATCATAGACAGACGTAACATAAGGAGTCAAATTCAAGGCCCCAAGATAATCAAAATCCTTTAAAAACGGATTAGCGCTGATGATATATATGGGGATTCCCTGCGCATACAGATCCGTGATAAATTTTAAGACACCGGGCATAAACACCTCGTTAGGATGTTTCCGCCATTCGGCAAGCATGGAGGGGATCTTTTCACTCTGCGCTTCTTGGCCCTCTTGAACCAGTTCGTCAACCGTGCGGCCGCTGAGATTATGTCCGTATCTTTCTATCGCGCTTTGGAAAAACTCCCGGTCCGTCTTCCCGATATCCTGGTTAATAAAATTTTTGGCATCATTGACCTCGGCCTGGGTTCCCTGTGTCTTCCCGTACCAGATTTGCATCAGCGCCCTGACTTGCAATTCTTTCCAAAAACGGTCAACGGTATTATGTTCTGACTTGATAATGGTATCGTCCCAATCCAGGGCCACGGCCTTGATGTTATCAAGCTGCCGTCCTTGGGCATCCGAGATGTTAACCACATTAGTCTCTTGGGGTTCATAGGTAAAGGCAACAACGCCTAGGTCAGGCTTATGAAATCCAAGAGCAGGAAATCCGGAATGGTGCGCTGTTGCTGGCGTCAACCCGAAACGGGACATCAAATCCTGCCATTCTTCAATAGAACGGAATTTAAAAGGCAGGGCCATGCCGTCCCAGTGATGGATAAGAATGTTTCCATACCAATCATTAAAACTGTAGAAGGCCCTGGCGAATTGCGGCCCCTTTCTTTGTATTAAATCCTTGAACCTGGAGGTAAATATCTGATCGGCCTTTTCAACGGTCTCTTCTACCAGCAATTCCAGGGAATACGTATCTTCGATCAAAACCAGTTTGCCGCCGGGTTTCAGGACCCGCTTGATCTCATCCATCATCTCTTCCATGAGCTCATCGGAAATGTGGTGCATAACCGCGTTCATGGTAATCACATCTACTGACTGGTCCTTGATTTCTTTTGGGAGTTTTGTCGGTGAAGACTGCTTGAAATATTTTAAATTGGTGAGAGGGCGAGTCTCATGGTAGTCAATAATATCAACCCCGATAACTTCAACCTGCGGTAACTTTTCAGCCACCGTGGCACCAAAGACGTTGTTGCCGGCTCCGATATCCAAAACTATTGTGCCTGGGGCCAGGTCTTTGATATGCTCTTCAACCTGATGATAGGCGGTCACATATTTAGTCTCTTCTTTATATTTTGCATAAGCCTTGTTCCAAGCTGGATCACTGTCAAAATCGATGACTTTCGCAAAAACTTCCTTTCTGGCTTTCTCAAGATCGTCGACATTATCAATCAGGGTCTTGATAATTTGTGTGGCCAGATCATCCGGCAGGCCGGTTTCTTTCCCCCAATATTGATAGCGCCTGGTCAAAAATTCTTCCACAAAGGTGCGCAAGTCGGGATATTCTTTCAGGAATCTTACCGGATTCTGATCATCATGCTTGTCTAATATTTCCCCGGCTTTGGTTGTCAAATCAGGAATATCACGCAGAGCATCGTGCACTGTTGCCCAGAACTCCGTTGTTTTCCCTGGTTGATGGGCCGCGATCTTATCCCACATCTCGTCTAAAGAAACCCATCGCCAGCTGTTAACTTCTTCCGTTGGTTCCCATCTATCGATCAAATTTGCCTGAATGGAATGCTGTTCTGCCCATGTCGTTGGATACATATAGAGTGTCCGCACACACCGGTCGGGATCTTCTGGATTAACAGCCCTTGTATCAATCCTTTGTAACCTTTCGCTTTCAAGGTGGAAGGCCATCTTTAACTCTTTAGTCCCTTCTCTTTGGGCTGTTTCCAGAATATATTCCTGTGCCCTACGGTATCCTGCGACAGTAAAGTCCCAAGGCCCGACATCCGTTCTTCCGAGCATCCTTTCTGGGATCCTTTCCTGCATAAGGACTTCAATTTTTCCTTGGAGATTTCTCCTGGTGACCAAGACGGTTGCTCCCTGAAAAAACTCACCCGGCTTTAATGCCTGCCTCTCTGATCTTTTGCTGGTTCTTATAAGATGCGCGTCTTCATCAACTACAGCGACCATTTCTTCCTGTTCTCTTGTGCTGGCGCTGACAATGGCGTCATCCCGAATGGCATGATCCAGCTCAGGGGTAAACCTTTGGGCTTCCTCGCGGTCGACGGCAGGGCCGTTTTTACGTGCCTGATTATAAGCCACGATCCAATGCGCTCCCTGGCGGCGCAACCGGACTTCTTCCCTTTCAATCTCAAGCTGGGCATCCACCTCGCCCTCAAATCCCATAATCCGCCAGACCCCGTCCGTCCCTTTAAAATTAATCGCCTTGACGCCATTTTCACCGTTCATCACATACTTCAAGATGGCCTGGCCTAGGGGGGAATCTTTTTCTTCCCTGCTTATCCTCACGACGCTTATATTGTCAACCGGGTTTGTCTCCGTGGCTCTGTCCTTATTTTTAAGGCATTGAATCATATGCATCAGCGTTTCGTCTTCCGGGGCATCGGCGCGCAGATCTTTGATTTCATCACTCTCGGCATATGCCTTTAAGATGCGCACCAGGTTCTCGAGCCTTTTGACAACCTCCAGCCCTGCAGAAACAGAGACAAGTTTCCCGGTTCGGCTTTCTTCGGCGACCTGCAGGAGTTTTATCCGGGATACCTTGCGGCCAATGACAATATCCTCAAGGACTTCCCCCAAAAAACCGCCGGAGAAATACCGCCGCGGGACCGCCTCCCGCGTCAAAGGATCATAATCTTCCCGGATATAATTAAAGACGCCGACCTTGAAAGCCTCCAGGTATTGCCGATAAATCCTCTCCTTGATTTCTTTGTCGTCAATATCAATCCCTTTGGTCTTATTGCCGTCGATATAGACCTTGGCCAGCAGGGTTTGTTTAAGATTGCGCTGGAACCACGTCGCCAGAATCATCGAAGAATAAACCTGCCTGAGACTGGCAAAATTTTTCCCCTCATTGACCTCTTTCTCGATCTCCGGAACAATAATTTCACGGACGATCGCCGAAGACACATCGCTTAGATTTTCGACTTCCGCGTTCTCCAATTGATCCGTTCCCAGCTTTTCGCTATATCGATTGGCTTGCATGGCGAGATAATCCTGCTCGAGCATAACCCTCAAATGACTTTCAGCAATAAAGGCCACATCTCCGTTCTCATAAACAACCGCCTTATCAGGGACAATCCACACCTTGTTAAATGTGTTGATAGGGATATTGCTTGTGCCATACTGTTGGTAGGCCTTTTTGTAAACCCTAGCCCAAAACTCCTCGCCCAGTTTCTCCTTAGGATCGATTAATGAGGCTGTTAATTGCTTCAAGAGATAATCCTGAGCCAAGAGATCTCGGCCCATTTCTGTTTCACTGAATTTAGCGGGGATGATTTTGTCTTTCTCATAAGGGGATAAATTGACCCACAAATCTTTAGGCGGGATGGTCAGCGTGGCAAGGAAATATTTGATTAATTTAACAGATTCTTGGCCTAAAAGCTCACTTCCGATCTCCCAATCTGACTGGCCTGTATCAAGAATAAAATCGAATTTGAGGGGATTGTCAGGATAAATCTTTAAACCTTTAATAAGAGGGGGGGTAAATTTCTGGCTGGATGTCACTGCTGCGCCGGGTTCAGGAAGACGGATCACGTCCTGTGCCCGGGCATACGGAGCCGTGCCGGATACTTCCCATGCGAAAAAGACAAAAATACTAAAAATTTTAATATATCTATGTATCTTGAGAAATTTAAGCATATTTATAGAAGTATACTATATGATGGGTTAAATAACAATTTGCCTCATCTTCTTAAGATTAAGGCCATTTCCCTGCTTTTTTGCATCTTGTTGTCTATTAGGTATATGTTATAATGTGATATTATGAAAAAATTTTTAATCGGTGTATTCATAGTGATTTTCATTCTTGCCGGTATCTTTATTTACGCCAATGTTTATTTCATTCCGGTTCAACTCAAGGATTTCCTTTCCCAAAAAGCCCAGCAATACCTTTCCCGGCCGGTCAGTTTCCGCAAAATCAGCTTTCACCCCTTGAAAGGCATTGTGCTGCAGGACCTGACCATTTATCAAAAAGACAATCCGCGCCAGCCCGTATTTAAGGCCGAGGAGATTTTCGGGAAGATACTGCTCCTGCCTCTTTTTCAAAGCCGCCGGGTCATCATCCCGTCCGTAACCATCGTTCGGCCGGCTGCGCATATCATCCGCTCCGAGACAAAAGAGTGGAATTGCCAGGACCTGTTGGACCGGGGCCCGGCCGCGGCGGCCCCGGCGCCAATCCCCTTTTATCTGGGTGCCCTGGATATCCGGAACGGATATGTGCAGATGGACATCTTGACCTCAGACGGCAAGACCACAGACGTCCTTGAAAACCTGGATTTGAAGATAAGACTGTCTTTGAAAAAGACGGTCACTTTTGAAGGAACCGCAGCTCTGCGACCCGAGCATAAACTCACCTCCCCGGTTATCCCCGGGGCCCTGCAACTTCAAGGCTCATTCACTTTCCCGTCGAAAACTTGGTCGGCCGCTCTCCAGGCCAATGACTTCCCGCTTTCAAAATATCTGGACCTTTTCATCGACCATCCGGATCTGCCACGCGGTGGGGTATATATCCACGGCGCGCGTCTGCGCGTTACTAAGAGCCAGGATTCCTGGCAGGCCCAGGGCGACTGCGACCTCTCAGCCGATATGCTGCTTACAAACGGATCGCACATTAAAGGCCGCATACAAGCACGCGATACCCATCTCAAAAAGGATAACCGCGTGATTGATTGCACCGCAAAGATCCAAACCCAGACCGCCGCTTTCGAACTGGATCCGAACCGGACTTTTCAGATTCAGGCCCTGACTCTGGACGCAGGCGTCCATTATGAAGATAATCGTCTAACTCTCGCCGGAGATGTCGCCTTAAATGATTTAAACGCCCAATGGCCCGAGCAGCAAACCCTGCGGGGCGATATCAATCTGACAAATGTTGATTTGCGTCGGCAAGGCGATGATTTTGTCCTCACCGCTAAGGCCGAAATGACGGCCTCAGACCTACAACTTGGGTCGAGGCTGAATTTCAAAGGCGATGCGGCTGCGGATTCCTTCTCTCTCAGCGCCCGCGATGGCCACATAACTTATGCGGGGCCCTTGCAGATCCAGAAAGGCCGGCTGCAACTTCAATCCGATAAAATTATCGAGGGTGATATCATCGTCAAAGAAAGCCGGATCACGCTCGCGGATCAAGCGTGGTCGATTGAGGGAGATATTGAATCCGGCCCGTTAACCTTATCCCTAGATGATAAAATCCTCAAGGCCAATCCGATCCTTATGGGCCGGATCGCCTACGATCCCCAACAATCCACACCGCTCACCTATTCCGGCACCCTGATCCTTGACCAAGCCGAACTCAGCGGTTTGCCGCGGGTCAAAACAGCAACGGGTATCAGCGGACGGATCGATTTCACGACCGAACGTTTCACCACGCATGCCCTGGATGCGATCGTAATCGATCACGCCGTCCGCCTCTGGGGCTGGCTCGAAAATCCCCGACAGCCGCGGGCATCTTTACAAGTCGTAATGAAAGATGCGGATCTGCAAGCCCTCTATCCTTACGCGCCGCAACAATTCAAACAATCCGGCATCGTTCCGGCCGGAAAAGCGGACCTGGAAATCAGCTACACCGGACCGCTGGAATCCTGGCGCGCCGGAGAAATTAAAACCGTGGCTCAGCTGAAAGGGATCGCGGTCAGCGGGTTGACGATGCCGGCCGGACTGCCCGGTCAGATTAACGATATAACCGGGCAATTAACCTTAACGCAGGACAATGCGGCCTGGGAAAATATCAAGGCTGCCTATGCTGGCGATATCTATCAAACGGCTGGGCGTCTGGAAAACTTCAAACAACCGTTTGTTGAGGCGCGACTTTCTTCCGCGCGTTTTGACACCACAGTCCGTATGAATATCCTGGACCGCTTAATCACCCTTTCTTCCCTCAAGGGCAAATACGGCCAATCCTCATTTGATCTCAAAGGTGAGATTGAAAATGAGCCGTCAGGCACATACATCGACTTACAGGGCGGGATCCTCTGGGAGATGGCGGATCTTGCCGCACTCATCCCTTCCCAGACCGAATTGCTGGGCTCCCTGGCTCCCAGCGGCGTATGCAATATCCAGGGCCGTGTCAAAGGCCGCACGGATGATATTAAAAATCTAATGCTGACCGCCTCGGCCGAGAGCCCGTCGGTGATGATCTCAAAATACCTGTTTAAAAATGTTTCTCTTGATATCGAGCACGGCTATCAAAGCCTGAGCCGCCTGATCGCTAAAGCGCAATTTTACGGCGGCAATCTTTCGGTTACCTCCGAATTTGATCTCAAGCAAGCCGCTTATCCCTTTCATGTTTCCGCCCAGCTCCAAGACACGGATCTCGTGCAATTGCGCAAGGGTCTTAATCTCAAAGGCCAGGATTTATCCGGGATGCTGTCAATCAATCTGGCCGGTTCCGGAGCGCTTAAAAATCTATCCGCATTCGAAGGCTATGGAGATATTGCCGTTGCCGACGGGCTGATCTGGAAGTTAAAAATCCTGGAAGGTATTTGGAAACTTTTGTTTATCCCTGAATTCGAGGGGGTCGCCTTCACGGATACCTCGGCCACTTTCAGCATCCGGGAGGGCAAGATCACCACCGAAGATTTGCTGCTCAAGGGCCTGGCGGCTGATATGGCCGGAAAAGGCTGGATCGATTTTGATAAAAACATCCAGTTCACGGTCTCGCCGACCTTTAAAGAAACGGAAATCATCCGTTCCAAATCCATTCAAAAAGGGCTTTCCACTTTGCTGGCGCGAACCGAAGGATATATTTCCGTCGACATAACCGGGACGCTCGCCAAACCCCGCTACAGCGTCGACACCTTCCCCACCAAAATCCTCAAAAAAGCCACCGGTGCCCTGATCGAAGGCGTCGGGGATGTTCTTCAGGATATCTTTCAATAATCAAACGGGAATTCTTATTCTCGGTGGGATAAGTATTCTTCCAGGCTCCGGCGGACCTTGCGCATGGCCCGGCCACGGTGGCTGATGCGTTCTTTGATTTCCGGCGGCAGTTGCCCGAAAGTCTTTTGATATTGTGGGATGAGGAAAAGCGGATCGTAACCGAAACCATTTTTACCAAGCGATCTTTCGGCGATCAAGCCCCGGCAGGTGCCTGAGACCACGTCGACGATTCCGGTGGCATCCGTTAAAACGGCAAAACAACGGTAACGGGCCTGACGTTTCGACAGCGGGATACCGCGCAACTCCCGCAAGAGCTTAGCGTTATTCTGTTTATCCGTGGCATGCTCCCCGGCGAAGCGCGAGGAAAAGATCCCGGGACGATTTTTAAGCGCCTTAACCTCCAGCCCCGAATCCTCTCCGAGCGCGAGTTTGCCGGTCCAAAGCGAGATCGTCGCCGCTTTCTTGGCGGCATTGAACTTGAAAGTTTTGCCGTCTTCAAAGATGCGCGGGGCATCGGGATAGTCGGCCAGCGAGCTGATCTTGAGATCCAATCCGCGCAGAAGCTCGCTGATCTCTTTAAGCTTGCCTTTGTTTTTGGTAGCGATGATAAGTTCGATCATGCAGGAATGAAAACGGAATAAATTAAACCGAAAGTCATGAACTCATTATAAAAATGAAATCTTACCCAGAACCTGCTTCTGAATACGAATCAATTCGCGAATGCCCTGCTGGGCCAGTTTGATCAGGTTATCACATTGCGAACGGCTAAAGGTTTGGTGTTCGGCCGTGCCCTGGACTTCCACCAACTTGTCTTTGCCGAGGATGACAACATTCATATCCATGTCAGCGCGGACATCTTCCTCGTAATTCAGATCAAGCAGCATGTCCCCGCCGATCAGCCCCACGCTGACCGCAGCCACGTAATCCTTAAGCGGAATCCGCGGCAAAATTTTCCTGTGCTTCAAATCCTTCAACGCCAAAGCCAGGGCCACGAAACCGCCGGTCACGGCCGCGGTGCGCGTCCCGCCGTCGGCATCGAGTACGTCGCAATCGATCCGCACCGTGCGTTCCCCCAGAACGGACATATCCACCGCAGAGCGCAGCGAGCGGCCGATCAAACGCTGAATTTCATAAATCCGGCCCGAGGTACTATTGCGCCGAATGCGGTCGGTGCAGGACGCGGGTAACATCCCATACTCGGCTGTCACCCACCCGGTCCCGGAATGCCTCAAAAAAGGCGGCACCGACTCTTCCACGGTCGCAGCACAGAGGACCCGCGTCTTCCCAAAGGCGATCAGGCACGAACCCGGGGCGTGTCGGGCGCAATGCTTCTTGATTATCACCCGGCGCAATTGATTCGCTTTTCTTCCGTCGGATCGGGACATAATAATCTCCGGTTAAAAGTCAAAGGTCCGGGGCTCTGGTGCACCGAAATTTAGCGCCAAGTCCAGAAAATAACTCCACTATCACCCTTCACCTATTTAAAGCTTGTATTCCGCCTCAACCGTGGTCGTGATGCCACCGCGCGGATTAACCACCGCCCGCACCTTGGCCCAACGCGGATGGCAGGCCTTAACGATATCATCCAGGATCTTATTGATGAAATGTTCATGAAAGATGCCCACATCCCGGTAAAAAATCGTATACATTTTAAACGACTTGAGTTCCAGGCACCATTGATCCGGACAATAGCTGATGCGGATAACCGCAAAATCAGGCAGGCCGGTCTTGGGGCAGATGCAGGTGAATTCGGGTATCTCCAGCTCGATGATATAGTCGCGGTCCGAATACTGATTCTTCCAGACCTCGATGGCAGGCGTCTTGAGCCGGCGGATATTCGCCTGCAATCCTTCGTATGAACTGCGCTTCTTTCTCATCCTTTCTCACCCTTGACTTTAATCCTTTAATCCTCCAGTCCTCTAATGCTGTTTTCTCGTGTGACGTGTGTCGGGTGTCGTGTGACCTCACTTACCGCAACCCCAAAATTTTATGAATCTGAGGCACTATTCTAACATCCGCAAGCGTCTGAAGGCAACTTTTTTGAAAAAAGCGGCATTTGTCAAAAACATCCTCGTTGCAATCACCGGATTCGGGCTGCAGGATCAAAGTGACGGCCGGATCGACTTCAGCTACAATCGCAACCGCACGCCGGATATCCTCAATATGGGTATCGGCGGTTATAACTGTTTTGACAAAAAGATCCTGCTGCCGGGCCAGTCGTAAAAACTCCGCATGCTCTTTCCAAAACGGCGGCCCCTGCGTCGAACTGGGCAATTTAATATCCGCCGCGATGATATCGATATCATTCACTATTTCCTGTAAAGCCTTTGCCTTAATGCCGTTGGTTTCCAGATAAATCCGCTGGCGGGCCTTTTTCAACTGCGGCAACAACTCCTTGAGAAAGTCAACCTGCAACAAAGGCTCGCCGCCGGTCAAGCTGATAGAATGACAACCGCCCCAGATTAGGGCCACTCGCCCCATGATTTCGTCGACATCCATCTCGGTGAATCCGCCGGCACGGAGATCCCGGGCGTAGACCGTATCGCACCAGCGGCAATTAAGCTCACAGCCGAAAAAACGGATAAAGACCTGGCGAACACCGAGATACTTTCCCTCACCCTGGATAGACTGGAATATTTCGGAGATCTTGGCGTTCATAGGAAAACGACACACGTCACAGGACACACGTACCTTGTGACGCCGTTACGTGTGACTTGTGTCGTGTGTCGTGTAATCTGACGATTTTACAACTTCTTTATTTAATCCTTTGATCTTTTAATTCTTCCTTTAACCTTCAATGCTGGATCGGTGGCGCCGGCCTCGGCAAATCCTTTCCGCCTGAGCAGGCAGCTGTCACATTTCCCGCACGGTTTGCGCCCACCCTGGTAACACGACCAGGTCAGGTTATAGGGTACCTTGAGGGCCAAGCCCGTCTTAATAATCTGGCCTTTGGTCTTGCGGATAAACGGGGCGTGAACCTTGATCGCTTTGCCTTCGCTTCCGGTCTTCAATCCTTTTTGAAAAGTTTTCTGCAGGGCCTGATAAAATTCCGGCCGGCAATCCGGATAACCGGAATAATCAATCGCGTTGGCCCCGATAAAGACCGCATTGGCGCCGATGGCCTCGGCATAAGAAGCCGCAAAACTTAAAAAAATAATATTGCGCGCCGGCACATAGGTCGACGGGATAACCGTTTGAATGATTGCCCTGTTTTGAGGCAGCTTTGTTCGCTTGTTCAATAACGCGGAGCCGCCCCAGGGCAGAGAAAAACGCACCGTTCGGTAAGGGCTTCGGCTGCGGACCGCGAGTCTGACGGCACGGCGGATCTCTTTGCGATGACGCTGGCCGTAGTCGAATATCAGGCAATACGTCCGGTAACCCCGACGACGGGCATAATACAAGACCGTGGCAGAGTCCAATCCTCCTGATAATAAAACAACGGCTTTCTTCATCATGGTAATTTATTAAGATTGACGAATCAGGGATCGGGGGAATAGGTTACGCTGCAGCTGTCGGATTCCCAAACACGCACCTGCTTCAGCCGGCACGGGCTGCATTGCCGGGAGAATTCTTCGTAAATATAGCGGGCCAGATTTTCGGTTGAAGTGTTGTTTTCTTTGAAATACGGCAGATCATTAAGTGTTACGTGGTCCAGATGATGAATAAACCTGTTCAGCTTTTCTTTAATCTCGCGGAAATCCATAGCCAGGCCGATTTCATTCAAGGCCTCGGCCGTAAGCGTGATCTCGACTTTCCAAGTATGTCCGTGCAGATTTTCGCACGGACCGTTATAGCCCCGCAGAAAATGGGCCGAAGCAAAATCGGTCGTTACGGATAAGGCGTACATCTATTTGACCTTTTTGACATTCCTGATTTTGTAACCGAGAAAACGCGCCGCTGTACGGCTAAAATGCGACGGCATATCACTGACCAAGAAAGCGATCCGGCCTTTTGTCGAGCTCAGCCGGTCGTTATCTATTCTATCCAGAAAGTCACGGACTTCAAGCGCGACCTCTTCCGCGGAATCGATCAGAGTCACATGCCGCCCCAGGATTCGCTTAAAGATTGGTTTCAGCAAAGGATAATGGGTACATCCTAAAACCACGGTATCGGCCCGCGAGCGCCGGATGGTTGCCAAATAATCCGTGGCGATCAGTTGCGTGGCCTTGTGACGGAACCAGCCTTCTTCCGCCAGCGGCACGAACAAAGGGCAGGCCTGGCAGATAACCTTCAAGGAGGAATTCAGCGCTTTGATCTTGCGCTGATAAGCACCGCTGGCAATAGTGGCCGGGGTAGCAACAATCCCGATCACCTTATTGCGGGTGGTCGAAACGGCTCGTCGGACACCAGCGTCAATGACACCGGTAATCGGCAGCTTAAACTCTCTCTTTAGCGCGTTCAAGGCATAACTGGAAGACGAGTTACAGGCCACGACCACCATCTTAACGTCGTGACGCATTAGGATCCTGACGTTCTCCTTGGAAAAACGAATAATGGCGGCACTGGATTTTGTCCCATAAGGGACCCGCGCGGTATCGCCGAAATAAACAATATGCTCATGCGGCAGATACCTCTGCAGCGCTTTGACTACGGTCAGGCCACCCAGGCCGGAATCAAAAACACCGATTGGGTGATTTCGGTTTTGAATTGCCATAAATATTATTGATCAGCCCAAATGAAATGAAACTCCATTCCCGACAATCGGCAACACACCATCAAACTTAACGGAGATCCGGAAAATATAACAAGCAGTCCCGCTCAAAAATTCAGCCGCCATATCGGCCCGCAAACGTATAAATGCTATCCGCGAGGCTTTCCGCAATCGCCTGGCGGTAAGAAATCTTGCGCAAAAGTCCTTCCTCATGTGAATTCGAAAGAAAACCCACCTCCACCAGGATAGCCGGGATAAGTGTATTACGCAAGACAAAATATGCCGCCTGCTTGGCGCCGCGGTTTTCGGCGTTGGTCACCCGCGATAAATCCTTGGCGACCAAATCGGCAAAAAAACGCGAGGCCTCTATCTTTTTCTCATACAGCAGATCCTGGACGATCGCCCGAACCTGCTTATGGTCTTTTTGCATGGTCAGTCTTTCAAAAAGAATCTCATGATTTCTCTTGCGTTGCGGTTCGCGGTGTTCTTGCCAAGTCAGGTCGCGCAAATAAAAAACCTCTATTCCGTCGACATAACGGGACGTGCAAGAATTCGCATGAATGCTGACAAACATATCGACCTCGGCCGCGGTCGCGATCTCCGTTCTCTTCTCCAAAGAGATAAATTCATCGCCCGAGCGCGTTAAGGTTACTTCAAACCCTTTCGCACGCAGACTGGAGACCAAACGCCGGGTGATATCCAAAACCACATCCTTCTCCTGCAGGCCATGACAACCGACCGCGCCCGGATCGCGTCCGCCGTGCCCCGCGTCAATTATAATCCGGCGCATCAGCGGCGCCTGCGTTTCCGGAATCTCCAACAGCGGAACGATGACCTTGGACTCAAAATCCAGCGGGACTACGATCGCCTGATCTTCGCGCATTAAAGGCTGGCTGAGACGGATCTGGCGCCCATCGAGGATAATCAGATCGCTGCCGATCAGGCCGCGGGCATGAATGCCGAAAAACTCCAATGTGACGGCTTGAGTGACGGTATCCCATTCCAAGTCGATGAAATTCCGTTCACATAAATCTTTCAGATAAAGACGTTGCGCCTGGGGCAAAGCTGGCGGCCGGGGAACCGTAGCGCATCCGGCGGAAAAAAATAAAAAAAGGCCAAGCCAATAACAAATAGGTCTGTTTCGCATACGAATGTTTGATCGAAATCAGATTCGATATTTTGCTGCAGGTGATATATCGCCGGTGATAATCTTGGGCGTGAGAAAAATAACGATCTCCGTTTTCCGCACTAATTTGTCCCTGTTGCGAAAGGCGTTCCCCAGGAGCGGGATATCGCCCAAAAAAGGCACTTTATTGACACTGTCGATCTCTTCTTCCTTGATCAGCCCGCCGATCACGATCGTCACCCCGTCCTTAACCAGGACCGTGGTCTCCGCCTCCGAGGTGTCAACAACCGGCACGGTGTTATTATTGCCGGTCGTAATCGTACTGGTGACCGAACTGACCTCCGGGCGGATCTTCAGGGTCACAAAGTCATCCTTGTGGATGGTGGGCGTCACGTAAAGTTTAACGCCCACCTCGATAAAATTAACACTTTCCGAGGTGGTGGTCGGCCCGGAGGCCGTCGTGGTCGTAGTGGTGGTTACGTATGGCTCGCTGGAGCCGATCAGAATTTTTGCTTCCTGGTTATTGACCGCCGTTATGCTGGGGCTGGACAGGATGTTGCTGATCCCTTCGGTCTGCAAGGCCTCGACCAGAAAAGCATACTCATCGGCCGAAATCGTGCCAATACTCAGGGATCCGCGTTTGCTGGTAGCCGCGAGAATATCAAAATCGGATTTAAGGTCCAGGTGATGATAATCGTTAACGATACCTTCCCAATCGATCCCGAACTTGTGTTGTTTGCTGAGAACAACCTGAAGAATCTTGGCCTCGATCAAAACCTGTTTTTCTTTAACATCAAAGGCCTTGATGACCTGCCTGATCTTTTCCATATTCGATTGAGCATCCGTCACCACTAAGCGGTTGGAACGCTCGTCATACTTCACCTGCCCGATATCGGGCGTCAAAATTTCTTTGATCTTGTCCGCTACGTCCTGGGCCTGCGAATAATTCAAATCGAACATCTCGGTATTGACCGCCACGTCGATACGGCTGATCAGGTCTGCCATGATCCTCAACTTCCGCGGCGTATCCATAATCACCAACGTGCGTGACATGGGGTCGGAAATGATTTTTCCCGCCGGGCTCTTGATCTCCGTGAGCAAGGCCTTGGTATTCTCGATATCGGCATGGACGAGATGCTGCATCTGGGTTTGGATCTCCCCGCCAAACTTCGTGCCGTAGCGAGTCTCATATTCCATAGCGGTCATGACATGGACAATTCCGTCCTCCATCCGGTAGGCCAGATTATTCGAATCGAGAATGATGCGCAGAGCGTCTTTGACCTTCACGTCTTTCAGATAAATGGAGACCTTGCCGCCGATATCCTTTCCCGCGATAATGTTAAGATTGCTCTTTTCGGAAATAAGTTTCAGGACATCGACGATGTCCATATTCTTTAAATGAAGAACATCAATTACGATTCCATCCGGTAATTCTTCGGGGACAATCGCCGCTTGCGTTTCTGAGCCGACCATGCCCAAAGATCCGGGAACACGGCTGTCGGTCGGTATCACCGTTGTCCCGGCCGCCTCACTCAAAGTCCTGTCCATGCGACCAGGAGAATCAGCCGCCCACCCCCTGGCGGGCAGACGCTGCGGCAGTGAACTCGGCTCGAAAATCGGCTCGTCATCCATCTCGGGCCCGGGCCAAAACATCTCCTCGTCCGAAGGCAAGGACCGGCGATAGG
>Ga0272442_10005820_pt1 | contig 16373 bp, 18 predicted proteins | sample SSMForm2O_FD_200262 | JGI IMG/M metagenome (GOLD analysis project Ga0272442, IMG submission 200262) | Marine sediment archaeal communities from Little Sippewissett salt marsh, Falmouth, MA, United States - SSM-Form-2O | ecosystem: Environmental > Aquatic > Marine > Wetlands > Sediment ...
AATAAAAAAAGAATATAAATGAGTAATTTCTACAAATTCTTAGAAGAATTAAAAGAATTAAATCTTCCAGATAAAGAATATGCTATTTTTGGTAGTGGTCCTTTAGCTATAAGAGGAATGAGAGAACCAGAAGACTTAGATATAATTGTTACTAAAGAACTATATGAAAAGTTAAAAGAAAAGTATCCAGAAAAAGATAGAGGAATATTTATTAATAATATAGAAATAATATCTCCTGATGCTTCTATAGTTGAGAATCCAGAAGAGATTATAAAAAGAGCAGAGCTTATTAAAGGTTTTAGATTTACTTTATTAAAAGATATTATAGCTTGGAAGAAGAATATGAAAAGACCTAAAGATATTAATGATATTAAATTAATAGAAAATTATTTTAAAAAAGTATGAAAATAACTCTTTGCGGAAGTATAGCATTCTTTAAAGAAATGCTAGAAATAAAAAGGAAATTAGAAGATTTGGGGCATGAGATTAGAATGCCTATTTCTGAAACAGAAAATGATAAAGGAGAGATTATTCCTATACAGGAATATTATAAGATAAGAAAAACTTCTAATGATAATGAAACTTGGGTTTGGGATAAAAAAGAACAAGCAATGAGAATACATTTTGATAAAGTTGTTTGGTCTGATGCTGTTTTGGTGCTAAATTATGATAAGAATAATATTAAAGATTATATCGGAGCAAATACGTTTTTGGAAATGGGACTAGCTATGCATCTGAAAAAGAAGATCTATCTTTTGAATTCTATACCTAATATTTCCTATAAAGAAGAATTATTAGGGATGAAGCCGGTTATATTAAGGGGGAATCTAAATAAGATAGTATAAAATTTGATTAAGAATTGCGTTAAAACCTATTAACGCATTTTCTTTTTTATCTAGAAGTTATATAATAGAATAATGAAAAACCCGGTGTTAATTCAGGCTTTGATTTGGTATTTTATTGATATGCCAAGAGGTATTATGAAAGCTTGGAAGAATTTTTTAGTTTTTGGTTTGAATTATTTCTCTTTACCTTTGTTATTAAAGACATTTTTTTCTCCTTGGAGAAGATATGGAGAACCATATGGCAAACTGTTTGAGTTTTGGAGAAACTTTGAGACATTTATCTTTAATATGATGTCTAGACTGATCGGTGTTGTATTTAGGACAGTCTTTATATTCTTGGGTATTTTTACAATAATCTTTATATTAATAGGAGGATTTTTATTATTAATAAGTTGGTATGTTTTACCAGTCCTTTTAATCGCTGGTCTCTTTTTTGGGATCGGTCTTTTATTATGAAAAACAATATTTCAAAAAAAGCTTTTACCTTAATAGAGTTATTAATGGTTGTGGCTATCATAGGAATGCTTGCTTCTATTATTTTGGTTTCTTTAAAGAGTGCCAGAGAAAAAGCCTATATATCTAAAGGGCTTCAATTTAGTGCTAATGTTTTTCACGGCATCGGAGACGATTGTTTAGGAGAATGGAAGTTTGAAAATAACTTTCTTGATACTTTTGGCGGAGTAGATTACGCTACAAACCATGGCGTAACCTTTGCTGACAATAACGCTCACTCTGGATTAGGCAAGGCTGCTATTTTTAACGGGGTAAGTTATTTAGTGATTCCTAGTGATTTGGGCGATCCAGATGGAATGACTATAGGGCTTTGGTTTTATGTAACTGAGGCTGATAAAACCAGAAGGCAATATTTTTTAGATGGAAGAAATGGAGGAAATTGGTGGCTTTTACAGGGTTATAATCCTGATTATAGCGGTAACATAAATTTCAATAATAGGGTTGTAGCTGGTTCAACAGATTGGATTGCAGGAAAATGGAATTATTTAGTGCTTACGGTTGATGCGACTTCTAGTAAGATATATATAAACGGAGAATTAAAAGCAACTGGTTCTGGTCTTAATCCTGATATAGGAAACAATATGACAATTGGAGCGGGATATACATATTCAAATATATTTAGAGGTGCTTTTGATGAAATTAGAATATATAATAGGTCTTTATCTACTTCTGAAGTTAAAAAACTATATGTCCAAAGCTTATTAAATATTTTAGCTTTGAAATAACAAATGTTTAAGTTCGATTTTAAAAAAGCACCGATATATCAGGCAGTTGTCTGGGACTTGGCTTTTGTCAGATTTATCAAATTGTTTAAGATATTATTTCTAATATTATTTATTGCTTCTTTTATTGGTTTTATTTATTTTCTCTTTTCAGAAGTTGGCTATTATAATTCTAGAAGGTTCTTAGGTCTTTCTATTATATTTCTTTGTTTATTTATATCTTCATTTTTAATAAAGTCGTTTTTTGATTTAAGAGTAAAACAGCCTAAGTTAAAGAAAACCATTAAGTCAATACTGCTTAATCCTGATACTCATAATTTAGCAGAGTTTTTAAGTTTTGAATCAGCAAAAACAATAAATAAAGTTCTTAATAAAGGGCCTAGTTCTGCTAGATTGTTTTATTATCTCTTAGAGATTAATCCTAAGCTTGATTTTGTATTTGATAGATTAATTCTAAACACTAAGAAGATTAAAAAGCAATTAAAAAGATCTTTTGAGAATTCTAGTTCTAGAAGTTTTGAAGAAGCTCTTTTAGAAGCTCTTAAAATAGCTGATGAAAAGAATCATATAAGAATAGAAGCAGGAGACCTTCTTTCTGCTTTAGCTAGGGTAGACGGAGTATTTAAAGAGGTTTTAATGAAAAGAGATCTTAAAAGAGGGGATATAGATAATTTAACTTGGTGGCTAGAGAATATTGAAGAGGAAGAAATTAGGAGAAAGAGATTCTGGGACGCTGAAGCTTTGGCCAGAAGAGGAAGCTTGGCTAAACAATGGACTTCTGGTTTTACTATTACTTTAGATAAATACGCTATTGATATTAGTAAAGCTGTTAGGCATAGAAGCCTAGAGTTTATAGGGCATAAGGAAGAGATTAAAATAATGGAAAGAATTTTATCCAGAGGAGAGATTAATAATGTTCTTATTGTGGGAGAACCAGGTACTGGAAGAACTAATATGGTTTATTCTTTAGCTTATAGCAGCATGTTGGGCCATAGTGTGCCTAGCACTAATTATAAGAGGTTTGTCCAGCTTGATATGCCAGCCTTATTAGCTCAGCTGGAAAGTTCAGAACAAGTAGAAATTGTTTTAGATAAGATATTCGCTGAAGTAGCTGCAGCTGGAAACATTATTCTAGTAATAGATGAAATACATAATTATTTGGGTCAAGAAAATAAACCAGGAGTAATTGATATATCAGGCATCATATCTTCTTATTTGCGCTTACCTCAGTTTCAAATTATAGGGATTGCTGATTATACTGGTTTGCACAAGTATATTGAAAGGAATAGCGCTATATTATCTTTATTCAGTAAGATAGAGGTTTTGAGTATCTCTCCTAAAGAAATGACTACCTTATTACAGTATATGACCTTTGCTTTAGAGAAAAAGCATAATGTAATTGTTTCTTATCAGGCAGTAAGAGAAATAATATCAATGACTGACAGATATCTTCCTAATCAGCACTTTCCAGAAAAAGCAGTTAATATTCTAGATGAAGTAGTTGTTTTTGTGGCTACTACTTTAAAAGAAAAAGTTGTTATTCCTAAACATGTAGCTGAGATTATTACTCAAAAAACAGATATTCCAGTAGGTGAGGTTCAGAATAAAGAAAAAGAAGTTTTGCTTAATTTGGAGCACTTAATACATAAAAGGATTGTCAATCAAAAAGAAGCAGTTGAAGAGGTGGCTACATCCTTAAGAAGGGCCAGATCAGAGATTACTACTAGAAAGGGTCCTATGGGAACGTTTTTATTCTTAGGTCCTACAGGTGTTGGCAAAACAGAAACCTCCAAGGCTTTAGCTCAGTTCTATTTTGGTTCAGAAAAAAAGATTATTAGAATGGATATGTCAGAGTTTCAAGATATTAAAGATATGGTTAGATTAATAGGCTCTGTTACAGAAACAGGTTTGTTAAGCACTCCAGTCAGAGAAAGTCCTTTTTCCTTGGTTCTTTTAGATGAAATAGAAAAAGCTCATCCCAATATTCTTAATCTGTTTTTACAGGTATTAGATGAGGGTTATTTAACTGACGGTATGGGAAGAAAGATTGATTTTAAGAATACTATAATTATTGCCACCAGTAATGCTGGCTATAAGGTAATATTAGAGAATATAAAAAAACAAGAAGATTGGTCTCAAGTAAAACAACAGCTTTTTGATTATATTTTTGAACAGAGAATATTCAGGCCAGAATTTATTAACCGCTTTGATGCTGTGGTTGTATTTACTCCGTTAAGCAAAGAAAACCTTTTAGATATTTCTCAATTAATGCTTTCTAATCTAAAAAGTAATTTAATGGAAAAGGGAATAGATTTTCAGATCACCGATGAATTAAAAAGCAAGATAGTAGATTTAGGTTATAATCCAATATTTGGAGCCAGAGAAATGAGAAGGGTAGTTCAGGATAAAGTAGAAGATGAGTTAGCTGATGCCTTATTGTCTAATAGAATAAATAGAGGAGATAAGGTTTCTTTAGATTCTAAGTTTAAATTAATAATTCATAAATAAATCTATTTTATATGTAAAAACACCCCTTTAATAGGGGGTGTTAATTTTTTGTGGAAAAACAAGGGTTGACCTAAGGTCATAAAGTGGGGTATAAAGAATATGTAGTGGATAAATGTGGAAAACTATGGGATAACTAGGGAAAATGGGGGAAAACTAATATGCTTATAGGAGAATACAAACATACAATCGATTCTAAGAAAAGATTATCTTTGCCAATTAAGTTCAGAAAAGAGCTTGGCAAAAAGGTAATTGTTACTAGAGGTTTTGAAAGTTGCTTGGTTGTTTATTCAGAAAAAGAATGGCAACTAGTATTAGATCAATTAAGAGCTTTGCCAAGCGGTAGGGCAGAGAGCAGAAAATTTAGTAGAGCAATATTAGGTGGAGCAGTAGAAGTAAGTCTTGATAAGTTGGGCAGAATCCTTATTCCTGATTATTTAAAAACCTATGCTGGTTTAAAAAAGAATGTTGCTGTTTGCGGTCTTTCTAATAAATTGGAAATATGGGATGAAAATAAATGGGAAACATATAGAAAAAGCGCTGAACAAGCCATTGATAAAGTTGCCGAAGATTTAGGCATATAAAATGCATATATCTGTTCTTCAAAAACAAGTTTTAAAATATCTAGATCCTAAGCCCAATGAAAACTTTATTGATTGTACATTGAATGGGGGAGGGCATGCTAAGCTTATTCTAGAAAAAATAAAACCTAATGGGAAAGTATTAGGCATTGAATGGGATAAAAATATTATTGTGAAGCTAGATCGTTTAATAGTAGTTAATGATTCTTATGTTAATCTAGAAAACATAGCTAAGGGGTTTAAGCCTGATGGAATATTGTTTGATCTAGGAATGTCTTCTTGGCACATAGATGATTCAGGCAAAGGATTTAGTTTTTTGAAAGATGAACCTTTAGACATGAGATACAGCTTAGATAATGATCTGACAGCAGAGAAAATAGTAAATACTTATTCTTTTAAAGAGATTGAAAAAATATTAAAAGAATATGGAGAAGAAAGATTCAGCAAAAGAATTGCTAAAGCCATAATAGAAAACAGGCCTATTAAAACAACCTTTCAGCTAAGAGATGTAATTAAGACCTCTAGAGGTAAGATTCATAGAACATTCCAAGCTTTAAGAATTGCAGTTAATGATGAATTAAATAATATTAAAAAAGCTTTACCTCAAGCTGAAAACATATTAAACAAAAGAGGCAGGTTAGTAGTAATATCATTTCATTCTTTAGAAGATAGGATAGTTAAAAACTTTTTTAAAAACTCAAATTTAGAAATATTAACAAAAAAACCAATAATAAGTTCTGAAGAAGAGCTTAAAAATAATCCAAGGTCACGTCCTGCAAAACTGCGAGCAGGCATAAAAAGGTGAATGCTTATGCAATTGTAAACAATGCTCAATTAAATAATCTAACCGTTAATTGGAAATTAATCAGAATTTTTGTTATCTTATCTATAAGTTTATTATTTATTTTATACTTATATCAAGTTAATGCTGAAATCTTAGAAAGATATTCTCTTCAGGAAGCCCAGAAAAGAACATCAGAATTAGCCAGGGAAAATAAAGTTCTAGAGATTAATACTGCTAAAATAGGATCTTTAGATAATGTGGTTAATTCTTTAGAGGGGCTTGGTTTTGAAAAAGCAGATAAAATACATTATATTAAGTCTTCAGACAGTTATGTTGTTATAAAATGAAGAACTGGAGAATAAATACATTATTTATACTTATTATTATATTCGGAGTGGTCGTTATCGGCCACTTGGTTTATTATCAAATCATTCAGCGCGATTTTTATAAAGCTTTAGCTCAGGGCCAGCAAAAGATCTTTAATATCGTAAAAGGGGAAAGAGGAAATATATTTTTTAATGGAGGAGAATTATTAGCTACCAATATTAAAGGCAAGTATGTTTTTGTCTGTCCCGAAGAAGTTGGAGATAAGCAGTATATTGCTGATGAGCTTTCTAGAATATTAAATATAGAGAAAGACATTCTTTTAGCTAAATTAAACAAAGACAGTTTGTTTGAAAAGATTAAATCCCAATTAACAAACAAGGAAGAAGAGGAAATAAAGCAATTAGATCTTGAAGGGGTATATTTAGGAGAAGCTTTGTTTAGAAGCTATCCACAAGAATCTATGGCTTCTCAGGTTGTTGGTTTTTTCGGAGGAGGAGAAATGGGCCAATATGGTTTAGAAGGTTATTATGATGATTTGCTACAAGGCAAAGAATTAATAGAGAAAAAAGAAAAAGGCTCTATTTCTTCTTTTCTTTCTACCTCTTTTAATACTGGGAAAGGAGCAGATCTTTTTTTAACTATTGACTATAATATTCAATTTACGGCTGAAGAGTTATTAAAACAGGCTGAAAAGGATTTAAATATTGAAGCAGGCCAGATTATTGTAATTGATCCTTTAACAGGCAAGATATTGGCTTTAGCTAGTTATCCTAATTTTGATCCAAATAATTATTCTGATATTGAAGATTTTGATATTTTTCAGAACAGTAGTATTCAAAAGTTGTTTGAGCCAGGCTCTGGTTTTAAGCCTATTACCATGGCTTCGGCTATAGATCAGAATAAGGTAAGTCCTAGCACTACTTATATTGACACAGGAAGAGTAACAATAGGAGAATATACTATTGAGAATTATAATAGCAGAGTTTTTGGAGAGCAGACAATGACTAATGTTTTAGAAAGATCAATAAACACAGGGGCAGTTTTTGCTGAAAAACAATTAGGTCATGATCTGTTCTTACAATATATAGATTCTTTTGGATTTTTTGAACCAACTGAAATTGATCTGCAGGGAGAAGTATTTTCAGAGAATAAGACATTTAAAAGAGGCTATGAAATAAACTTTGCTACTGCTTCTTTTGGTCAAGGCATTGAAATAACTCCTATTCAATTATTAAGAGCTTATTCAGTTATTGCTAATAAAGGTAGAATGGTTAAACCCTATATTGTTGAGGAGATTATTGGAGAAGAATATATTAAAGTAGAGCCAGAAATATCTTCTCAACAGGTTATATCAGAGAAAACAGCTTCTCAAATAACAGCTATGTTGGTTAGTGTTATTGAGAATGGTTATTCTAAATCAGCTAGAATTCCTGGTTATTACCTTGCTGGAAAAACAGGGACAGCTCAGATTCCTTGGTCAGCTTTAGGGATAGACAAGAAAGGCTATTCTGATAAAACTTGGCAAAGTGCCATAGGATTTGGCCCTGCTTTTGATCCTAGCTTTATGATATTGGTAAAGCTTGATAATCCAAGAGCTAGAACAGCTGAATATTCTGCTATTCCCTTATTTAAGGAATTATCTAAATATATTATAGATTATTACCATATACCGCCAGATTATGATTTTTAAAAAGCCTTTAATAGTAATTATTGGAGACGATTTCTCTATTTTCAGCTTAGTTATTAACAAGATTTTAGATAGGTTTAAATTAATTAAGTTGAGATTAGACAAAATAGATAAATTAAAGAAATTTTCAAGAAAGAACCCTGTTTTGATTATAGATTATGTAGAAACTTTAAAAAACGCATCTGAAATAAAAAATCTATTAAAGAATATAAGGGCACAAACTTATCTGGTGCTTAATTATGATGATGAAAGAATAAGAGAATTAAAAAGTTTGGCTGTTTATTCCTTGACTTATGGTTTTCAGAAGAAAGCTGATATATATGTAAGTGATATTTTTACTGATGATAAAGGCATGAATTTTAAAATTAATTATCGGGGCAGTAGTATTCCTTTCTGGTTTGGACAGACCTTAACCAGGAAACAGATATATAATTTATTAGCTGGTATTGCTGTTGGTTTGATTAAAGATCTTAATTTAGTAGAAATGTCTCAAGTATTAAAAAAAAGTCCTGTTTAATGCAGGACTTTTACATTCAACCACCTTACGCCAAAGTTCAAAGCTTGTTCATGATTATGGAATCTTACGTCAATATGATAGATTCCCTTTTTTGCGCTTTGGCGCATTGCACCTCCAGTGTCATCAACCTTTCTTACTCCGATGCCAGGTATTTCTAATTTTGTACCATAAGGAAGAAGTTTTGGATCAGCAGCAACTCCTAGGGTTGTTTTAGCGTTTCTGCCAATAGCTGTTAATCCATCTGAATATTTGCCACAGCATTTCTCGCAAGGGCAATAAGCAGTAACTTTCATCCTTTTAACTGAGGAATAATCTAAATTTTCTAGATAGCATCCCACAGCTATACAAAACAATACTCCAGCAGTAAAAGACAGGATGATCCTCATTTCTACTCCTTTCAAATATAAGTTGTTAAAGATGCTTATAATGATATCATATATTATTATATCTGTCAAGTATTGATTGGAGAGTATTTTTATGGTATTATTTAGTATTGCTCTCATCGTCTAGTGGTTAGGACGCATGATTCTCAATCATGTAACCGGGGTTCGACTCCCCGTGAGAGCGCTATATACTATCCCATCTGCTTTTTTATTGTTATAATGGGAGAATGAAAGCATGGCATAGTATTTCTTGGAGAGAGGTAGTAAAAGAGTTTAATTCTGATTATAAGAATGGATTGGAAGATAAAGAAGTTAAGATTAGACAGAAGAAGTTTGGGAGTAATATTCTGCCAGAAAAAAAACGTCTCTCCAAACTAATTATATTATTAGAACAATTTAAAAGTCCTTTAATGTATATCCTGCTTATTGCTGGGATAGTTGTTTTAATATTTAAAGAATATGCTGATGCTGTTGTTATTTTTAGCGCTATATTTCTCAATACTATTGTTGGTTTTCTTCAAGAGAATAAAGCTAATGATTCTTTAGCTAAATTAAAGAAAGTAGTTAAAGTTAAAGCTGAAGTTATTAGAAATGGTTATGAAAAACTAATAGATTCCTCTGAGATAGTTCCAGGGGATATTGTTGTTTTAGATCCAGGGTATAAGGTTCCTGCCGATGGAAGGATAATAAAGAATAATTATCTAAAACTTAATGAGATGGCTTTAACTGGAGAATGGCTTCCTGCTGAAAAGAAAACAGATATTGTAAAAGAAGAAACTCCTTTAGCTGATAGAGATAATATGGTTTATATGGGTACAGTGGTAGAAGATGGTAAGGCTAAATTCGTTGTTACAGCCATAGGTCCTAATACTGAAATAGGCAAAGTAGCTAAGCTAGTTAAGGAAACTAAAGAGAAGAAAACTCCTTTGCAAAAAAAAATATCTAGGTTGGCTAAATTAATAGGTGTTGTTGTTTTGATTATTTCTGTTGGCATTGTTATGGAAGGAATTATTACTGGAGCTGATATGCTGGAGATATTTATTACAGCAGTAGCAGTAGCAGTAGCAGCTATTCCTGAAGGTATGCCTATTGCTATGACAGTTATTTTGGCTTTAGGAATGCAGAGAATATTAAAACAGAAAGGCTTGGTTAGAAAACTTTCTTCAGCTGAAACCTTGGGCAGTACTTCTATTATTGCTACCGATAAAACAGGCACCTTAACCGAGGGTAAAATGCAGGTAGCTGAAATATATAGCAAGAATAATAAAAACTTAACTTTGGAAATATCTGTTTTATGTAATGAAGCTTTTATTGAAAACCCTAAAGATGTAATGAAAAAATGGATTGTTAGGGGCAGGCCCACTGACAGGGCTTTATTAATGGCAGGAATGCAGGCAGGAGTGAATAAGCATAAGCTAGAAAAAAGAATGAAAATTCTTACTGAGATTCCTTTTAATACCGTTAACAAATATGTGGCTAAGGCCTTTAGCACTAAAAGACGAGATTTAATTTACTTTTCAGGAGCTCCAGAAAAACTTTTAGATATGGCTAGGTATTATAAAAAGGGTAAGGACGAGCTTATATTAGATAAAAAGGCTAGGGAAGAAATTGAGAAGAAATTAAAAGGATTAACTAATAAAGGATTAAGAGTAATAGGCTTAGCTTATAAAAACATAGATAATTTAAAGGACTTGTTTGCTGATATTGTTTTTGTTGGTATGATAGCTTTAAAAGATCCTATCAGAAAAGACGTTAAAAGGGCTATTAAGACAGTTAAAGGAGCGGGAATGAGGCCCATTATTGTTACTGGAGATCATAAACTTACAGCTAAAGCAGTGGCTTTGGAATTGGGTTTTGATATTAAAGAAATGAATATTATGGAAGGGAAAGATCTAGACGGTCTTTCAGATAAACAGTTTGATAAGAAAGTAGAAGATATTCAGATATATGCCAGGGTGGAACCAAAGCATAAGCTAAGAATTATTCAAGCTTGGCAGAACAGAGGAGAAATAATTGCTATGACTGGAGATGGTATTAATGATGCCCCAGCTTTGAAAAAAGCAGATATTGGAGTAGCTATTGGTTCAGGCACAGAAGTGGCTAAAGAGGTTTCCGATCTAGTTTTACTATCTGATAAGTTTAATATTATTGTAGCTGCTGTAGAAGAAGGTAGGGGAATTATTGACAATATCCGCAAGGTTATTACTTATCTTCTTTCTTCTTCTTTCACAGAAACAATCTTAGTAGCTTTAGCTCTTTTATTTGGTTTTCCTTTGCCTATAACAGCTGTTCAGATTTTATGGGTTAATATTATAGAAGATGGTTTGCCTGATATTGCTTTGGCTTTTGAACCCAAGGAAAAAGGTTTGATGAAATTAAAACCTCAACCTAAAAATGCTCCTCTTTTAACTTGGGAAATGAAAACATTGATATTTGTTATTGGTATTTTAAGTGATATCGTTTTATTAGGCTTATTCTTTTATCTTTATAAATATTCTTCTTATGATTTACCTCATATTAGAACAATGGTCTTTGCTGCTTTAGCCTTAGATTCTTTGTTCTTTGTATTTTCTTGCAAGAGTTTAAGAAAGAATCTTTGGGATATAAATCATTTCTCTAATAAGTTCTTAATCTATGCTTGGCTTTTTGGAATAATAGGTTTATTAACAGCTATTTATCTTCCTTTATTTCAATCTTTATTAAAAACGGTTCCTTTAACTGCTATGCAATGGATTATTATTTTAATATTAAGTCTGCTAGAATTAATATTAATAGAGTTTACTAAGTGGTTATTTATTAAAAGAAAATTAACATGATTTGGATAACAATATTTATTCTTTCATTTTTGGTTTTATTTTGGTCTGGTTCGCGATTAGTTAAGTATTTAATGAGCATGGCCAAATATATGGGTTGGCGCGAATTCGTAGTAGCTTTTTTTGTTATGGCTTTTGCTGGTTCTTTGCCTAATCTTTTTGTTGGCATTAATTCCGCTCTGCACGGAATATCAGAACTTTCTTTTGGAGAAATTGTTGGAGGCAATGTTATTGATATGACTTTAGCCATCGCCTTAGCCATATTAATAGGAGGGAGAGCTTTGCCAGTAAGAAGTAAGATGGTTCAGACTAGTACTATTTTTACTGCTGTTATTGCTGTTCTTCCTTTAATCCTAATAATAGATTCAGATTTAGGCAGGGGAGACGGTTTAATTCTTCTTTTGGCTTTTGCCATTTATATATTTTGGTTGTTTTCCAAAGAAGAAAGGTTCAGAAGAGTTTATTCTTTTAAAGAAAAAAAACCTACTCTTTTGAATTTTTTAGCTTATAAAAATAGAGCAAAAGGAGTTAGGGAGTTTGTAAAATTCATTAAAACCTTTTTTAAAACAATATTCGCTTTAATGCTTCTTTTGTTAGCTTCTTTTGGCATAGTTCAGAGCGTTAAAGTGTTTTCAGATACTTTAAGCGTAAGCATTCCTGTAATAGGAATATTAATGGTTGGTTTAGTAAATACTTTGCCAGAAACATATTTTGCTATTGTTTCTGCTAGAAAAGGAAGAACTTGGCTTATCTTGGGCAACTTAATGGGTTCAGTTATTGTGTGTTCTACTTTAGTTTTAGGAATTGTTGTTTTAATACATCCTATTGATAATATAGATTTTTCTCCTTTTGCTATAGCTAGAATATTTCTAATTATTTCAGCTGTATTCTTTTTTATAGTTGTTAGAACAGATAAGAAGATAACTAAAAAAGAGGGGGTGATTTTATTATTAATATATATATTCTTTTTGCTTTCAGAGATATTCTTTAAATAGTTGATTTATTCTTAATTTTACTGTAAGATAGCTGTAATGGAGCAGGTAATTATCGCTTTTTTAATAATACTTGTTGTTGGCTTAGGAATAGTCATTTTTTTATTATTAAAAAGAAAAGAAAGTTCTCCATTAATAATGCAGCAGTTAAATCATGTTTCTGAGGTTTTAGATTCTAAATTAGCTGAATCTAACAGGACTATTCAAAATCAGTTTGGCCAAAGTGCTAAGATTATTAGGGATGTTACTGAAAGGTTAACTAGGTTGGATCAGACCAATAAGCAAGTTATAAGTTTTGCTGATCAGTTAAGAAATCTACAGGATATTTTAAAGAATCCCAAGCAGAGAGGAATATTAGGAGAATATTATTTAGAAACTGTTCTAAAAAATGTTCTGCCCCCAGGTTCTTATAAAACCCAGTATGCTTTTAAAGATGGAACCATAGTTGATGCTGTTGTTTTTGTCGATAAACAGATTATTCCTATTGATTCTAAATTTAGTTTAGAGAATTATAATAGGATGTTAGAAGCAGAGGATAAAAAGAAGTACGAATCAGCTTTTATATCTGATCTTAAGAATAGAATAGAAGAAACAGCTAAATATGTTAAACCAGAAGAGAGCACAATGGATTTTGCTTTCATGTTTATACCTTCAGAAGCTGTTTATTATGATTTACTAATTAATAAAGTAGGAGCAGTAAAAGAAGATACTAATAATCTGATTTATTATGCTGGTAAGAAAAAAGTAGTAATTGTATCTCCAACTTCATTCCTAGCTTATCTGCAAACAGTATTACAAGGTTTAAGAAATCAAAAAATATCTGAACAGGCAATAGAGATAATCAAACAAGTAGATCGTTTAGGAAGACATATGGGAACTTACAGTGAATATATGAGAAGGTTGGGCAATCATTTAGGCACCACAGTTACTACTTATAATAAGGCTCACAAAGAACTTGCCAAAGTAGATAAGGATGTGGTAAAAATAACAGATAAAGAAACTAAGATTAAATTAAATAATGAGGACATAGAAACACCTCTATTAGAATAATATGTTAGCAGTTATTAAAACAGGGGGAAAACAATATTTAGTTTCTCCTGGAGATAAAATAGAAGTAGAGAAGTTAGATAAAGACAAAGAAGTTATCTTTGATAAGGTTTTATTGGTGGAAAAAAACAAAAAACTAGAAATAGGCAATCCTTTGGTTAAAGCTAAAGTTACGGCCAAGGTTTTGAAACAAGGCAAAGGTAAAAAAGTAACTATTCTTAAGTATAAGCCTAAGACTAGATATAAAGTAAAAAAGGGCCATCGCCAGCCTTATACCCAAGTTGAGATTACTGGAATAGAATTATCTTCTTGACTCTAAAGCGCTTCCCAGAGTATCTGGATCAGAATATTCTACTTCGCCTCCAATTGGCAATCCTCTTCCTAAGAGGGTTGTTTTAATATTAAAAGGTCTTAGTTCTCTTTCTAATAATAATCTGGTTGTTTCTCCTTCAGTGTTAGGATTAAGAGCAATAATTATTTCTTTAAAGCTATTATTCTTTATTTTTTCTTTTAACTGTTCTAATCTTTTAATCTCTTTATTTCTTAAGTTTATGGTTTCCCCTAAGATAAAATATAGCCCTTTGTATTTATTTGTTTTTTCAATGGTGATCAAGTCTGTTTCTTTTTCTACAATGCACAACAATGACTTATCTCTTGATTCATTTCTGCAAATAGGGCAGAGCTTGTGGCCAGAGTTTTCAAAAGGATTAAAACAAGAAGGGCAAACAATAACATTAGATCTTAAGTCCTTTATATTTTGAATAAATTCATTTATTTTATCTTCAGGTTGTTTTATCAAGTAAAAAACGAATCGGGTAGCTGTGCGCGGTCCGACAGTGGGGAATTTGGAAAATATCCTAACTAGTTTTTGAATAGTTTCATTGTTCATATTCTTCTTTTTCAAGATTTCTGAAGCAAACTCTTTGGTCGTCAAAATAAAGCTCTACTTTGCCTACGGGGCCGTTTCTGTGTTTGGCGATAATAATATCAGCAATATTTTTTCTGGTTGTTTCTGGATTATATCTATCTTCTCTGTAGATTAAAAGAACCACATCTGAGTCTTGTTCTATTGTGCCTGAGTCACGAAGATCAGCTAATTTAGGAATTTGAGGGGTTCTGTGCTCTACAGCTCTGGATAATTGAGATATTGCTAATACAGGAATATTTAATTCTCTAGCTAGTCCTTTAAGAGATTTGGATATTTCAGATACTTGTTGGACAATGCTAACATTAGGATTTCTTGATTCCATTAACTGGAGATAATCAATAATAATTAATCCTAATCCGTGTTCTGCTTGCAATCTTCTTGCCATAGCTCTCATTTGCAGAACATTAGGTGAAGCAGCATCATCAATATATAATGGCGCTTCAGACAGCAAGGACATGGCGTGTTGGATTCTTTCAAAATCATTATTCTCGCCTTCGCTTGATAATCTGCCTGTTCTTAATTTCCAAAGATCAACATTGGCCAAAGAGGCTATTAATCTATCTACTATTTGTTCTACTGACATTTCCAAACTAAATATGCCTACAGGCTTTTTTTCTTTTATAGCTATGTTAGCTGCTATATTTAAACCTAAAGTTGATTTACCTATAGATGGTCTAGCGGCTAAAATTATTAAATCAGATTTATGAAAACCAGCTAAAATATTATCTAAATCCTTAAAACCAGTGGCTGTTCCAGAAGGGCTGCCTTTGTGTTTAGAAAGATTATCTATTCTTTCAAAAGCGCTCTCTAAAGTATCTTTTACAGCTATAAATCTTTGGGTTAAGCTTTTCTGAGTTATGCTGAATATCTTTTGCTCAGCTTGGTCTAGCAGTTCGTCGATATCTTTTTCTTCATCATAGCCCATAGAATTTATTTCCTGGCTAGTAGCAATCATATCCCTAAGAATTCTTTTTCTTTGGACTATCTTAGCGTAGTTTATCGCATGAGCTGCTGTAGGAACAGTATTAATTAATTCTGTTAAATAAGCATTACCGCCAGCGTTTTTTAATAGATCCTTTTCTCTTAATCTAGTAGAAACAGATAGTAAATCAATAGGATTTTGCTTTTCAAATAAGTCTACTATGGCTTGGTATATGTTTTGATGATTTTGTTGGTAAAAGTCTTTTGATTGGAGAAAGTCAACTACTTTAACAATGGCATTTTTATCTAATAATAAAGAGCCTAACAGAGATTTTTCTGCTTCTATATTTTGAGGAGGAATGTTTTTTATATTATTAGCCATCAATTCCTTTTTATCAGAAAGAAAAAAAAGAAGCAAGTTATTGACAATTATATATCTAAGGTTATAATTAAACTAGTTCATTCATGTTAACGGTTTTTAAGGGCTAATTTTTAATGAAAGGATTTATTATGAAAATTGGAGTGGCAACAAGAGGTTTGGACCAAAGAACAAAAAGAGAAATAAACAGAAATGGAATCAGAGCATTTTTTAGCAATAGAATAAATATTGCTCTTCAAACCAGTGATCCATCTTCTATAATAGGAGAGCTTGTTCAAGTGATGGATTATAAAGGATTAACCAAGGAAGAGCTTGTTGCTATATTTGATGCACAAGGACCACTAGTCGATTTTATTGACCTATACCTTTAAAAACCATAAAAAGGAGAAAGGATGCTCTATTCAGCATCCTTTTTTATTTTTACTCCTT
>Ga0272442_10005822_pt1 | contig 16368 bp, 10 predicted proteins | sample SSMForm2O_FD_200262 | JGI IMG/M metagenome (GOLD analysis project Ga0272442, IMG submission 200262) | Marine sediment archaeal communities from Little Sippewissett salt marsh, Falmouth, MA, United States - SSM-Form-2O | ecosystem: Environmental > Aquatic > Marine > Wetlands > Sediment ...
TGCAGCAGGTTGAAGCCGTTAAGCTGCCTTTGCAGGAAGAGATCGATGTTTTGCAGGACATGTTACGCGATCAGAAAAGTGCGGTTCCGGAAAAGACGGATTCCGCCACTCAGGTTCTTGAGAAAAAGGTCGCGGATCTGCAGGAAACTCTGACTGAGATGAAACGCTCTCGGTCTAAGGAGCTGAAGGCAGCCAAGCAACCGCTTGAGAAAAAGATCGCCTCTTTGCAGAAATCTCTGAAGGCGACCCAGGCCGATGCAGCCCAAAACGTTGTTGAGGTCAAAGAGCCGCTGAAAAAGAAGATCGCAGAACTGGAAGAACAATTAAAAAAGAAACGGGCTGAGCTGAAGGAGAAAGCGCTCGAGGCCAAACGGCCTCCGGAAAAGGCAATTACTGCCCAAGACATGGAGATTATCCAAAAGATCAACCGCGAAAAGGAGGCTGTATTCGACCAGATCGAGGAAGTCAAGCACCAGAATGAAGGATTCCGGCAGCAAATCGAGGAGCTCAAACAACAGCTTAAAGAAAAAGAGCAAGATACCGCATTAAAGGTCGAGGCTGCCAAGCTGCCCCTGAAGGAAGAGATCGACGTTTTACAAGGCATGCTGCGCGAACAGAAGTCTGCCGCACCGGACAAGGCCGTTGCTGAGGCAAAGGCACTGGAGAAAAAGGTCGCGGACTTACAGGAGGCTCTAGTCGAGATGAAGCGCTCCCGGTCCAAGGAACTGAATGATGCCAGAAAACCGCTCGAAGACAAGATCGCTTCTCTGCAGAAATCCTTGAAAGAAACCCAGGCAGCCGCAACTAAGCAGGTCGAGGAGGTCAAGGCCCCGCTGGAAAAAGAGATTCAGCAATTAGAAGTGCTTTTAAAAGAGCGCAAAGGGAGTTTGCCCCAAAAGATATCTGAAGCGGTAGAGGAATCCACGGCTCCTTTACAGGCCAAGATTGAAGTCTTGCAGGCCCAGCTAAAGGAGAAAGAGGTTCAGCTGCCGCAGCGCATTGCCGACGCCAAGGACCCGCTGGAAAAAAGGATCGGCGAACTGGAAGAAGAATTAAAAAAGAATCGCGATGAGATGCCGGAGAAGGTGCGCGAAGCCAGACTCCCCCTGGAGCAGGAAATTACGTATTTAAACAAAGAGATCGAAGACCTTAAAAAATCTATTCCGGATAAGGTCGCGGCCGCCAAGGCCCCGCTCGAATTGAAGATCGAGTCGCTTCAAGAGGATTTACGGCTCGCCCAGAAATCAATTCCGAGTGAGGTGTTAGCCGCCAAGAGTCCTTTAGAGGACCGGATTGACAAATTGCAGAACGAACTCAAGGGCGTCCGTGCCACAAGGGCGCAGGAGATTGCCGATGCGAAGAAGGCCCTGCAAGACAAGATTGCCGAGTTAGAGCAACAATTACAGGAAGCACGCGCCTCCCGGCCGCAGGAGATCAATACGGCCAAAAAACCTTTGGAAGATAAGATTGCATCCCTGAAGGAAGAACTTGAATCGGCGCGGGCCGCTATTCCGGCCGAAGTCGCGGATGCCCGCAAACCGCTTGAGGAGAAAGTTTCTGCCTTACAAGAAGAACTGAAACGGGTTCGGGCCTCGATCCCCGAAGAAATCGAAGCTGCCAAGAGTCCTTTAAAGAAGGAAATCGAAACCATGCGTGCGCTTTTGAACCAAACCGAGGATTCGATTCCCGAGAAGATCGCCGAGACCCGACGGCCTTTGGAAGAAAGGATTGATCAGCTTCAGGCCATTCTCAAAGAAAAGGATGCTGAGCTGCCTGACAAGATCGCCCAGGCCAAAGCGCCTTTAGAGAAACAGATCGAAGAGTTGAAACAACAGCTTGCTGAGAACAAGGGCGAGGTGCCGCAGGAGATTGAAAAGGCCAAGGCCCCGCTTTTAAACGAGATCACGCATTGGCAGGAAGAATTGCAGAATCTTAAGGATTCGATTCCCGATAAGATTGCGGCTGCCAAGAAACCTCTTGATGAACGGATTGCTTTCTTGATCGAAGAACTCCGGAAGGCCAAAGAATCTGTTCCCCAGGAAGTAAAGGAAGCCAGGCAGCCTTTGGAAGATAAGATTGCGGCCTTGCAGGCAGAGCTGAAAAGCGTGCGGGCTTCGCTCCCGGATGAGGTGAAAGCCGCGAAACAGCCTTTACAGCAAAAGATTGACCAGCTTCAGGCTGATTTAAAAGCAAAGGAGGCCAATCTCCCTAAGCAGGTTGCGCAGGCCAAAACACCGTTGGAAGAAGAGATCAATGCCCTGAATCAGGAGATAAAAGATCTCCAGGCATCCATTCCCCAAAAGCAGGCTGAAGCCAAAAAGCCTTTAGAGGAACGTATTGCCTCACTCCAGGAAGAATTGAAATCAGCCAAGGCCGCGGTGCCGGATGAACTGGCGGCCGCGAAACAGCCGCTGGAAAACCGGATTGCTTCCCTGGAGCAGGAATTGCAGGATACGCGCGCTTCCATTCCCAAAAAAGTCGAAGCCGGCAAGGCGCCGTTGCTAACGGAGATTGAAAATTTAAAAACTCAGATGCAAGCGATTCAAGACGGCCTTCCGGATAAAATCACTCAGGCGAAAAAGCCGCTGGAAGACCGGGCCGATCAGCTGCAGGCGATCCTGGAGGAAAAGGACGCGGATCTTCCCCAAAAAATCGCTCAGGCCAAAGCTCCCCTTGAGACGCAGATCGAAGGGCTTAAGAAATCAATCCAGGAAGTCAAGGATAGCATTCCCGCTAAGGTTGAGCAGGCCCGGCAGCCTTTACTGGCGGAGATTCAGAAACTGGAAGATCAATTAGCTGGCCGGGACGAAACTGTCAGAACGGATCAGGATCGGATCAAACAACTCGAGAAAGAGAACACCGGGTTGAGCCGCGATCTGGCCAATGTCCGCAAGGACAAGGCCGGCTTGGAGCAGGAGTTGGTCTCCTTGCGGGATGAACTGCGGACTGTCCAGGATGCAGTGCCGGATAAGATCGCGAGCGCCAAACAGCCCCTGGAAAAGCAGATTGATGATCTGCAGCAGAAGATCAAACAGATTCAGGACGAGATTCCAGGCAAGATCGAATCTGCTAAAGCGCCGTTGTTGAAAGAAATCACGGATCTCGAAACACAGGTCCAGGATGCTCAGGCGTCAACGGCAACCGAGATTCTGGCTGCCAAGGCACCCTTGCAGGACAAGATCAATTTCCTGCTGGAAAAAATCGAGAAAAACGATGAAGTCATGGCCCAGCGGCTGGAAGAGGCCCGGGGGATTCTGCAGGCCGAGATTGGGAAATTGGAATCGGAGTTGCAGCAGAGCCGGGATTCGATTCCGGATAAAATTGCGCAGGCTAAGCTGCCGTTGGAGAAAGAGATTGAAAAGCTGCAACAACAGCTTCGGGAGAGGGGGACAACGCTGGATACTCGCCAGAATCAGATCCAGGAGTTGACTAATGAAAGAAACGCTTTGGAGCGTGATTTGGCTCAGGCCCGCAAAGAACAGGAGCGGACTGAGCAGAATTTGGCAAACGTTCAAAAGGAGCTTCAGCAGACCCAAGACAGCATTCCGGTTAAGATCGAACAAGCCCGGTCGCCTTTGGAAAAAGAGATCGAAGGTTTGCGTCAGGACTTAGCCGGTGTTAAGGATTCGATTCCCCAAAAAGTCGAAACGGCTCGTCAGCCTTTATTGAAAGAGATTAGCGGCCTGGAACAAAAACTTAAAGACAAAGACGCGGCCTTGCCTGGTCAGTTAGACGAGGCCCGGCGTCCTTTGGAGCGTGAGATTCAGGCCGTGGAAAAGGAACTTCAAGATGCGCTCGCCGCCGAACCGGGCAAGATCGCCCAGGCCAAAGCGCCGTTGGAAAAAAAGATTGCGAATTTGGAGAATGAACTCAAGTCCGTGCGGGATTCTATTCCGGGCAAGATCAGCGCGGCCGAGAAACCGCTGAATACCAGAATTGCGGCTCTGGAGAATGAACTGGCATCCGTACGGGCCTCGATTCCGCAGGAAGTGGACAAAGCCAAGGCGCCTTTATTGACCCAGATCGAGGATTTGAAACGGTCCCGTGCCGCGATGCAGGACTCGATTCCCGGTGAGATTGCTCGGGCCGAGGCGCCGCTTAAGAACACCATTACTGCGCTTGAGAAGGATATCAACAATTTGCGGCAGACCCAGGGCCAAAAAGAATCCGTGATTCAGGATCTGACCAAGCGCAACGACGGGCTGAACCGTGATTTGGCGTCGTCTTTGAAAGAGATCAGTCAGTTGAAGAACCGCATTACCGATTTGAATAATCAGATGGATGCGCTGCGGGAAGAAATGCAGGCACAGATGCGCACTGCCCAACAGTCCTTCGAGGACAAAAAGCAGCGGCTTGAAGACAAATTGAAGACCGTTGAAGCCGAAGTCCCGGTGCGAATTGAACAGGCCCAGGCGCCACTGTTGACCAAGATCGACACGTTACAGCGGGAATTGGAAGAGGCCCGCGCCGCGATACCAGTCCAAGTGGCGGCCAAAACGACCGCATATCAACAGGAAATCCGGCGTCTGGAAGAAGGCATGCAGGACAGTCAAGAGAAGATGAGGAGTCAGGAGGGGACGATCGACAATCTCAAACGCGAGATTGACCGTACGACTTTGATTTTGTCGTCGAGCCAGCAGGAGAATATCTTTTTAAATGAAGAATTGGAGAAAGCTAAGAAACAGCTGGCCGCCGGCGAATCGGAGTTGAGACAACAGATAGCGGAGCTGGAACGCCAGATCATTTTCCTGAAGGAATCCATTGCTGCCAAAGGCAATGATATCCGCCAGCGCGATGAGAAGATCCAGGCCCTGGAGGAACAGGCCGATGAGTTGGCCGCTGATTATTTTGCGATCCTTGACAAGAACGTGGATTTGGGGCAGAAGCTCAGCGAGATGGAGGCCCGCCTGAAGCAGGACCAGCAGAAAAGATGACAGGGGTTCGCCGAAGGTCTTTTCATGCTCAGAAAGGCTCGCTGGAAACATCTCGGCTATCAGGAAGGCTCGCCATAAACCTTTCCTTGTTCGGGTCGCTGCGCTTAACTCACTCGGAAAGGTTTATGGCTCGCCTAAGGAAATTATATCTCGATGTTTCTGGCTGGCTTAGGAAAGGGTTCGCACTTTAAAGACCCCGGATCGCTTGGGGAATAAAGAGTTGAAATATTATGTCATTTCTGCAAGCTGTTATTCTCGGGATCATTGAAGGCATCACGGAATTTTTACCGATCTCATCAACGGGACATCTGATCCTGAGCGGCCGTATGATGCATCTGGCGCAAACGGAATTTCTCAAGAGTTTTGATATTGCGATTCAAAGCGGCGCGATCCTGGCTGTTGTGGCTATTTATGGCCGGATGCTGATGAGAGATTCGCGGCTGATCAAGCGCGTGCTGGCCGCCTTCGTGCCTACGGCCGTGGTCGGACTTGTGTTTTATAGGCTGATCAAAAAATTTTTATTGGGCAATCCGCAGGTTGTCATCTGGGCGCTTTTGCTGGGCGGGATTGTGATTGTTGTGTTCGAGAAGGTTTATCAGCGCCGGCCGCATCCGCCCGCTTCGGCCGGCGGCATCCACTATTCCCAGGCGGTTTTGATCGGATTGTTTCAATCGCTGGCGGTTGTGCCCGGGGTTTCACGTTCTGCGGCCACGATCTTGGGAGGTCTGGCGCTGGGATTACCGCGTCGGACGATCGTCGAATTTTCTTTTTTACTGGCGGTGCCGACCATGCTGGCGGCCACCGGGTACGATCTCGTGCGGAGTATGCCGGCTTTCTCGACGGCTGAGATAGGCCTTTTGTCCGTCGGGTTTGGAGTATCATTTGTTGTTGCGCTGGGGAGTATTAAATTTCTTTTGTATTTTATTCAACGCTTCAGCTTCGAGTTGTTTGGCTATTATCGGATCGGGATCGCGCTTTTGTTTTGCGTGTTTCTTTATTGAAGACTCGCTCGAAGGGGCGTTATTCGTTGCTGAGGAGGTGCGTGAATGCGTTGGTTGGGGACTCTTCTGATGATATGTCTGTTGGCTGTTGGTTGTGGCCTATCCGTAGCCGAGCTGGAGCCGGTCGCGGTCGAGAAACCGGTTTTGATTAAGATGACGCGCCGGTTTGTGACCTTGCGGCAGGTCCAGGTCGGGATGAGCCGCACGGAGGTTCGGGCGGTGTTGGCCCTGCCGATCATCGTTGGGTATGAATTATACGACCGCGCTGGCCAGCAGTACAAACCGCTGACCGAAAAGAATCCCCAAAGGTCCGAGTCCCTGAACCGGAATTCGAAAGAGTATGAGATCGATTATTATCTGGTGGGCATCCAACTTCAGGACGGTCAAATCTCCGACGATGAAATCGCACCGCTGATTTTTCGCGGTGATAAATTGATTGGTATAGGCTGGGACTATTTGAAGAGATTGGGTCAGTGATTGCTGCGGTCGGCGACGTTCGGGCCGAGGCCAGTGTCGCTTAGGCCTGGCCCGCAGAACATAAGCTGTTTTTATTTTTATGCTTGTCAAACCTCACTCCGTTGCCGCGGATTTTTTAATCTCTCATTACAACTGTCAGCGTCCGGTCGACTGGGACAGGCAGTTTCAACGCAAGGCTCCTTTGGACCTGGAGGTCGGCTTTGGGATGGGTGAGTTTTTGATCCGTAGCGCCCGGCAGAGCCCTGAACGTAATTTTGTAGGGATAGAATACGACGGGATCCGTATCAAAAAGACCGTGCGCAGGATCGCACGTATCAATGAGCAGGCATCGGTACAGGAGCGGCTGCCCAATATCCGCATTCTGCAGATCGACGCCCAGGTTGCGCTTGAGCGGCTGTTTAGGCCGCGTTCGGTGGCGCGGATGGCTTGTCTTTTCCCGTGCCCCTGGCCGAAAAAAAGGCATGTCAAACACCGGTTATTCTCGCGTGATTTCCTGCGTCTGGTCAACAGCCGCCTGGGGAGTCGCGGTTTTCTGCACATCGTGACGGATCATGAACCTTACCGGGACTGGATTTTGACCCAGAGCACTGGTGCTGGATTCCAGAGCGAAAGCCGCGTGATTCGTCCCGGGTATGATACCAAATACGAGCGCAAATGGGTCATGGCCGGTCAGAAAAAATTTTATGAGCTTGTCTTTCGAAAAAAAAGGCATATCAAGATTCCGTTGCGGAAGGATGCGCGTTTGAAAAAATATTATTTGAAAGAATTCCCGCATCCCGAATTTTGTTTCCAAGATCGCACTGGCGATCCAGCTGTTATTTTCAAGAAGATTGTCTTTGACAAGACCAGCCCATCAATGCGTTTGTATTTAGTCGTGGCAGAGAAGAATTTGACCCAGCATGTCCGTATCCAGGCGCTTCCGTGTCCCCAAGGCTGGGAGATCGCCTTGGACGAAGGGCAGCCCGTTTTGCCTACGCCCGGCGTGGCACGCGCCTTGCGGGAGGTCTACCGACAGGCGAAAAAGAAAAGAGAGTTTGCTTAAAATAAAAAATCGGCGGATGATCCAACGGCATAAAAGATTGTCCTCCGAGCTTTGGTTCGGTGGTGTCCAGGCAGTTTTTGGCCTCTGGGCCTGCGCACACTAAAAGTTATCTAATAAGGTAGGATTTCGTTGATATCTTTATTGCGGCATAAATGTTTTATTTCGGCTGTCATCATCAGTGCGGCTTTTGTATTTTTTACGCCGGCTGAAGTACAGGCGAAGAAATATACGGTTTCGGCCCGGGCCGCTATTTTTTCGAACAGCACCAAAGTGGTCCGTTATTACGGCAAAAACGTGCACAACCACGTCTTGCCGGCCAGCACTACCAAGGTCATGACGGCTCTGCTGGTCCTTGAACGACTGCCGTTGGATAAGGAAGTGACTTTCAGCCGGCGGGCTACGCGGGCCGAGCCTTCCAAACTCAATGCGCGGCCGGGGGAAAAGTTTAAGGTGCGCGACCTGCTTTATGCGATCCTGCTGAAATCCGCCAATGACGCCAGCATCGCCTTGGCCGAAGCGGTGGCGGGTTCGGAATCAGAATTCGTGCGCCTGATGAACAAACGCGCCCGGCAGATCAACGCGCATCATACCCTTTTCGCCAATTCCAACGGCCTGCCGACCAAGGCCAAGCAGTACACGACGCCGTATGATATGTACCTTATTTTCCGGCGGGCTGTGCGGCATCGCTTTTTCCGCGATGTGATCGAAACTCAATATAAAACTATCCGCTCGACCTCGTCGGGCCGGACGTTCAAATTGAAAAGCCATAACAAGATTTTGTTCTTTAAAAGTTGGAAGCGCAAGTTGTACGGCAAGACCGGTTATACCCATGCGGCTAAGGCCTGTTTTGTGGGGTACTTGAGAAAGAACGGGGATATCTGTATTATTGCGGTCTTTGGCTGCACGCGGCGCTGGCCGGATATTAAATATATTGTTTCAAAATACGGCGGGATTAAGATATAATACAAAAAATTTGATAGTCATATCTTTCTTCAGCTGTCAGATGTGCTTTGTACATTTTTATGATCTGGGCTGGCCATATCAATAAATTCGAATACTGAATATCGGCTTGAGATCATTGAGTTTCGGTATTCTAAGAAATATTTAGATTTTATTTTAACCTCAAAGAAAGGACAGCAGTATGCAGGAGCGCACGTTTATCGTCAGCGTAGTTATTATTACGGCGGTTTTCATCGGCGTGACCGTTGCCATGCAGAATAATAACGCACCGGCGATCCGCCAGATGGCCGAGCAGCAGTCGCAGTTGATCACGCTGTTGCGTAAGATCGATACGTATTTGTCCGAGGGGCAGGTGGGCGCCGGCGGACAACCTGTTTTTAACGCAAAATTTGCCGAGCTGGATAAAAAATTGACCGAGATGCTGGATATCTACCATAAGGTTGAAAAGCAGGCCGAGGCCGTTAAGCAGCAACAACAACAGCCGCAGCGGGCGCAGCCGTCGGAAGAGTATACCAAGGTCCATGAAATTCCCGTTGCTGAATCAACCATCAAAGGCGTCCAGGACGCGCCGATCACGATCACGTCGTTCGTGGATTTCCAATGCCCGTTCAGCGCCCGGTTCCAGCCGGTGATCGACGCGGTCCTTGAGGCCTATCCCCAGAAGGTCAATTATGTGCTTAAACATTTCCCGCTGGGTTTTCATTCTATGGCCAAACCCTCTGGACGTGCGGTCCAGGCTGCGGGCGAACAGGGCAAATATTGGGAGATGGTGGACCTGATCCTTAAAAACAGCCGTACCCTCAGCGATGAAAAATTCGAAGAATTCGCTAAAGATTTGGGCCTGAATATCAAAAAGTTCAAAAAAAGCTATGCGGACGAAGACGGGAAATGGGAAAAGCTTATCCAGGCCGATTATGATCTGGGGATGAAGGTCGGGGTGCGCGGCACGCCGACGTATTACCTCAACGGCCGCAAAACCCGTTCCCGTACGTTAGAAGCCTTCAAACAGGAGATCGACGAGATCCTCAGCAAACCGGCGGAATGAGTTCCCGTCACTGAGGTTACGAGCGATGAGGAGCTGACGCGCCGCTTTTCTGGGGCATGAGATGCTTTCTTCGGTATTCCGACCCGGATTATTCTTTATTTACATTCCTTAGATTTTCTGTTATTATGGCACCCCGTTTTGGATATGGCCGTGGGCCCGCAACGAACATGCCTATGCGCCGTTCCAGTATTGTTTTTTATTTTCTTATGTCTTATATCTGATATCTTGGGTTTAAAATAGGAGATTTCGTATGGCAAGAGTCGGTGGAACAACCACTAAATTTTACCGGGAAACCCGGGGCATTAAGGTAGCCGGCGGCCAAAAAGTCAAAGCTGGCACGCTGTTAACGCGCCAGGGCGACCGCTGGAAACCCGGCCGGAATGTCATCGGCCGCATGCATCTGACCGCTGCCTGTGAGGGTGAAGTATATTTTACCCAGAAAAAGGGCCATTACCGCCGGATACAGACCTTCATTCACGTCAAACCCCTGTCCGAGAGTAAAAAGAAAAAGTCTAAGTAATTTTCGTTTGCGCGCTTTTGGGGGACATACCATTTCCGGTCTGTGGTTTTTAAACTAATTAACAACGTAGCATTTCCAAGGCCGGGGTCAGGGAGCCAACGGGACGGATAATATTATGTGCGGTATTATTGGTTATGTCGGCCGAAAAGAAGCGGTCACGATTTTGATTGCGGGCCTGGAGAAACTCGAATACCGCGGCTACGATTCCAGCGGGATCGGGATCGTCAACCCGCAGACGGGGCGGATCATCGTCCACAAGACCCAGGGCAAGATCCGCAAGCTTAAGGAAATTCTAAGTCACCATACCCTGCCCGAAGCCAGGCTCGGCATCTCTCACACCCGCTGGGCCACGCACGGTGTCCCCAATCACACCAATGCCCACCCGCATTTTGACGGTTCTAAGCAGATCCTGCTGGTTCATAACGGCATTATCGAAAATTATCAGGAACTTAAGGATGACCTGAGACGCAAAGGCCACCGATTTTTATCCGACACGGATACCGAGGTCATTGCGCATGTAATCGAGGACTGCTATGCCGGTGACCTGTTCAAGGCCGTCCAGCGGGCCGTCAGCGCCCTGCGGGGTTCTTTCGCTTTGGGGATTATCAGCTGCAACCATCCCGATATGTTGATCGCAGCCAGGGTCGGGTCGCCGCTGATTATCGGTTTGGGCAAGAACGAAAATTTTATTGCTTCAGATGTCCCGGCGATTTTGGATAAGACCGACCGCGTCATCTACCTGAAAGACCGGGAGATGGCGCTTCTGACCAAAGAGCGGGTAGCGGTTTTTGATTTTAACGGACGCCGGGTAAGGCCCAAGGTTCACAAGATTACGTATAATGTGGACGCGGTTCAGAAGCAGGGCTTCAGCCATTTTATGCTGAAGGAGATCCATGAGCAACCTGAGGTCCTACAGCGCATGCTCAAGACCTGCCTCAGGCAGGATCAGGTTGTCCTGACCGGACTGAGCTTGAAACCGCGCGAGCTGAACCGTATCCGCAATATCACGGTGGTGGCCTGCGGCACTGCTTATCACGCGGGTATGGTCGGGAAATACCTGATCGAGAAATTGACCCGCATTCCGGTTGAGATCGATGTCTCGAGTGAATTTCGCTACCGCGATCCCATCCTGGATAAAAAAAACCTGATCATCACCATCAGCCAGTCCGGGGAAACGGCTGACACTCTGGCTGCGGTGCGCGAGGCGCGGTTTAAGGGCGCGAAAGTGATTTCGATCTGCAATGTGCTGGGCTCGTCGCTGACCAGGGAATCCGACGGTGTGCTGTATACGCAGGCCGGACCGGAGATCGGCGTGGCCTCGACCAAGGCCTATACCGCCCAGATTGGCATAATGACGCTTTTGGCGCTTTATCTGGCCGCGGTCCGGAAAAGCATCCCGGTAAAAGAACGCCGGGCGCTGATCAGGGAATTGCGCCGGATTCCGGATCTTTTACGTGAGGTCCTGAAAGACAAGCACCGCGTGGCCAAGATCGCCAAAAAGAATTCGCATTACGGCTGTTTTTTATTTTTAGGGCGCAATATCAATTTCCCCACGGCGCTTGAGGGTGCGCTGAAATTGAAAGAGATCTCCTATATCCCGGCCGAAGGCTACCCGGCCGGCGAGATGAAGCATGGCCCAATTGCGCTGATCGATGAATACCGCGCCGTGGTCTGCATTGCGCCGCATTCGGATGTTTACGAGAAGATGGTTTCCAATATGCAGGAGATCCGCGCCCGCAAGGGCAAGATCATCGCCCTCGCCAGCAAAGGCGACGCGGCGATCCGGCGCCACGCCCATTCGGTCATTTATATCCCCGCGGTCCATCCGCTGCTTTCCCCGCTGGTCGCGGCCTTGCCGCTGCAGCTTTTTGCCTATTACGTCGCAGTGCAGTTAGGATGCGATGTGGATCAGCCCCGCAACTTGGCCAAGTCAGTTACCGTCGAGTGAGGTCTAGTAATGTCACACGTCACAGGTCACACGTCACACGTAACAGCAGATAATGTTTCGTGTTATATGTGTCGTGTGACGTGTGTCGTGTGACGTTTTATGCTTTATATTGTTTCTACCCCCATCGGCAATCTCAAAGACATTACCCTGCGCGCCCTAGAAACGCTCAAGGCCGCGGACCTGATTGCGGCCGAAGACACCCGCCACACCCGCCGTTTGCTGCAGCATTATGATATCAAAACCCCTTTGACCAGTTATTTTGAACATAATAAGTTCAAGAAAGCCGATGCTTTGCTTGAGATGCTCAAACAGGGCAAGGAGATTGCCCTGGTTACGGATGCGGGAACACCGGGCATCAGCGATCCGGGCTATCATTTGATCCGTTTGGTAAAGCAGAACGATATCCCTTTGACCGTGGTACCGGGTGCCTGCGCCCTGATCGCGGCGTTGAGTGCCTCAGGTCTGCCGCCGGACCGGTTTATTTTTTTGGGATTTTTGCCGGCCAGACAAAAGGCCCGCCGCGATAAACTGCGGGGAGCGGCCGGCGAAAAGGGTACGGTTATTTTTTACGAATCGCCGCATCGCCTGCTGAAAACATTGCGGGATATTCAGGAAATTATCGGCGCGGCGCAGGTAGTGTGCGCGCGGGAATTGACCAAAAAGTTTGAGGAGATAAAAAGCGGAACCCCCGGGGAGCTCATGGAATATTTCTTGAAGCATAAGCCCCGGGGGGAGTTTGTGGTTTTGTTTAATATTTTTTAAATAGTTTCATGGGCAGATGCCTGTACCGCCGCCTACTGAAGTCCAAAGGGTTCCATTACAGAAACATAAGGTATGAGAAGTTGAGTAATAGAACAGAGCACCTTTGTAAGCATCACCGCAAGCAAAGGGTTGGCTAGAGCGCGGATGTATTCTCAGAGTGTCGCGGACATGCAGGTCCACACCCACATCAGGCTTTTCCCCGTAATCAAATCCGATCCCGACCCGGCCGTCTGCCAGAAAAACTGTTCCGTCTCCCCAGCTAGAATTGGCAGGAGGATCAGGGTCTGTGGTGTTTGAACTATAATTAATCCCCAAAACCACGTCGCTGCCGGACATATTGACCAGTGCCCCGCCGCTGATTTTGGTGCCGTCGATCTCGACCGCCGGGATATCCCCGGGATTGGCCAGGCCGAGCAGCCCGATCAAACTTAATCCATTTGGCCTGGTACCGCCGCCGTTGTGAATGCCGGTGATCATAAGGCCGCCGTTGGTCGTGGCCGCTCCCGAACCCCAAAGGTCCTTGACGGGCATGAACGCGCCGATCGTGTCACCTTCAATAAAAGCGAAATTACCGTCATTGACGCCGGTATTGGTCCCGCCGTCGGACATGAGCGCGACCACATCGCCTGTGCCGGATTTCTCGTGCAAATGGAGCTCAACCTGATCATGCATGATCGGGTATAAGCCACAGTTTTTTCTATAACATATGTCCGGTGGGGAGGCATTGACTTTACCCACGCTGAGTTTTTCACTGATATGCAGCATGCCGGCATTGCTTAACTTGGCCAGATTATTTCCGTTGCCCCTGAACCAGAGTTCGTCGCCGGCTCCGCCTTTATGAACGAAACGGGCAATATTGTCACTGCCGCCGTTATATTCGACATCATTGCCTGAATGCAGGAAACCGATTCGAGAATAATTGCCGCCCCCCTCATCCCAGCTTATCAAAAGCATGCCGCTGTTGCCGGCGGTGCGGGCCGCGTCTCCCGAAGGGACGTTTATAAAAGTTCGTCTGTCACTCAGAATATCAAAGATATCACCGTCCTGGGCTGCGGCACTGCTGATTCTTAGATAGGATGGCGGGCTGCCGGAAGGCACGATTTCCAAAACGGCATTCGGATTCTCTTGGTTAATCCCGACCCAGCCGCTTGTGTCCACCGTTAGGGAACCGCCTGAAGTTTTCAGATGGGCCTTGCCGATGTTGCTTCGCAAAATCAGATCACTGTTAGAGTCGAATGTTAAGGATCCCTGCTGGATATCGGGAGTACCGCTCTCCCATAGTTCAACACCTGAATTGGCAGCGCCCTGAATCGTGACGACCGTATCGGTGGTGGACTCAACGTGCAGTTTTGATGACGGAGTATCAGTTCCGATCCCGACTTTAATGTCGTCCGAACTGTCGGTTGGGTAAATATCACTTCCGGTCTGGGTCCACACTCCCGGGAGTTCGGTCCACACAGCGCTGGTATCGTCCCCTGAACATATTCGGATTTCCGGCGCAGCATCGACCACGACAATGACACCCGGAGCGGCTGTGTCGAGGCAGTCAGTATCGATATCAAATTCACCCGTGGTGTGATCCTGCGGCACCAGGCGCAGCCGGTCATAAGCCCCGTACGGCGCCGGGAAATAGGATTGCAGGTCCAGGGTCTGCGCGTGCCCGACCGCGCACAACAGCCAACTCAACATAAGAGTAAAATAAAATATTTTTTTCATAAGGTTCTCCTTATTATTAAAGACACTCACCATCTCCAGCGATTTCTAACCATTCAGTACCATCACACAAACATAAAGTCGGGTCTGTACTATCAACATATATTTGTCCTTCGCGTGAACCAATGCAAGCCGATGGCGGGGATGCAATGGGTTCGAGCTTCATAACGTCATGGATGTGTAACATCACGTTCGGTTGGGAATCACCGGCATTCAGGCCAATACCCCAGTGGCCATCGGCGTTAAAAACCGAGAAATTCGTTTTGGAAGATGTGGCATAATTGACCCGTAAAATGGTATGGCTTTCGCCTATAGCCGGTGTTGTGATAGAGCCGGCCCCGTGTAGGCCGCCGATATTGACTGCGGCTGCATTATTGGCGGCATCCGGCACGACTCCGGCCAGCCTAAGAGCCGCTGTACGGGCTGCGCCTTTACCGATACCCAGGAGCGTCATGCCGCCATCTGCACTTGTCGTGGAAGTCAGGACCCCGATAACATCAGTTTCGATATACGGGCAGTTGGTCGGACGGTCAACAGAGGTATTGGTGTTCTGGTCGGAGAAAAGCCAAAAGGGATCGGCTGCATCAGGAGGATTGCCTTCGACCGCCTTGCGCTCATGTATTTTCATGCTTGAATCCACATTTTCGTCAAAAGAATCCACTCCGAGCCGCCCGCGGATATGCAGTTGGCCGCTGTTGTTTAGTTTGGCCAGATTGGCGCCGGCGCTGGATACGAAATGCAGCTCACCGCTTGCCGCTCCGGTATGCACAAATCGGGCGTCTCCCGAATTCCCGTAAGACATGTCTTCGACCTCCACTGCTGTTTCATGTAAAAAAAGGATCTGTTGCCCGGCGGAGCTGTTAATTTCAAGCGGGGCATCTGGGTTGGACTCGTTAATCCCGATGCGCGCCTGTCCGTTATTCCGTCCGGCATAAAAATTAGCACCTGAAATCTCCATCAAATCACTCGTGAGCCCCCCTGTTCCGCTTATCTCGAGCTGGGCGTCCGGGGTCGTGTTCTGGATTCCAACTTTGCCACTAGTATAAGTAAATATTTCTTTATCTGAAGCCTCCTTCTCGTTTCCATAATAAAACCGCAAACTCTCATCCGAGGTTATGAGGTTCAAATCATTTTGCGCGTCAAACTCAAGCGATGAATCTGAGCTGCCGTCCAGCAAAAGCTTTGCCTCATCGCCGGCCGCGCTTTTGATCGTCAAAATGGCCGCTACCACAGGTGTAGCATTATCTTTAATATGCAGCTTTGATCCGGGGCTCTGTTCTCCGATACCAACATCGGCTGTTGCCCAATCGATAGGGTAAATGTAATCATTATTGGTGTCTTGGAGCCATACGCCCGAGATTAGTCCCCACTGTCCGCTTTGCAAACAGTACTGGAGTCTGCAATTTTCATCATCATTAACATAAAAGCTGCCATGATCGCAGGCTGCGCTGATTTCGGCCCGCGGATACAGCCGGATCGCAAAATACGAGCCGTAAGGTGAAATGTAATAGGTGTTCAGGTCAATTTGAGATTGGGCATGTGCGAGAGGAAGATAAAGGGACAGAAAAATTACTAGCAACACAGGGATCTGTTTTTTCATGACCGCAACCTTGTTTGAGTAATTTGCTCAATATACCTAACGAAGATAGTCTTCGGGTATAATAATAGTCACGTTAAAAGTATAAAATACCCCTTAAATAAATACAATGATTAACCTTGATTTCGAGAAAACGTTTTCCGGAAAGGGCATGACCGGGTGATTGATATTTAACTGTTGTTAAATAGTGATCTGTCCGCTTAATTAATTTGTGATATGTCCGCTTTAGGCTGGCGGTAAAATCAGCATCGAACCAAGGAGGTGACGATGCTTGAGAATTATCCGCCGAAAGCCGTGGAGCGAGCCATGAAAATCCAGGAAATCATGTTAAAAGCAATGTCCGGCAAAATTCTATGGATGCAGGCGGCA
>Ga0272442_10005823_pt1 | contig 16365 bp, 9 predicted proteins | sample SSMForm2O_FD_200262 | JGI IMG/M metagenome (GOLD analysis project Ga0272442, IMG submission 200262) | Marine sediment archaeal communities from Little Sippewissett salt marsh, Falmouth, MA, United States - SSM-Form-2O | ecosystem: Environmental > Aquatic > Marine > Wetlands > Sediment ...
AGTTCCCATTGTTCGTCCGTCAGTTCGTGTCGTTTCATAAGCCGACCTCCCTGTCGTTTCTTAGGAGTATCGGCATTTCACCGCGTTTTCAGACAGAGCCTAGTATTCGGCTGGATGTTGTCGTGTTTCACGAGGCTATTATGCCCACGACGTATACTCGCTCAAACACGGCGCAAGTAGGTTCTGTCAGAAGTTCAATGTGCCGCATCCTGCCGGGCGCGTTGATATAAGCGAAAGGCTCCCAAAGATAACTCTCTGGGAGCCTTTTCTATTGTCCTATGACGATCTGTTTTTCAGCTCACGTGGGCCGGGATTCTTGCCCAGCGTGTGTCGATCTCACATGTTGCGGCGTCGCCTGGAGGGGCGCACCACCTTCGTTCCTGTGATCTTCCGAGTGCCGCGGGACGTTGTCAGCTCTCCGGTCAGCTTCGACTCGGCCAGTTTGCCGGCGAAGGTCATCTCCATCGTCTGATCGCCGAACTGCCTGACCATCAGGAAATCCACCTTGCCGTCTTTCACGTTGACCTTCTTGACGGGGACGGTCCCGTAGAGCCCGGTCATGTCCGGATTGACTCTCAGTCTCTGCTTGCGCGGGCCCCGCTCGGAGACGACCTCCAGATTCCAGGTGCCGATCAGGGCCGCATTGACGCGGCTGCCTTCGACCTGAATCTCGCCCCTCTCGGACTTCATCACGCCGGACAGTTCGTTTCCTCTGAGTGTCCCCTCGAACGTGGATTCCATTTCACGATCCTGGAACTTGCTGTTCCTCTTGAACGTCAGATTGCCCCGCTCGTATGCCAGGTCCGTGATCTTGTGCTCGCCCCACTGGCTCTGCCATTCGCCCGTGAGCTGACCTTCCTTGTTCGCTCGGAGGGCGAGCGTGGTCGTAACATCGCGCTCACCGATCCGGAACTTCACTTCCCAATCCCCAACGGCCCTGGGAATACGCGGGGCGCGCTGGCCTTCCACCTTGGATTCGCCCCTGTCGCTGGAGAGCGTTCCCGTTAGCTTGCCTTCTTCAATGGCCCCGGTGAAGGTCGAGGTGAATTCATTCTCACGAAACTGAACGGTCTGGACGAAGCTGAGCTTGTTCTCCTCGAATTTCACGTCTTTCAGATCGGTCACTCCCCAGGCGCCGATCCACTGGGCCGTCAGGTTACTCTCACTGTCTCGGGAGAATGCGATAATCGCATCCATCTGCCGTTCGCCGAATTGGACCTTGACTTGCCAGTCGCCAAACAGCCGCCACGGCCCCGGCCGGCCTGACGGCTGCGCCGCGGCACAGGTCACGGTGGCTAGGCAGATCAACAGAATGATTCTCACCGATCGTGTCGTCTTCATGACATGTTCCTCCCGGAATAGGAAACCATTAGGCGTTACCCCGCCAGGGCGGCGGGCTTCGACATCCGCTTCAATTCTCGTTATCGACTGATGAGTAGCTGTGCAGGAGGATGGACGCCAAGGACGATCCCGATCAGGCCGATGGTCAGGCAAATGGAGGCTACGCTCAGCACCAGCGCGACCGCACGTGCTTCCCATTGTCGCCAGGCGGCAGACCTTCCTCTCAACAGATACGCAGCAATGTAAAGGGGGCAGGCCAGGCCAACCAGACCAAGCCCTGCCAGGAAACTCCGCGGGGGATCGGCCAGGAGACTCCCTCGGGGTGGGGCCGCCACGGCCAGGAAGACGAGACACGCCACCGTGGCTCCGAACGACCCTCCGAGGATAAGCGGTATCGTTCCGTCCGCCGTCTGCCGGCTGCAGGTTTCAGTGGTTTGGCTTCTGTCCATAGCACAACCCCGCTGTGTGCGCATACACCACCCGAACGACACCTACTTTGGCGACACTCCCACCACAAAATCATGTCGTTTCAAGGGAAGTAGACGCCCAGCGGCGTGGCAGTATTGCGACTTCCTGCCAAGGATTTCAAAAATCCTGCGATGTCCCGGGACGAACTCGCGCATCTCCTGGGATTGAGTTGATTGGCCTTGGGCAGGGGACTATCATGGTGCTGTCACACATTATCCACGGCGACGGAGTCCGGCTGGTTGCGAAAGGACGGAATCATGAGGCCAACTGCAAGGGTCACCGAATCGAAGAACCTCCTTCTATCGGGGCTGGCACTCGTTCTGGTCCAGGCATGGATCTGTGGGCCGGCCCATGCCTTGGACTATGCCATTGGAGCAGACGTGTCCTTTCTCCGGCAAGCGGAGGAACGTGGAACGGTCTTCAAGGATGGCGGCGAGGACAAGCCGGGCCTTCAGATTTTCAAGGACCATGGTTACAACTGGATTCGTCTGCGCCTGTTTCACAGGCCGACGCGCCTGCCGAACAACCTACAGTACACCATCGCAACCGCGCAGGAGGCCAAGAAACTCGGTCTCAGATTCCTCCTAAACTACCACTACTCCGATACGTGGGCTGACCCAGGCAAGCAGTTCATTCCGGCCGCCTGGAAGGACAAGACACACGCAGGGCTTGTCGATGCCGTCTTCCAGTACACGCAGGAGACGATCGCGGCGTTCCGCGAGGCCGGGGTGATGCCGGACATGGTCCAGCCGGGCAACGAGATTATCAACGGGATGCTGTGGCCCGATGGGAAGCTGCCGGACAACTGGGACAATCTGGCCGAATTGCTGAAAGCCGGCATTGACGGCGTGGATGCGGGCCGCGGCCAGGCGAAGCGACCTTTGATCATGATTCACATCGACCAGGGCGGGAACCTGCGGAGAACCAAGGCGTTCTTCGACAAGTGGCATTCGTATGGCATTGACTACGACGTCATCGGGCAATCGTACTACCCATGGTGGCATGGCTCGCTTCTTGACCTGCGCGAGAACATGATCTTCATGGCGAACGAATATGGCAAGGACATCATTCTCGTGGAGGTGGCCTACAACGGCGAGCCGGCTGAGTATCGGGACAAGCCTGCGCCGTTTCCCGAGACGCCTGAAGGCCAGCGGCAGTTCCTGGAGGACGTCAATCGCGTCGTCCTGGCCACGCCGCACAACCGGGGCAAAGGGGTGTTCTGGTGGGAACCGGCCACGCGACGCGGTGGTCGGCGGACCATGTTCGATCGGGAGGGCAACGCGCTGCCGGTCGTGTCCGTGTTCGACAAGTTCACGCGACACTGAGAGGACTCGCAGACGGTATGTTCGGACGGAGCATAGGTGGAATGATACGCGCGTGACATAGCGTGTATTCTCGATATCGCGAGGTTATTTCTGTTGAGGCAAGTTCCTGGAGATACGACCGTGAAAAGCCGAATTACCATCGCTGTAGTTCTGTTGGTGGCTATTCCTCTGCCGGTGTTCGGAGACGATGCAGCCATCTGCCTGAATTCTCTGGGCTTCCTTCCTGACATGCCGAAGAAGGCTTCGATTGCGTCATCGTGTTCGGAGTTCGCCGTGAAGAACGCGGCGACCGGTGCGGTCGTTCACTCGGGAGCCGCAACGGGACCGACACATCAGGACGACGTCGATCAGGACGTGTGGATCGCGGACTTTTCGGGCGTGAGTGTCGCAGGCAAATACTACCTGGATGTCCCGGGCGTAGGGCGGTCGATCGATTTCGAGGTTGGCGATGGCGTCTACGATGCCGCTTTCTACACGGCGATGCGGGCGTTCTATCTCTGGCGGTGCGGCACGGCGGTTGAGGGCACGCACGATGGCAAGACCTACGCACACGCGGCTTGTCACATGGAGGACGGCTGGCTGGACCACGTCGGTAGTCCAGGCGTGCGGCGGGACGGCGCCGGGGGTTGGCACGACGCCGGGGACCACGGCAAGTACGTGGTCAACGCGGGCGTGACGGTCGGTTCCTTGTTCCTGGCTTGGGACCATTTTCAGGACCGGCTTAAAGACGTCTCTCTCGACCTTCCGGATACGGCGCCGGGGTACCCGGACTTTCTCAAGGAGCTCAAGTGGGAGATAGACTGGCTCCTGAAGATGGCCTATGCGGACGGTACGGGCAAGGTCTCGCACAAGCTGACGCGATTGCGATTCTCGGGCATGATCATGCCGGAGAAGGATCAGGAGAAGCGCTACTTCACGCAGTGGAGTTCGGCGGCGACAGCCGACTTCGTTGCCATGATGGCGATGGCGGCCCGGTACTTCAAACCTTACGACAGCGAGTACGCGCAAACCTGTCTGGACGCGGCCGAGAACGGCTACAAACTCCTGGCCAGTCACCCGCAAGAGCAGCGGTTCCGTCAGGGGGATTTTCGAACGGGCGGCTATCAGACCGGCGACGCAGACGACCGGCTGTGGGCTGCGGCCGAGATGTGGGAGACGACGGGGCAGCTCCGGCATCTGAAGGACCTGGAGACACGGGCCAAGGCACCACGAAGAGGCCGGCGGGGCCGCAGCGCACCGACCGGGATGATCGATGAGAACTGGGATTGGGGTAACGTGCGGAACCTGGGGATGTTCACATATGTCCTCTCCGAACGGGCGGGGCGGGATCCGAATCTGCTGGAGACCGTCCGACGTGATTTGGCCGCTACAGCCGATAGCATTGTGGCGCAAGCGAAGCGAGATGTGTATGGCAGGCCTTTGGGCGGGCGATACTACTGGGGCTGCAATGGCACGGTTGCCAGGCAGGTACTGACTTTGCAGATTGCCAACAAGGCCTCTGCACGTGCCGATTATGTGGATGCGGCGTTGGATGCGGTGGGGCATTTGTTCGGGCGCAACTACTACGGCCGATCGTTCGTGACCGGGCTGGGGCACATGCCGCCAATGAACCCGCACGATCGTCGGTCGGCGGCCGACGGCATTGAGGCCCCGTGGCCGGGATATGTTGTGGGGGGCGGTCATTCCGCGACAGACTGGAAAGACCTGGAGGAGGACTACCGGACCAATGAGATTGCTATCAATTGGCAGGCCGCCCTGGTCTATGCCCTGGCGGGATTCACGCAAGGCGGCTCCGAAAGTGCGGCGGTAGTCACCCGCAAACCTGATGTGGTCTTCGTACCGACCCCTCAGGAAGTGGTGAACAAGATGCTGGAGATGGCGGAGATCAAGGAGGGGGACCTCCTGTATGACCTGGGTTGTGGGGATGGTCGCATCGTGGTGACCGCAGCCAGGAAGTATGGCATCAAGGCCGTCGGGTTCGATATCGATCCGGTCCGTGTCGAGGAGTCGCTGGAGAACGTGCGGAAGAACAAGGTCGAGCATTTGGTGACGATCAAGCAGGCGGATGTCTTCACCTTGGACCTCCGAGAAGCGAATGTTGTGACTCTGTACTTGTTGCCTTCATTGAATGTTCGCCTAATGCCGCAGTTGGAGCAGCTCAGGCCGGGTTCGCGAATCCTTTCGCATGAATTCGACATGAACGGCGCCAAACCGCTGGAGGTTGCCAGAGTGATGCCCGGCCAGGAGGGTTCCGGCGGAGACGAATGGGGCGAATACGAAGCGTACGATGGTGAGTATGAGCACACGATCTACAAGTGGGTCGTGCCATGGGAGAAGACAGAGGACGCGCCGGCGTCTTGATCGTGTTCTGAAGCAGCAATCCTGTCAAACGGAGAAATGCCATGATATTCCATCGTCAGTGGCCGTCATCTTTGACACGCATCGGTATGGGGACGCTTGTCATTCTTCTGGCCGGTGTGTTGTGCTCCCAGGCCTCAGCGACAAGCGAGCGGATTGATCGGCGTGCCCTGGTGACGCGGAACAACATCAAACTCGGTGCGCCTGACGCGCTGAACCCCCTGAGCGTTGGCAACGGTGAGTTCGCGTTTACCGCCGATATTACAGGGCTCCAGACGTTCCCTGAGTTTCACGAGAGAGGGATGCCCCTGGGCACGCAGTCGCACTGGGGTTGGCACAGTCTGCCGAACACCGAAAGCTACGATTTGTCCGATGTTCTTGACGAGTACGTTGCAGCCGGCCGCAAGGTGCCCTACGCGGCAGGCAGCGGGGGCTCCCGTGGATATTCGCCGGCAGGGCTATGGCTGCGGGCCAATCCGCACCGTCTGCATCTCGGTCAGATTGGCTTGCGTCTGCTGAAGTCCGATGGGTCTGAGGCAGAGATCGAAGATCTGGAAGATACCGCGCAGACTCTGGACCTGTGGACCGGCCTGCTCAGCAGTCACTTCGAATTCGACGGCAAACCGGTTGGCGTGCAGACGGTCTGTCATCCCAATCGCGATCTCCTGGCCGTACGTGTCGAGTCCCCGCTCGTCGGGACGGGGCGTCTGGCGATCAGGGTGGCCTTTCCCTACGGACGGACTGTCTGGAGGAATGCCGCCGACTGGTCCCAGCCGAATCGCCACACCACAGCCGGACGAAACATAGACAACGGGATTGATCTGGCCAGGACATTGGATGCGGACGGCTACCACGTGCGCATCGTCTGGTCGGATGGCTGCCGGATAGAGAGCAAGTCACCCCATGAGTACGAGATTACCTGTCGCGATCGCAGTGCTTTCGAGCTTGTCCTGGCATTCTCGCCCAAACGGATCACGGAGGGGTTGCCCGCCTTCCAGACCGTACGCAAGTCGGCGGCGGACCACTGGCAGGCGTTCTGGACGAGCGGCGGCGCAATCGATTTCTCCGACTGCACGGATCCTCGGGCCAGCGAGTTGGAACGGCGCGTTGTGCTCTCGCAGTATCTGACGGCCATTCAGTGTTCAGGGTCACGACCGCCGCAGGAGACCGGCCTGGTCTGCAACAGTTGGTTTGGCAAATTCCATCTGGAAATGCACTGGTGGCACGCGGTGCACTTCGCGCTTTGGGACCGCATTGGGCTGCTCGAGCGAAGCCTGCCCTGGTACGAGTCCATCCTGCCGGTGGCCGAGGCGACGGCCCAGCTCCAGGGCTACGACGGGGTGCGCTGGCCCAAGATGGCTGATCCCACCGGACGCGACAGTCCGAGCAGCGTGGGGGTGTTTCTGATCTGGCAACAGCCGCACCCTATCTACTATGCTGAACTGTGCTACCGTGCCCACAAGGACCGGGAGACGTTGGAGCGTTATCGACAGATTGTGTTTGAGACCGCCGAGTTCATGGCTTCCTATCCGGTGTGGGATGCCGACGGGCAGCGCTGCGTGCTGGGCCCCGCGTTGATCCCGGCGCAGGAGAGCTACGGCTCGACTAAGGCGCGCAATCTTAATCCGACGTTCGAACTGGCGTATTGGCATTGGGCTTTGGACACGGCGCAGAAGTGGCGGCAGCGCCTGGGTCTGCAGCGCGAACCGAAATGGGACCGTGTCATCCGGGGATTGCCCGAGCCGCACATTCGTGATGGGGTGTACACCGGGATTGAGACGCCACCGTATACGATCTACCGGGACCATCCTTCCATGGTGGCCGCCCTGGGGTTCGTCCCGCCGACGCCTCTGGTCGATGCCGATACGATGCGACGTACCTATGACCACGTTCTCGAGAACTGGGATTGGCCGAGCACCTGGGGATGGGACTATCCGATGCTGGCGATGACGGCGGCCCGATTGGGCGAGTCGGACAAAGCGGTGGATGCCCTGTTCGTCGATTCACCGAAGAACCGCTACCTGGCGAACGGGCACAACTACCAGTCCTTGCGCTTGCCGCTGTATCTGCCGGGCAACGGGGGACTGCTGACGGCTGTGGCGATGATGGCGGGAGGATGGGATGGCTGCCCCGATCGGCCAACGCCGGGCTTTCCCGACAACGGGCAATGGGAAGTTCGCTCGGAAGGGCTCAAACGCATGCCCTAAGGGGCCAAAACGAAAGAAGGGGAAGACGATATGGTAGGCATCCGCAAACGTCTGGATCAGACATTGATTGCTCTAACGCTTGGCCTGGTTGTAGCTGTTCAGGTCAATAGCTCGGCCGGTGTCCTCACGCAGGCGGCGATTCCGGCCTTCCCGGGCGCCGAGGGCGCAGGAGCATTCACGCCGGGAGGACGCGGCGGCAAGGTCCTGGCGGTGACGAACCTCGATGACAACGGTCCCGGCAGTCTCCGGCACGCCGTGGAAACAGAAGGGCCACGCATCGTCGTCTTCCGCGTCTCCGGCATCATCACCCTGGAGACGCCGCTCGTCATCACGCATCCGTACATCACGATCGCCGGCCAGACCGCTCCGGGGGACGGGATTTGTCTACGGGGGCACACGACGGAGATCAACACCCATGACGTTGCACTGCGCTACCTGCGGTTTCGGCGCGGCAACCTCAAGGACCGCAACGATGCACTGGGCGGCTATCCCGTGGGCAATATCATCATCGATCACTGCTCCGCCAGTTGGGGTCTGGACGAGAACCTCTCCATGTACCGCCATATGAAGCAGATGCCGGATGGTTCCCGGAAGAAGACGCCGACTGAGAATGTGACTATCCAATGGTGCATCTCCAGCGAGGCGCTCGATCTGAACAACCACGCCTTCGGTGCCACCTGGGGCGGCAGGAACGGCTCATTCCACCATAATCTCTTCGCCTGCAACACGGGCCGCAATCCCAGCATCGGGTGGGGGGACCACCTCGATCTGCGCAACAACGTCTTGTTCAACTGGCGGCACCGTACCATCGATGGAGGCGATGCCAGTTCGATGGTCAACGTCGTTGCCAACTACTACAAGCCGGGACCGGCGGTGAACAGAGGTTCGGTCCGTTACCGTGTTTGCAAGCCCCAGCATCTGGACATGTACTCGGAGGCGCAGCGCGACGGCAAGTGGTACGTCGCAGATAACGTCGTCGCAGGCTACCCCGAGGTCAGCGCCGATAACTGGAACGGCGGCGTTCAGTTCGACGAAGAGGATGCCGGGACGGAAGCAGAGATTGCGGCCGTCATTAAGAAGGTGCGGGCGACCGCGCCCATTCCCGCGACGCCCATTACCCAACACTCGGCCGAAGAAGCGTATACCCTGGTCCTGGCTCAGGCCGGCGCCACGCGGCCCAAACGCGATCCCGTCGACGTGCGCATTGTCGACATGGTCCGCACCGGCAAGTGTACTCACGGCAATGGCATTATCGACCTTCCCCAGGACGTCGGCGGCTGGCCGCAGTACGCGTCCTCTCCGCCACCGACTGACAGCGACCGTGACGGGATGCCGGATGAATGGGAGAAGAAATTCGGCCTGAAACCGGGCGATTCCTCCGACGGTGCCGCCGACACGGATGATGATGGCTACACCAACATCGAGGAATGGCTCAACGATACCAACCCAACGGTGTTTGTGGACTATCGCAAGCCCGAGAACAACAGGAACACCCTGTAGTTGGGTTTGCGAAACCAGGCCAGTCACATGAGGACCGACCGGATGACAGAACGGCCGAAGAACATCCGAGGCAACACCAGCCGTGATGATTCAGTGGCCTGTGCCGAGGTGGTTCTATCTCGTTCCGGTTCCTTCGATTGCCGTCGTGGCCTGCTGGTAGTAGTGGCCGTTCTGGTCAGCGTCTTTTCCGCTCGCGGCTCGCTGGGGCGCGAAGCGCCGGTTATCGCCTTGGGTGAGGGCGGCCGACTCGTCTACGCCACCGATGAGCGAGGCAATCGTGTGCCCGATTTCTCTCGGTGCGGCTACATGGGTCAGGACAAGGCGATTCCCAACGTCCCTGTACGGATCGTGGTCAGCCTGTCGGACGGTGACAACACGCAGCGCATCCAGAAAGCCATCGATTACGTAGCGGCGCTGCCGACCGGAGACGACGGCGTGCGCGGCGCCGTCCTGCTGCTCAAGGGCCGCTACGAGATCTGGGGCGGCCTGGACATGTCTGCCTCGGGCGTCGTATTGCGTGGCCAGGGCATGGGCGAGAACGGTACAGTCCTCGTCGCAGCGGGCACGGACCGGCGAACCCTCATCAGGATCGCAGGCAAGAACGATCGCACGAACCCGACGGGCCGGTCGTACGAGGTCAAGGACGATCACGTTCCCGTTGGTGCCCGCAGTTTCAGCCTGAACACAACCGAAGGACTGAGCGTTGGTGAGACAGTGAACATCATCCGTCCCAGTACCCAAGAGTGGATTGACGTGCTGGGCATGGGCAGCTTTGGCGGCGGACTGGGGACCTGGCGAGGCTGGAAGCCTGGCTCACAGGATTTGGCGTGGGACCGTATCATCGAATCCATCGATGGTAACCGGCTGGTGGTTGATGCCCCGATCACCACAGCCATTGAGGCCCGGTTTGGCGGCGCTGCGGTGGAACCTTACGCTTGGCCCGGCCGGATCAACCATGTCGGCGTGGAGAACCTGCGCTGCGAATCGGCCTTCGATCCGAACAACCCGAAGGACGAGGCGCATAGCTGGATGGCGATCACGATGGAAAACGTCGAGAACGCCTGGGTTCGCCAGGTGACGATGGCGCATTTTGCCGGCTCGGCCGTCGCGCTATGGGGCAGCAGCAAATGGGTGACTGTGCAGGATTGTATGTCACTGGCGCCGGTTTCCGAAGAGGGTGGCTATCGACGACATACCTTCTTCACCATGGGGCAGTTGACGTTGTTCCTGCATTGCTGGGCCGAACAGGGGCGCCACGATTTCTCCGCGGGACATAGTGCGGCAGGGCCCAATGCGTTCGTGCAGTGCGAGGCGAGCCTTTCCCAGGCCGGCAGCGGTCCAATCGAGAGCTGGGCCTCGGGGACCCTCTACGACGGTGTCACTATTGATGGCGGTGCCCTGAGATTGGGCAACCTCGCCAGCAAAGGACAGGGCATTGGCTGGGCCGCGGCCAACAGCATCCTGTGGCAGTGCAGTGCGTCGGTTGTGCATTGTGACAGCCCGCCGACGGCCCGGAACTGGGCGATTGGCTGCTGGGGCGAGTTGGCCGGCGACGGCATCTGGCGGCAATCGAACGATTTTGCCGAGCCGAAATCCCTCTACGCAGCGCAGGTGCGGGATCGCCTGGGCGAGGATGCCGCCGAGCGTCTGCACCTGATGCCGTTCTCGACGTCGGGCTACACGAGCCCCACCGTTGAAGTAGCCCGTAAGATGACGGTGGCCGCCCGCGCACCGGCGCCGAGCCTCTCGGACTATATCACCGAGGCGGCGACGCGTTGTCCGATTCCTTGCGAGCCCGGCCAGGCCAGAGCGCTGGACGAAGTGATGGCAGGGGGGGCTAAGCCGGAGCGTCCTGCTTCGCGCCGCGCAGCGCGGCGGCAGCTCTCCGTGACCAACGGATGGTTGACTTGCGATGGCACGCTTCTGGTCGGCGCAAGTATCGGCGTGCCGTGGTGGCGAGGCACCATTCGGCCCTCTGAGGCGCCTTCCCGTGGGCCGGCCGTGACGCGCTTCGTGCCGGGCCGGACAGGGCTTGGCTTCATCGACAATCTGGATGAGCTGACCGATACCATGGTGGCGAAAGGACAGGCTGTCCTGAACCACAACTATGGCCTCTGGTACGACCGGCGGCGCGACGACCACGAGCGGGTCCGCCGCACGGATGGCGACGTCCTGCCGCCGTTCTATGAGCTGCCGTTTGCGCGCAGCGGCCAAGGGATCGCCTGGGACGGCCTGAGCAAGTACGATCTGACGCGATACAACCCATGGTACTGGAACCGCCTTCGAGAGTTCGCCGGCTTCTGTGACGAGAAAGGACTGGCGCTCTTCCATCAGAACTACTTCCAGCACAACATCTTGGAGGCCGGTGCTCATTGGGCTGACTTCCCCTGGCGAACTGCAAACAACATCAATGGCACGGGCTTCCCGGAACCGCCGCCTTATGCCGGCAACAAGCGCATCTTCATGGACGAACAGTTCTACGATGTGAACCATCCGGTGCGGAAACGTCTGCACCGCGCCTACATCCGGAAATGCCTCGACAACTTCCGAGACAATGCCAATGTCATCCAGTCGATCGGCGCCGAATTCACCGGGCCCCTGAAGTTCGTCCAATTCTGGCTGGATACCATAGGCCAGTGGCAACGGGAAACGGGCAGCCATCCGATCATTGCCCTGAGCTGCACGAAGGACGTGCAGGACGCCGTCCTCACCGACCCGGTGCGCAGCGGGATCGTCTCTGTGATTGACATTCGCTACTGGTGGTACGAGTCGGACGGCGATCTGTACGCGCCGGAGGGCGGAGAGCATCTGGCGCCGCGTCAGCATGCCCGACTGTTGCATCCGCAACGTACATCTTTCGCTCAGGTGGTTCGGGCCGTTCGTGAGTATCGCCGGGAATACCCCGACAAGGCGGTCCTGTATTCTGCAGACCCCGGGTTTGGCTGGGCCGTCCTCATGGCAGGCGGGTCGATACCGGATATTCGCAGCCTGACCGACCCGGCCCTCCTGGCCGCGGTTCGGCGCATGAAGCCGGCTGACTTCCCGGCCGGCCGAGAGCAGCAATATGCCTTGAGTGAGCCGGGCCGCAATTACCTTGTCTATGCCGCCTCAGGAGAAACCATCGAGCTGGATCTGACACAGGCAGAAGGGACTTTCGAGCAGCGCTGGCTGGACCCACAGACCGGCCGGATTGAAATCAGTGGCCATCACGTCAATGGCGGCGCGAAAGTGGCGTTTCGGACAAGTTTCACGCCGTGCGTCTTGTGGCTGACAAGATAGAAAGGTAGTCTCTCATGTTAGAACTCCGCCGCTGCGCTGCGGCCGAGACGGTGTGCAGGGACAAGAAGTGAATCATGACAACCGTAAGCAGATATCGAGTCGTGTCTCTGGGCGTATCGGAGGATCATCATTGAAGTCGAAGGCAAATAGAATGTGCTTATGTCACATTGTATTCCTGATCGCCTGCTTTGGCGCCGAGGATGCCCGGGCAGTCGGGCGAGGATTGACCGACACGTCGGACAGCCCGCACGTGAAGCTGCGGAGCATCGACATCGATGCGGTGCGGTGGACGGAGGGGTTCTGGGCACAGCGGTCTGACTGGTGCCGCAGGACGGTCATCCCCAACATGTGGCGACTTCTCGAAGATTCCGAAATCAGCCATGCCTATGACAACTTCCTCGTGGCCGCCGGCGAGATGGAGGGCCGTCACCGCGGACCCAAATGGCACGATGGCGATTTTTATAAATGGCTTGAGGCGGCCTGTTTCGTATTGGCCACGACGCAAGACGAGAAGCTGGATCGGCAGATCGACCGGATCATCGAAGTCATTGGCCAGGTCCAGCGCGACGACGGCTACATTCATACGCCGGTCATCATCGCCCAGCGCGGGCAGGACGTATCCGCCCGGGAATTCGAGCGTCGCATGGACTTCGAAACCTACAACATGGGGCACCTGTTCACCTGCGCCTGCGTACACCACCGCGCCACAGGCAAGCGCACCCTCTTGCGCATCGCGGAGAAAGCGGCTGATTTTCTCTACAGGACGTACAAAGACTCACCTCGCAGTCTGGCGAACAACGCCATTTGCCCTTCCCACTACATGGGTGGCATCGAACTATACCGCACCACGGGCAATTCGAAGTACCTGGAAATGGCGCGCGGGTTTGTCGAGATCCGTGATCTGGTCGAGGGCGGCACCGACCACAATCAGGACCGGATTCCGTTTCGCCAACAGACCGAGGCTGTCGGGCATGCCGTCCGAGCCAACTACCTCTACGCCGGCGTCGCTGACGTGTACGCCGAAACGGGAGACACGTCACTACTTGAGGCTTTGGAGCGCATCTGGGCCGATGTCGCCTATCGGAAGATGTACGTCACCGGCGCCACCGGCGCGTTGTACGACGGCGCTTCTCCCGACGGGTCGCGCGCCCACTCATCGATCCAGCTCGTGCATCAGGCGTATGGCAGGGCGTATCAACTCCCCAACCTCACGGCGTACAACGAATCGTGCGCCACCGTGGGTTTCGCCTTGTGGGACTGGCGCATGCTGGGCATCACCGCTCAGGCCCGTTACGCCGATCTCCTCGAACTGGCTCTCTACAACGGTGTGCTGGCGACGATTAGTCTCGACGGGAAGAAGTTCTTCTACACGAATCCTTTGAAACACGTTGACGACTTGCCGTTCGAGTTGCGCTGGTCGCGCCGGCGCGAACCCTACATAAGCTGTTTCTGTTGCCCCCCGAACACCGTGCGCACCATCGCCGAGGTCGCTGCCTATGCCTACAGCGTCTCCGACGAAGGCGTGTGGGTCAACCTGTACGGCGGCAACGTGCTGGATACGCGTCTTCCTGACGGCGCAGCCATCCGACTGAAGCAGGAAACCGACTACCCCTGGGCGGGCGCCGTCCGCATCACCGTGGAGAACGCACCGCAACGCGAGTGCTCGCTGTTTCTGCGCATCCCAGCCTGGGCTGAAGGGGCCCGCGTCGCTGTGAACGGCCAGTCAATCACCGCAGACCTGGAGTCCGAACGGTATTTCGAGATCGAACGTTCCTGGTCGTCCGGAGATACGGTCGACTTGGTTCTGCCCATGCCCGTGCAACTGCTCGAGGCCCATCCGCTGGTCGAAGAAGTGCGCAACCAGATAGCGGTGCAGCGCGGCCCCATCGTCTACTGCCTGGAGTCGATCGACCTGCCAAGAGCGATCAAGCCCGAGCAGGTGGCGATTTCGCCCACCGCTCGGTTCCAGCATCGTTACGACGCGGATCTTCTGGATGGGATAACAGTCCTGGAGGGACAGGCCCATGTCCTGGCCGGCGACGGGTGGGAAAACGCGCTTTATAGGAAGCTGTCAGCCCGGGAAGCGCAGACCATTGACGTGCGTCTGATTCCTTACTATGCCTGGGGCAACCGCGGCCGGTCGGAGATGACCGTGTGGATGCCGCTACGATAGGGGGCAGCAACCGATAGATTCGAGGAGGTCCGCTTGACCGGGAGATGGGTACATTTTGCACTGGGCGTGATCGTCGCGGCAGCGACCGTAGCCGGCGGCACGCCATACATGCTAAGCCAGGACGCGTTCAAGCATCACGTCGATTTCTTCAACGACATGGAGCCCGAGAACATCGTCAACCACGTCCCGAACGCGCAGTCGTGGGCGTGGATGAAGGAGAACATCCCCTTCTTCGAATGTCCCGACAAAAGCTTTGAAGAGATCTACTACTTCCGGTGGTGGACGTTCCGCAAGCACCTCAAGCAGACGCCGGACGGTTTCGTCTTCACCGAATTCCTCGATGAGGTCGGCCACGCCGGCAAGCACAATACCATAAGCTGCGCCCTGGGCCACCACATCTACGAAGGCACGTGGCTGCACGACGCCCGTTACATCGACGACTACGCCCGCTTCTGGTACAAGGGCCACCAAGGCGATCTCCAACCCCATCTTCACAAGTACAGCAATTGGGCAACGTCGGCGCTGTACCGCCGGTACCTCGTGAATCAGGACAAAGCCCTCCTGGTGGATTTGCTGGAGGCGTTCGTCCGCGACTACGAGACATGGGTCAGCGAGCACGGTCTGGACAACGGCCTGCTCTGGCAATACGACGTACGCGATGGGATGGAAGAGTCCATCAGCGGCTCGCGACGCGTCCGAAACGCCCGGCCACCGTTGAATAGCTACATGTACGCCAACGCCATGGCGATATCGCGCATAGCCGGATTGGCAGGGCGCAACGCGCTGGCCCACAAGTACGCCGCCGAAGCAGCCCGGCTCCGGTCGCTCGTCCACGAGCTGACGTGGGATGACGAGGCCGCGTTCTTCAAAGTGCGCCATCCGGATGGCATACTCGCAGACGTGCGCGAAGAGATCGGTTTCATTCCGTGGTATTTCCATCTGCCAGAGCCAGGTTACGAGAGAGCCTGGCTACAGCTCATCGATCCGCAGGGCTTCAAGGCCCCCATGGGCATCACGACGGCCGAACGCCGGCACCCTGACTTCCGAAGCCACGGTGTCGGAACCTGCGAATGGGATGGCGCCGTCTGGCCCTACGCAACGAGCCAGACGCTGGTGGCCCTGGCCAATGTCCTTCGCGACTATCAACAGCAATATGTAACCAAGGCGGACTACTATGACGCGCTGCTGACCTACGCGCGATCTCATCGATACCGAGGCAAACCGTATATCGGCGAGTACCTCGACGAGAAGGACGGCACATGGCTCAAGCCCGACTCAGACCGCAGCCGGTACTACAACCACTCGACGTTCTGTGACCTGGTCGTCAGCGGACTTCTCGGACTCGTGCCCCAGGAGGGCAACAACGTCCTGGTCGATCCGTTGCTGCCCGACGACGCATGGGACTGGTTTTGCCTGGATAATGTGCTTTATCGTGGACATATCCTCACCATCGTATGGGACCGCACCGGAGACAGGTACCGGAAGGGAAAAGGCCTCCGCGTCTTGGCCGATGGCGTGGAGATCGCCAGATCAAACGTGCTGGCACGCGTGACAGGGAACCTTTCGACTCGGAGAATTGGCAACCATGACTAGAAGTCATCCCAAAACCTCAATTGAAACGTGATTGCGGCCCGATATATGGTCTATGGACCTTACAAACGAACAGTGGCAGCGGATTGCCGGGTATCTGCCAAAACCCAAAGCGCAGCCGGGA
>Ga0272442_10005824_pt1 | contig 16365 bp, 11 predicted proteins | sample SSMForm2O_FD_200262 | JGI IMG/M metagenome (GOLD analysis project Ga0272442, IMG submission 200262) | Marine sediment archaeal communities from Little Sippewissett salt marsh, Falmouth, MA, United States - SSM-Form-2O | ecosystem: Environmental > Aquatic > Marine > Wetlands > Sediment ...
CGAAGCACACCGACCCGATGGCCATGCGCGACGCCTTCTACGAACGCTACCACGGCGGCGGCTACATTACCTACGGCATGTCCCAGGCCAACGAGATCGTCTCGAAGGGCCTCGCCGTCTTCGCCCGCAGCGAAGGCGACCCCAGGCAGGCCATCGTCACCGCCGTCAACTTCGGCCGGGACACCGACTGCCTGGCCGCCGTCGCGGGTGGCCTCTCGGGCGCCCTCTCCGGCGACGCCGCCATCCCCGCCGAATGGATTGCCCAGGTGAACGAAGCCACCCGCCAGGACCCCTACACCAACAACCAGCGCACCATCGAGGAGACGGCCGACGGCCTCCTCGAATCCCTCATCGCCCGCCACCACCGCATCCGCCCCCGCCTCCCCGTCTAGACGGTGTTCAGCGCCTCCGAGCGATCCCCATAATTTCGGGACACCATACTTAATTATCCGCCTTGCGCGAGCATGCCGTGGGGCGATCACGTCGTCCTGCGCAGCCACATACTTTCGGAACACCATATTAAACTATCCGCTTGGCGGAAGCCTGCCGTGGGGCGATCACGTTGTCCTGCGCGCCCTCGCCTACCGATATGACGGATCTGTCGCGTTGGAAGGGGTGGGCCACCTGGTTGAGGGAAAGCCACACGGTCTCGCCCGCGAGGCGCACTTGACAATCTCTCCCCGGGGGAGTATCCGGGATTGGGACAGCGGCTGGACAGGCCAGGTCAGTCAAGCCGTACAGCGGCATCGGGCAACGGACTGGGGGACACATGATGAGGAGGCTTTCCGCCGCGACGTTGCTCGTCCCGCTCCTCGCCGTCTCCCTACAGGCGGTGCGCGGCGGTGCACCTGCCCCCGGCGTCGATGGGAAGCAGAAGCGCGAGGCTCTCCTCGCTCAGGCCGCCGCCACCGACTTCGGGGCACGATACGAGGCCCGTTACCTCAATATGCGCCAGGAAAGCGACCTTCGGACGATGGAGCGCGAGAACCGCCGCTGCCGCGAGGAGCTCGTGCGACTCAACCCCGGCGACGCCGCCGCCCGCATCGCGCTCGGCACCTTGTATGTGGAGAGGGGCGAGGCGGACAAGGCGATCGCCCAGTTCAAGGCGGCGCTCGAACTGCCGAAGCTCTCGCCCTTCCAGCAGGGCCACGCCCTGACGGGCCTCGCCAGCGCCGCACTCCTCAAGGGAGACCGCGCCGCCGCCATTCACCATTCCAGGGACCTCGTCGCCCGCAACCTCAACACCACCGCCCGCTACCGGCTCAATCCGGTGAACGAGGCCAAGTACGCGCTCCAGTGGCTCACCGGGTCGAGCCTGGACTACCTCAAGCTCCCCTACCACACCGGAGCGAAGGCGTTCCCGACGCCCCAGCAGGCAACGTATACCGAGGACTACGTGCTGCTCAAGACCGTGGCGCTGGCCCTCGGCAAAGGCATCGAGGCCGACGATGTGCGCATCCGCCTCCTCAAGACCAAGTTGACCCGCTTAGGCATCGCCTTCGCCGGCCGCGCGCCGTTCACCATCCAGATCAACGCGCAGGCGGAGCCGAAGGCCCCGGAGAAGCCCGAAGGCTACGCCCTCACCGTCACCAGGGCAGGCGCGGCGATCAACGGGCGCGATGCGCAGGGCGTCCTGTGGGGCATCGTCTCCCTCATCCAGCTTATGGACAGGGAGAACGGCCCGCGAGTCCGCGTCTGCGACATCCTGGACTGGCCCGACACCGCGCGGCGCGGCTTCCTCCAGGGCTACTGGAAGGACGCGCTCGAGTACATGCTGTTCTGCAAGCTCAACACCGTCGTCTCGCAGACGGGCGTGCAGATCACCGCTGCGACTCCCTACCACGCGTGGACGCCTCTCCAGAAGGAGATTTGCAGGAACGTCTGCACCGCGTTCACGGCCTTCGGCCTCAAGCACTACTTCGGCATGCGCCAGTGGACGATGTATCCCAAGCTGCCGCTCTCGAGCGACCGCACGCTCGATCTCCACGTCGCCGCCTGCTCCGAGGTTGCGAAGCACGGCGGACACATCTACTTCCCCTTCGACGACAGCCGCTTCCCGCTCCCCAAGCCCGACCTCGAGAAGTTCGGGGCGGGGGCGAACATCGACGCGAAGCACGTCACGCGCGTCTTCAGGGCCGTGCGGAAGAACCACCCGACGTTCCACCTCGTCTTCTGCCCGCCCTTCTACTGGGGGCCAGACAGCCGTGCCTCCTACCCCGAACCCCGCGAGCCCTACCTGAAGTCTCTCGGCGACCACCTCGACCCCGACGTCGAGGTCATCTGGACCGGTCCCCGCGTCAAGGGCTACAAGAAGAACAAGGAGCAGGTGGCGTGGTTCACGGGTCTCACGAAGCACAAGCCCTTCCTCTTCCAGAACGGCACCGGCCCGCACAACCTGCTCTCCTACATCACCGACGAGACGCCCCAGTGGACCACCTGGCACTACGACGGATTCTTCGAGAGCGACATCGAGGGATTCCTCAAGAACGCCCACATGGGCATGGAGGCACCGCAGACGACGACCCTGGCCGACTGCCTGTGGAACGTCAAGGCCTACGACGCCGCGGCCTCCATCCGCAACGGCGTCGCGATGCTCTACGGCAAGGAGATGTTCGACATCCTCGACCCGGCCAACAAGGCCCTCGCCTATCTCGACAAGTACAAGTACGGCGCGGTGACGCCCGAGGCCGTCACCGAGATTCCCGAGATCGAGCGACGCATCAAGATCGCCGCGGCAGCCGTCGCCAGGGGGAAGGCCTACAACGCCTTCTCGCTCGAGAACTTCCCCGGCGCCCTCGAACGCGGCGTCGGCTTCGCCCGCAGGGCGCTCGCGGGCGCGAAGAACCCGCCCGACTTCTTCGCGAAGTACAAGAAGGACATCGAGGAGACCCGCCAACTGGCGGCGAAGGAGGTCGGCGTGGACGCCACGAAGGGCGACCTTCTGAGGCTGCCCACGGACTTCCTCGGCGGCAGGCTCATCGTCTACGACAACAAGTGCCCTCGGCGCTTCGCGAGCCTCATCCGAGGCCGCAGGACCCCGAACCCCCGCGTCGCCACGCGTTTCGAGTGCGACCCCTTCCCGCCGGCCGGCCCGTACGAGCTGCACGTCTGCGCGCAGGACGACGACGCCGAGGCGCCGTGTGGCATCCAGATCAAGGTCAACGGCGCGGTGGTCCTCGAAGGGCCGAGCGGTTTCGTCCGCCACGGGTGGTCCGTCCGGAAGTTCGCCCTGCCCGTCGCCGCCCTCAAGCGCAACAACTCGCTGACGATCGAGTGCACGGAGGATTCGGCATCCCAGCACGGCCCCCCGTGGTTCATGATCAACTACGCCGTCGTCCGCAAGCGCCCCCCCGGCAGCAGGTGAGTGTCTGCACCCCCGTGTTCGGGGGACGGGCCGCGACGTTCAGGGCAGGCGGCGCCTCTGGAGGCTGATTGTGCTCCAGTTCAGGCGATTGCGGGTAGCCGCGTTCATCCTCCTTGTGGTGCCGTGGGTGTGGCCCGTCGCTGCCGCGCGCGGCGGCGACGCCGCGGCCGGGTGGGGCAGCGTGGTGACGAAGGCGCAACTGGATGCGCTGGCGTTCACCAGTTCCCTCGACCGGAGCCTCCGCGGGAGCCAACTCGACCCGAAGAGGTACGAGGGCGTCGCCACGGGCGTGTGGCTCGGAGCCGCGTCGTTCCCGCAAGGCGAGCCCATCCACGCTACCCTCGTGGTGAAGAACAAGACCAGGCAGCCCGCGGGCATCGACATGCAGTTCGAGCTCCACCGCCACCCGTTGCGGACGGTCAATTCCTGCAACCTCCACCTCAAGCAGACGGCGGGAGCGACGCGGTGGGAGCCGGCGCCGCGCGACCACCTGTGGAGCTGCGGCGACGGCCCGCGGATGACCCTCCCCGCACAGGGCTACTACTGCGTCCGCCTCGACCTCAATCGCCTCGACAAGAGCGGCTTCCTGCCGCGCGGCGACTACGAGTTCTTCTGGGACTACGCTCGGCTGAGGTCGAACACCGTGCGGTTCACGGTGGGCGAGCCACGGGCGGTCACCAATCCCCAGCAGCAGCCAGCCCAGCGGGTGCGCGACGTGGCGCTCCTCGGCCTCACCACCGATGGCTACGAGTGCGAGGAGCGCGCCGACCGCTATGCGTTCACCGCGAAGGGCGTCTCGGCGCGCTGGAAGCTCAGCCGCGATATTGCCGCCCTGTCCGTCGGCGTCGGTGGGAAATACTACGTTGATCCGACCGACCTTCCGGAGCAGGACGAGCTTGTGCGGGTCCGGGTCGAGTGGCCGCGGCGGGAAGGGAAGATCCCCTTGCCGGCCGAGGAGCTCACGGGGTTCAGGATCACCCTCGAGCCCAAGGCGGGCGACGTGAAGCCCGTGATCCTGCGCAGCCGGATGGGCCTCCTGCTTCTGGTGCAGGCGCTCGACGAGGCGGGCGACGTGAGAGCCGTTGAGCCGAGGCAGGACATCGCGATGCGGACGATGGAGAGGGATACTCCCTTCGATCGCCCGTGGACGATCGCCGTGCCGCTCCCATCGGGGTGGCATAGGGGGGTGGGCTTCGCCGGCCGAGCCCGTGTCGCCGTCCTCATCGCCTCGCGCGACCTCGCCATGGCGAGGCCGAACGCTAGGGTGCTCGCGACCGCGACCCTCGTCGGGCGGGGGCACGCGCTCTGGAAGGGCGTGCTGCGCACGCCGTACCTCACCGTCTCAATCCGGAGGCCGTAGGGTGCAGGGGGGCCTGGCGGCCGCTTCCGCACTGAGGGGTTGACGCCCCACACGGTGGGCACTATGATTGGGGGAGCGGTCGTGGCCTGTGGTCGGGCCTGGCCGCTCAGGAGGAGGGGCGTGCGATGTTCGTTGGCCGTGGCGGTCTCCTGCTGGCCCTGCTGTTCATTGCTGGCGTCGCCTGGTGTGTGGTCATCCTCCGGCGGCTCCCCGCCGACCTCGCGGAGCTGAGCCGTACCTTCAAACTCTATCGGTCGAGCCGAGACCCCCACGTCCTGGGCTCGATCAAGGACACGCACGGGCGCCGGGAACGGTTCCGCCGCGACGCCGCGAGAGAGTTCTGGACCACCCTGGGCGTCCAGGTCCTCTTCTTCTGGCCCATCACCGCTGTTGTCCTTGTCGTCCTTGTCTGGCTCGGCTGCGGCATCGTCTCCAGGATCGTGAGAGCCCTCTGATACCTTGGGGGTCAGGTCTTCATTTTTCATTTTTGGTTCAGCGGAAGCGGGCCTTCGGGAGAACCAGGCCGCGGGATCACTCCGTCTCCACTCAGCCCACACAAGCGAACCTATGTGTCTACGCCTTGTCGTGTGGCGATGGGGACGTAGCCCGCCTCGAGGCCTTTCGGCGGAGTGAGGATCAGGGCAGGGTCGATGCGCGCGAGTTTCCCGATTCGGGGGGGAGCCAGGTAGTCGCGGTCCTTCGTCCAGTGCTGGTGGAGCTGCACGACGCGCTTGTGGAGGTCCTGGCGCTCGGCGTCCGTCAGGTCGGCGTTGAGCAGCGCGGGCTGGTCGGCGAATCGATACCAGTAGTAGGTGACCACGCTTCCGTCGCCCGGGCGCGCCTCGAAGGGGCCTGCCACCGGGCCAGGTTTCTTCCAGCAACTCTCCGGGTCGTCGGGCGTGACGTAGGGTTCGCACGGTTCCCTGCCGGCGGGAGCAAGACAGGCCTCGGCCAGCCCCGTCTCAGGCGGAACGTCGTTGGCCTGCACCGCAACCCACTGGGGCTCGCCGCTGTCCTTCCCCACCAGGCGATAGTATTTGGGGAGCGTCATCAACGGGCCATCCTCGGTGTCTGTCCTCGTCACCAACTGCTCGTTCCACCGGTATCCAAAGGTATCCGGGTCGAGTGCGGCGGAAGTGGCAAGGGAGCTCCAGGCGAGAGGCACTTTGTCGTCCTTGGGCGTGCCCGCCGCGTAGATCTTCCAGGTGGCGCCTCCTTCTCCGGCAAAGGTGTGGACGACGGCCCCCTCGGGATCGATGGCGCCGCTGGGCGGGGAGCCGCCGCCTTCCAACCATGCCTCTACAGCATCCCAGAGCGCCTTTCTGTTGTAGGCCGTGACCTGGTGCATCACCGCGGATTCGCCCTGCGGCCCTCGGGGGAACGACGTGGGGGCCACCCGGGCGTAGATATCCCCCTTGCTGTCCGCACACTGCACGCTGGGGATGTGCTGGGTCTCCATCGCCACGGGCCTGTTGGGACTGACGGGGCGAGCATCGAGGAACAGGCCGGCCAGTTCAGGGTCGTCCACGGTCGCGCGGGAGAAGAAGTATGGGGTGAAGAAGGCTACCGGCCCCTTGAAGCTCTCGGAGTTCAGGAATAGCGTCCAGCAGTTGCCTCCCGTGGGAACGTTCTTCCCTGCGGTGGTGGATTTTGCCTCGATGAGTGGCAGGGGGAGATACCCATAGCCGAACAGCTCGCCGCAGGTTCCCTGCTCGAGATTCAGGCCGTCGGGGGGCCAGAGCACCCAGGGACTGAGCTGTGCCACACCGTACTTGCCCTTCGGCTCCTCCCAACTCCTGCCTTTCCCTGCCCCGGGACCGTTGGCCCATGCAACGAAATTGAGGGCCACGCCTCCCATGATGAACTTGGGCGTTTCCGTGGCGAAGCGCGTGTCGCGCCACCAGCCCAGTCCGCCCTCGATATCGGAGTAGAGGCGTCTGTCGGGCTTCGGGCCGTCATAGTGTGGGTGCATCCACGTTCCGAACAGGCCGGTCTGAAAGCGGTTCCCCGGGTATTTCTGCACGAGAGGCCAGGCTGCGACGTACATCGAGAAGCCGGCGTCGTAGGTCTCCGGGACTTTGTTGACAGAGACCCTGAGGTAGCCGGCCATCTCGCCCTCCGTGGGCTTGCCCGCCGCGCCGAGCACCGCAGCCAGGGGGAAGGCGAACGCGAGCATCAGGCCGCAAGCGAACAGTGTAAGCAGGGCCTCTTCGGGCATCGGGCGAGCTCCTTTGGCTGATCTTCTCTTGCAGTCTGCCGTGGCCCCTGGGGAAAGCCGGCTGCGGCGGGTCGGGTGTTGGCGGGTCAGGCATGGCTCCGGTGGGTCGCTGCCGTGTCGAAGAGCGCCACGATGTTCTCGGGCGGCGTGCCGGCCTGGATGGCGTGCGAAGGACCCAGGATGTAGCCGCCGCCGCGGCCAAGGGCGTCGATGAGGTGGCAGACCTCCGCCCGGACGTCCTCGGGGGTGCCGAACGGCAGCGTCTTCTGCACGCTCACGCCCCCTTCGAAGCACAGGACGTCGCCGTGGTGCTCCTTGAGTGCAAGGGGGTCCATACCCTTCGCATCGAACTGGAGGGCCTGGAGCACGTCGATGCCCATATCGATGAGGCCGGGCACCGCCTCCATCACCGCTCCGTCCGAGTGGTAGATCACCTTCGCACCGAACGCGTGGATCGCCGCGTTCAGCCGCCGATGGTAGGGCTGGAGGTGCTCCTTCCACATGGGGAGCGACATCAGGAGGCCGTTCTGGCCGCCGATATCGTCGGCGGTGAACACGAGGTCGACCTCGCCGCCGGCGGCTGCCAGGGCCTTTGTGAAGTGGGCCACGAAGAAGTCGGTGACGCGCTCGAAGATGCCATGGGCGAGTTCGGGGTTTATCACCAGGTCCATCAGTATCTGCTGGAAGCCCCGCATGTACCACGACGATTCGAAGATGTTCCCGTTCGCCAGCATGAGGCAGTATTCGCCGTCGGCCTGTGCCTGGGCGACCTGCTGGGGGAGCACCGAGCAGTCGAACCAGTCGGTCGATGGCCAGCGGTGGGCGAGCAGATCGTCGAGGCTCTGGGCTTGGGCGAGGGGATAGTGGTCGATCTCCATATACGCATCGGGGCCGTAGCTCACGGGGCTGCGGTGCACGCCCCACATGTCCGTGCCGCCGGAGAGGGTCGGCCCGACGTAGGCCGGGCCGATGCCCTTGATGTCGATCAGCGGTTTCAGGTAGGCGTCGACGCTGGTGCCCCGCTCGCGTGCGAGCCACGCCTCGAGCTCCTTGCGGGCTGGCGCATTGATGCCCGAGCAGACCATCGCGATGGGCACGCGGTCCGTCTCCCTGTGTTCGAGGGCCAGCCTTACCCGCTCGCGGTGACTCAATGTAGGGCGCCGTATCATCCTGTCTCCTCTGGGGGGCCATTATGGCAACAGGCAGAGCCACAGTCAACAAGCGGTCGGCGGCCAGGACGCGCCATCGCGCAGGTGGTCGGGCGGTCGGGGACACCTGCCTCCGGGCACCTGCGGACACAGACTGAGACCCAGTCGGTGTCTCCTGCGAAGCGCCTTTGTCCTCGGGCCTCGCAGACTCTATACTGAAGTCACGACGAGAGCAGGACGTGCCGGTAAGGGGTCTGGGCGTGGAGAGTGAAACGCCCGACCAATGCTCCTTCCGGGCGATCGTCGAGAGCATCTCCGACGGGGTGTTCGCGGCTGGCCACGATTGGGTGATCGCGTCGCCCAACCGCGCTGCCGAGCGGGTCACGGGCGTCTGCGCCTGGCCCGCGTGGACGAGGTGAACGCGCGGGATGGGCAGCGGAGGGCGCTGAGCCGCGCCTCTCCAGGGGATTCCTGATGCTGCGCCACATCGCCGACTTGTTGACGGTGCTCCCCGAAGCGGTCGTGGCGGGGCCCGGCGCTTCTGAAGCAGCTTCGGGAGCGTCCGGGGTCGCCGTGGGGATTCTGGCGGCGGTGTTCGTGGTCAGTGCGCTGGTGGTTGGCCGAGGCGACGGGCTCCGGTGCCTCCTGGCGCTGGGATGGTGTGGTGCCATCAGCGCGACGAGCGCGCAGGCGTCGAGTGCGGGGTGGCTTCATCCTTTGGGCGCGTTGGTCGGCTGTGCCGTCTTGTGCCTGCTGGGGGTTACGCTCTGCATGCTTTCGCCGACCCGGCGTGCGGTGGGTGCGCTGCTGGGCGCCGGGGTGGCGTTCATCGCCGCCGGGGGGGGCTGCGCTTTCTTTGTCTGGCGCCTGAGGCTCACGGGGATCTTCAACACGACCATGCGGGACCTGTGGTACGGCGGGGGGACGCGCCACCTGGGGCCGCACTGGATTGTGCTCGGGGGCATGATGGTGGCCGGGGTGGGTTGCATCTGCGATCTGGCCATCGCGGTCGTCTCCACCATGGCCGAGGTGCAGGCGGCGAATCCTGCGGCGACGCGGCGCGAGCTCATGGCCTCGGGCCTGCGTCTGGGCGGCGATGTGACAGGCACGGAGATCAACACGCTGGTTTTCGCGCTGGTGGGGCTGAATCTGGGCGCCGTGCTTCTTCCGCTCGCGTCTCCCGACGTGCGCCAGGCGCCTGTGCCGTGGCTCGAGGTCATCAATCGTCAGTCCGTGTCGGTCGAGGTGGTTGCTGCTCTGGCCGGGACGATCGGGATGGTTCTGGCGATTCCGCTGACGGCCCTGATCGGAGCCGCCCTGCTGAAGGGAGGAGGGCCGCGTGCGTCGCATTGACCCTGTCGTCGGGGCAGCCGTCGTGCTCGTGGTCGTGGCCACGGTCGTTCTCGACCAGTGGCTCGCGCGGGCGGAGTACGTTTTCCCCGGGGGAGGGGCGCGCATCGTTCGCGGGGCCGTCGTGCGCAGGGATCCGCCCATCGAAGCGTGGGGGGCGAGTGGGGCTCGGCGCACGGGCGAGACCGTGCAGCGGCTCGACGTGAGAACCGCCACGGGGACGGTTGTGGCGGAGAACATCGTCACCGGCTCCCCCGTGAGCGACCGCATTCCCGATGTGGGCGAGGAGGTGCTCGTCCGCATCCGCGATCTCGGCCGCGAGCGGTACGCCACGATGCGCGACCACGCCCGCGACCGGTGGCTCGTGCGTCTCGCCGGCGCGCTCGGGCTTCTGGTTGTCGTTGTGCTCGGCCGCAAGGGTGCTCGCGCGCTGGCGGCGCTGGTCGTTGGCCTCGGCATCGTCCTTGCTTTCTCCTGGGCGGTCATGACGATCCAGGGAGCGGTCATGCCGTTGACGCTCGCCGCCCTGGGGGCGACTCTGGCCGCGACCTACCTCATCCTTTGTGGGGCAACACGCAAGGCCCTCAGTGCCGCAGGAGGCGCCTTTGCGGGGATCGTCCTGAGTGGCGTCCTTGCGCTTCTCGTGGCGCGGGTGTCGGGCCTTTCAGGGCTGTACGACCAGGATCTCGCGGCCGTGCGCCACTTCTCGACGGCACGAGTGCTGGACTTCCGTGCCCTGCTGGTGGCCAGCATGCTCCTGGGCACGATGGGCGTTGTGATGGACGTGGCGATCGCCGTGGCCTCGGCCGTAGGCGAGCTGGCACGGGCCAACCCCGCGCTCGACGCCCGCTCGCTCCGGCGTCGGGGCATGGCGGTGGGCAGGAAAGTGATGGGCGCCATGGTGATGGCGCTGGCCCTGGCCTACATGGGCATCAACTTCGGCCTGTTCCTCCTGCCTCACGCGGACCCGGCGCTTCGGTTCGCCGACGTGGTGGGCACGGAGCGGGTCCTCACAGAGATCTGCCGTCTCCTCGTCGGGGTAACGGCCATCGTCTGGGCGGTCCCCGCTACGGCGTTCCTGGCCTCGTGCCTTGCCGCAGGACGGGTGGCGAAGGGGGCAGTATGAGCCTGCGCGCCGCGCTCACCGCGCTCGTTCTGGCTGGTGCCCCCGCCGCACAGGCCGCGACTCCTCCCAGGGGCCGGCCGCGCACCAGCGTTGTGCACAGGGACGGGAAGTGGCGAGGGCGATTCACATACTCGCTGGTCAGTGGCCAGCTCTTCGAGTGGAACACAGATCCCACAGCCGTCCCAGGCCTCTTCCGGGAGGTGGAGAAGCGGGCAGGGATCGAGTGTGTCCTCGAGGTCGGCACGATGGCCCTGGACAGCCGGCGCCTGTCGCTCAATCCGCTCATCATCATGACGGGGAATCGGGTCTTCCGCCTCACGGACTCTGAGATTCGGAGCCTGCGCGCCTATCTTCTCGGCGGAGGCTTCATCTATGCCGACGACTGCGGCGGCTCGGACTACTCGTTTCGCCGGATGCTCCGGCAAGTCGCCCCTGACGCCAAGCTTGAGGAGCTGCCAGCCAAGCATCCAATCTTCTCCGTCTTCTACAAGATGGAGAAAGTGCCGAAGATCGTCGACCTCTACCACGGGCCCGCGAGGGCCTACGGGCTGACGCTCAACGGCCGCCTCGCCGTGGTCTACACCTACGACACCGATATCCCCTGCGCGTGGGAGACCTACCCCGACGGTTCCTACGTCCACGCTATCCCGCGCGGGAAACGCGAGGCGGCCTTCCGCCTCGGCGTGAACGCGCTTCTCTTTGCCCTCTCGCAACACGCCGTGCGTGGCGAGGCCCCAGAGATCGCCAGGGACGCCGCTGCCCCGGCTACGGAGTTCCCTGGGGGTGCACTGCGGACATACCGCACGAAGCGTGTGCTGCCCTGCGACCACATCCGGGCCATCGCCGGGGATGAGGACGCCGTGTGGTTCGGAGGATGGACCTACCTGCCAGGCGAGGACGAGGGTATCGCCCGCTACGACCGCAAGACGGGCCAGTTCCGTCTCTTCATGGACGCCGAGGGCGTGCTGGCGGAAGAGATCAACACGCTGGTGGTGCGCGAGGGGAGTGTTCTCATTGGCGCGGACACGTGGAAGTTCTCCAAAGGGCTGTCCGTCTTCGAGCCTGGCCAGCGACGGTGGCGGAGCTACACGAAGCAGGACGGCTTGCCGCACGACCGCGTGATCGACATCCAGGCGCGCGGCAAGGACGTGTGGCTCGCCTGCCGAAGCGGGCTCGCGGTCTGGGACACGGAGACGGACGCCTTCCGTCACGTGGATGTGCCTGGCGGGGCGTGGCGAAGCTTCATCGTCTCCGTGCTTGCCACCCGGGATGCCGTGTGGGTCAACAACTTCGAGCACGTGTGGCGCCACGTGCCCGAGCGTAACGCCTGGACCAAGGTTGAGGATCTCACGCCTTTGCTCCGCGGCGTCGCCGCATCCCTTGCACAGGACGAGGGCCACGTCTACATCGCCCCTCGCGAACCAAAGGGTTCCCCCCTCGTCGTCTATGAGAAGCGGACCGGCTCGTTCGAGCCGTTCCAGCCCGCGATCGACTCGCGTATCGAGGTAGCCACGGCCGTGGCCGCCCACCAGCTTCTGCCATCCGAGACCGCGCCGGGTCGGCCGGCCCGCAGGGAGATCTGGATTGGCACTGGTAAGGGCGAGGTCATCGGCTTCCCCGAGGACTCGAACGGCCGCTTCCCGCTCGCCAACGTGATCCGCAAGCGCACCGGCAAAGGGCAGGTGGGTCGGATCTACGCCGAAGGGCCCGACGTCTTCGCGGCGGTCCATCCGTTCGGAGGCGTGTGGCACTACGGCCGCCGCCGGCGCACCTGGCAGCAGTTCAAGACCCGCCGACACGTGCCGTCCGACCACATTCTCAGTCTTGCCGTCCTCAACGGGGCCCTTCTCCTCGGGACCCTGTCCGACGGGCCGTGGAGCTTCACCCCGCGGGAGGAGAGACCCTCTGGCGGCAGCTTCGCCGGGGGCTGGCGGAATCTCAACTACGAGCTGCTCTGCGAGGGGCAGCGGGTCGTCTATCTCGGCGACCGCTCCGCCATTCGCTACACGACCATCCACGACATCCTCGCCGACGAATCGGGAGCCTGGATGGCCACCAATCACGGACTCGTCCGCCACGATCCCCGGAGCACGCCGAGGGGCTTCGAGATCCTGGCGAAACCGATGGGGCCGATAGCACGCCTCGCCAGTGGGAAGGGCACCATCTACTGCGGCCTGCCCGATGGCGGTGTGCGGGTCTTCGACACGGCCAGGAAGCGATGGCGCCCCTACGAGTGGAAAGGCGATGAACCAACGAAGGCGCTAGCCGCCAGCGGCTCAACGCTCTGGGTCGCAACCGACGCCCACCTCGTCACCCTCGTTGATACCGGGCGCTCCCTCGAGGAGCGAGGACGAACCGGGGCGCGCGTGAGCTCCCTCCTGGTGGACGGCAAGAACCTGTGGATCGCTGGGTCGCCAGGGATCTACCGCCACGCCGGCCAGGGACCGCTGCGTCTCGAGACGCCTGTGGCGGCTGTAAAGGGCGCGGTTGCTCTCGCTCGGTATAAGGAGTTCCTGCTCGCCGCCAACGGCCACGGCCTCTGGAAGCTCCAGTGCTCGTCCAGTCCCGGCCCTCTCGCGATCACGCGCTACAACACCCTTCCTCACACCAGAGGACACCCCATCACCAGCATGGCCCTCGCCAACGGGCGCCTCTACGTCGGCACCCACGGGGGTGGGCTGCTGGCCATCGTGTTGACGGCTCTTCGTTTCTGAACGCGCGCCTCGTGAGCCATGCACGGCTGTCCCCCACGACCTCAGCGTGTTCCCCGGTTGCATTCGCAAAGGGGGGCGGGTAGAGTACAGGGTCGAGGGGTTAGCTGATGAGGCTACCCTTGAGCCCAATGGGAGCTTTCGGCCAGATGCAAAAGGGGAACGCGCGGCGAGGGCACAGGCCCTACTCACCCCGAGTCGCCGTGCCGCCATCAGGTTCCCCAGCCGTACTCGCCATTCGGGGTTCGTCGTTAGTCTCTCGTCATTTCTGTTGCCAGCACCCGGTGACTTTGCCTGGAGCGCCGCCCAATGCCTGATGCCTCACCGCAGCACCCGCAGGACGACATCGATACCCGCAGGCTGACGCCCGCGCAGCGCACACGGCGCGCCCGGATCATCAGCACGCTGTTTGTGATCGCCCTGTGCGGGGTGTGCGGGTTCGCGGGCTACATGGCCGGCAGAGGACAGCACGCGCCGCGGCGCGAGAAGATCGTCGAGCCCGAGCCACGGAAGCCGATCGCCGCCACGACGCCGCGCCCAACTCCCCCGCCGCCGCCGCTCGCACGACTCGAGTCGGTCGAGGCGACGCTCCAGGACACTCAGGTGCAGGTGCGCTTCTCCACGCCCGTCGAGAAGGAGACGGCCGATAAGACGGGGGCCTATGCCATCGAGCCGGCCATCATGGTCATCGCGGCCCGGCTGGCAGGCGACGGCCGCACCGTCGCCCTCACCACCTCGGCACTGAAGCTCGGCACGGACTACCGCCTGCGCATCGCAGGCATCGAGATGCTGCCGCCCACCCCCGAGGACAGGCAGGCTACCTTCCGCTACCTGGACACCCGCCGGGTCCGCCAGGGCCTCGCGGCTCTCTACGACTTCGAGGAGGGCGAGGGCGAGGTCGTGAGGGATGTCTCCCGTACCGGCCAGCCGCTCGACCTCCGCATCCCCGAGCCTCAAAAGGTCCGATGGCTCCCGGGCGGCCTTGCCATCAGTGAGAGCACCCTCGTGGCCGGCGAAGGCGACGCCGAGAAACTCATCGACGCCTGTCGCGCATCGAACGCCATCACGATCGAGGCCTGGCTCAAGCCCGGCAACACGAGCCAGCGCGGCCCCTCGCGCATTATCACCCTCTCGCGCGGCGCGAACACTCGCAACTTCACCTTCGGCCAGGAAGGCCCCAACTACAACATCCGCCTGCGAACGACCGAGCGCAGCGAGAACGGCGAGCCGTCCGTCACCTCCAAGGGCGGTGTGGTCGAGAAGCTCACCCACGTCGCCTATACACGCAACGTCGATGGCAAGGTCGCGGTGTGGATCGACGGGGAGCTCAACGTCACGGCCATGGTTGATGGCGACCTCAGCAACTGGGCGGCCTTCCCCCTCGGTCTCGCCAACGAGTTCGACACCCCTCGTACCTGGCTGGGCGAGCTCCACCTCGTCGCCCTCTACGCCCGAGCCCTGACGCCCGACGAGATCGACCAGAACTGGAAGGCGGGACCCGAAGGGAAGACGCCCCGCCGCGAAGGGGCGGAGTGACCCCGGCTTCCCCACACGCACTCCCCCCGCGTGCCCAACTCCCTGGAGGCCGCCTGGCCATAATAGCAGAGCTGCCCCGCCCCCCGCGGGAACTTCGTCGGGTGTCCCGCGAGGGCGCCGTCCATCTTGATACCACATGGGAGGACAAGAGGAGGAAGGGATGAGCTCTGGAAGAGAAAGGGTGGTGTTGCTTGCTGTTCTTGTAGCTGCCGTGTTCGCGCGGCCGGTCCTCGCCCTGGAGGTGAACATCACGCTGTATCCGTCGGAGAAGCGTCAGACCATGGTGGGGTGGGAGGCAACGGCCCAGGCCGGGCAGGAGGACTCACCCCACTGGGACAGGTACAAGGATGACCTCTTCGACAAGGCCGTCAACCAACTCGGCATAGACAGGCTGAAAGTAGGGGTAGAGAGCCGGTCGCACGGTGCGGACTTCGACCTCGCGAAGGTTGACGGCAGAATCGGCAAAGTCGCCATTCCCATGAAGAAGCTCCTGGAAGCACAGGGGCGGAAGCTCTATCTCAACTTCAACGTCGTCGGCAGTCATCTGAAGGACGATCCCGACAAGTACGCCCGGAACGTTCTGGCCACGTTCGAGCATATGAAGACCAGGTACGGTTTCGTTCCGGACGGGTGGGAGTTTGCATTGGAGCCGATCACCTTCGGCTGGGGCCGCCCTGCTCAATTGGCCGCCTGCATCATCGCCACAGGGGATCTCCTGACCCAGAAGGGCTACGACCCTGAATGGATCTGGCCGTCCAGCATGGGGCTTGGCCGTGCGATACAGTGGTTCGATACCATCGCTGGGGATCATCCGAAAGCCCTCAAGTACTTCGATGAGTACTCCTACCATCCCTACCGCGACGATACCCCGGAGAACCACAAGGCGATCAAGCAGCGCGCCAACAAGCACAAGGTGCGGACATCGCAGCTCGAACACATAGGCCGCCATTTCCATCATCTGCACAGGGACATCGCCTACGGCGTTTCGGCCTGGTGTCAGTACTCTCTCTGTTTTCCCACCCCAGCCGACAACGGTGCAAAGTACTTCCTGATAGGTTCCCCCCCCGACCACGTTGTGATGGGCAAGCGCGCCAGGTTCCTGAGACATTACATGAAGTTCGTCAGGCGGGGCGCGGTGCGCATCAAGGCCACCAGCGACCATGTCAACTACAATGCCCTCGCGTTCACGAACACGGACGGGGGATGCGTCGTCGTGATCAGAGCTGCTTCCTTAGGCAACTTCCACATCCACAACCTCCCTCCGGGAACCTACGGGATCAAGTACACCACCGGCAAACCCATGGAGGAGCCCTGGGAGTACGACGTCGATCTGAAGGACCAGAAGGTCTCGGCTGGCGAGACCCTCAGCGCCCGTATGCCCAAGAGAGGGGTCATCACCGTATATGCCAAGGTTGCAGCGGCCACGCCGTAAGTCGCGGGTCCTGCCGGAGTTCGCCGTCTTGACACCGTGGGTCGGACCTGTCAGACTGGGTGTGCCGGCGATGCTGCGCAGCCTGGCATCGCTACCGTGTGGGGGAGGGGAATGGCGCAG
>Ga0272442_10005825_pt1 | contig 16363 bp, 9 predicted proteins | sample SSMForm2O_FD_200262 | JGI IMG/M metagenome (GOLD analysis project Ga0272442, IMG submission 200262) | Marine sediment archaeal communities from Little Sippewissett salt marsh, Falmouth, MA, United States - SSM-Form-2O | ecosystem: Environmental > Aquatic > Marine > Wetlands > Sediment ...
GTGCCAGCGCGAGAAGCAGCAGTGCAAGATTTCGATCGATCGACTCCACCGCCGCGCGGGTCAGCTTGACTTCAAGCATCACCACTTCGCGTGCGAGCCACCGTGTGAGATCGGTACACATCTGGGGATGCTGGTCCCGAAATGCCAGGAGATTGCGTCGCTCGATGAACAGAAGCGTCGTGTCAAGAAGCGTCTTGGCATACTGGACATGGCTGGTGTGTCCCAACACGACCGCCTCAAGGCCAAACAGCTCCCCCACACTGAGAAACCGAAGGATCCGCTTGTCGCCGCCCGAGCTTCCATGTTTTCCGATCTTGACCAGCCCGGATTGAACGATGTAGATCCCCGAAGCGTAGGACTCTTCTTGAGCGATGAGTTCCCCCGCATCATGGTGAATCTCGAGGCATATCGAAGACAGCCGATCGATCGCTTCGGCATCGATGGAACGAAACACATGGGATAGGAGCTCCGCCTTCTCTCCCGGCGCGATTCGCGACACGTTTCCTCCCCTGCCGAATGATCCGGTCATGACTCTATGGCGCAGACTACCCTCCACAAGAGCGGCCACGCAAGTCCTGCATAGCTCCAATCAGCTTCCTAACAGCTTCAGAGCCTCCTCGATAGCCACCGCCATAGACTCCCCTTGGAGAGGATGGAACTCCAATACGGCCGTCTTCTCGAAACCTATCTGATCCAATGCGGCCAGTGCACGATGCCAGTCGATCGTCCCTTCGCCGAGACCGAGGTGTTCATCGGCTGTCCCCCGGTTGTCATGCAAGTGCACGTGAAGCAGCTGGTCGGCGTATCGTTCGATATAGTTCACGACGGGCTCTCGCCCCGCATCTTCGGATACGTGTGCGTGTCCGACATCGACACAGATACTAAGATTCGTTTCCTCAGGATCGTCTCCCAATTCGTCCAAGATCCGATCCAGCGCCCAGAGCGTGTCTCTCGTATTCTCCATGGCGAGTCGTACGCCGAACTTGTTCGCATAGCCGGCAATGCGAACGATCTCGGGCCAATCTGGTCGATCGCTCTCCTGTACCAAGCCGAAGCAGATCGGGTGAAGTACAAGCATCTCCGCACCCAGTCGATGCGCAAGATCGATCTCATCTCGAAGATGCCGTGCGTTCCAGGACCAATGCCGTCCCTGGACATGCGTCGTAACGAACGCCGCTTCGCGACAAGCCGCGGCCAGATCGACCAGATCCTGCCCGCACACCTGCGGTTGATCGACTCCTCGAGCGCCCCAGATTTCGACCCCCAGCGTGTCGTCGACCGCAAGGATCTCGTCCACCGCTCCCGCCAAGCTTGGCCACGTTTCCGGTTTCGCGTGATGGAAGAAGCCCGACACGCTAGCGCCAAAACGCATGATCTTCCCTCCGCGTCTGCCTATTGGATCTCCACGGTCTCTGTAAACGAGATGCCCATCGACGACAGTTCTGCGAGGACCGGCTCGTAGATCTCAGGGATCATCGGTACGTGGACGCCGGTCAAGTTGATCTCTCCCTGGAGAATCATTCTCGCGGCGACCGCCGCCGGAAGGCCGACGAGTCGAGACATCGAGGAATCCCCGTTGGGGATGCCGTAGTCGATCATCGTGGAATAGATCTTCTCCGTTCGGTCGGAGTACTCGGCAACGAACTCATGCTGCATGACCAGCATGTCTCGCTCGCCGGGAGCGTACGCCATCTTGGCCAGCATGCGGGAGGCGACCACGTCAAGGTATGTGTTATCGGCCGCCGGGATCGCGTCATCCCCGAGCAGGCCAAGCCACTCAAGGTCCTTGATCGGCTTGGCGCCGACCGAGATGCCAAGCCGCGCGGCTAGCTGTTCTTTCAGTCCGGGACCGTCCGACCCAATCAGCCTCGCGAGTAGCTGGCCGTACGTCAGACCGTCGATATCATCTCGCACCTCTTCATCGAGGAGTCTCAGTTCAACGATCGCCTTGAGCGTCGGACACCAACCGGGATAGCGAAGCGTGCCGCGGAACATCGACCGCACCGTCGAGATGCCGTACGCATCGATGTACGGAAGCGAATCTCGGTTGGGATAGACCTCCAGCGGGCCGAACCCCTTGATCTCGCACGGCCAATGGTACGAGAACAACTCCGGACCCGGGACATCGATGACCTCCTCATCCTTGAGGAACCTCGCCGGGTTCTTTCCGGCCAGGACGACGCCGCGTGGCGCCCATGAGAACTTGTACCCGTACGGATTGTCGTTCGCGTCCGGCGCCGGAAGACCTCCGGTGTTCGACATGAAGCCGACGACCTTCCCTCCGGCCTCCTGAATCCGATGGATCACCTGCATCGCCGACATGTGATCGATTCCCGGATCGACACCGATCTCGTTGAGCAAGATGACTCCAGCGCTCTTCGCCGCGCTGTCGAGTTCCCGCATCTCGTCCTTGACGTATGATGTCGTAACCATCTGCTTGTTGTGTTCGACACAGAACCGGGCAACCCGCGGATGATAGACGTAGGGAAGAAGGCTGATCGACAGGTCGTGTTCGGCGATCTGTGTGCTGAGCGCCACTTCATCGTTCACATCCAATGACATGGCCACGCCGTTTGACGCGTTTCCCACCAGTTGCTTTGCCTTTGCCACCGTTCGGCTGGCAACGGTCACGTGGAATTCCTCCACATCAAGCAGATACCGGACCAACGGTCCGGCTACGAGTCCAGCTCCGAGTACAAGTACGCGTTTCACGAGAACTCTCCTTTGCCTTCCCTATGCCGCAGCATCGAGGTACTTCGAGAGGTATTGGTAGTCTGGGGTCAGCTTCCCGCGGTGACAGATCATCGCTCGCTTCAACTCCGGGGGGAGGTCAAGCGCGTCGAAATCGCCCGCATAGTCCGCGGCCGCAATCGCGGGGATGAACTGCGTCAGGATCCGGCTGAAATACGTCGAGGATTCCCGTGGTAGTTCGGTCGGTAGGATCTCAACCGCCATCATCACTGGACCGTGGCCCTCGACACCGAATGCGATTTCGCCGGTCTTCGCGTCATAGACGTAGATCGGATCGTCCGGCTCCGTGGCTTGCACGGTGGTTTCCACCGCCCCGTCGATATCGCAGCTGATATCTCCAATGACGCGGAGCGTCGGTTGCCCATCGGCGTAGAGGGTGCGCATGCTCTCCTTGGTCACGAGACGCGGGTACTTCGGTTCCCAGTAGATGCAATTGATCAAGGCGTGAAACCCGGGCAGATACCGTTCGAACGCTGCGCGGTACCTCTCGGGATGGTCGTAGTACTCCTTTAGATCAAACGCGTGGTCTTCCGCCAGGGGGAGAACCGTGTCCTCCTCTCGGAAGACGATCTTGACGATCGGCTTCGTTGGATCGACGCTCGGTCGACTCGAATCGAGAAGCGCTTTCGGAGACCACTCAGCCACAGGCAGCAGATCCAGGATTTCCTGCGCTCCCTTGGAGACGTTTCCATAGCCGGTAACACCAATTACAAGCGGCGTGAGATCCTCCGGAAGCCCGTCGGAGGCGATCCGTTCGCCGATCATCGAGATCTCGCGCTTCACTTCGGCAAGGTCAGCGTACTCCGATGCCTTCTTCAGGTCGGCCAGCGGGGTGTCGATCCCCTCCCACTGCAGCCGTTTTCCTAGCGCCCAAAGCGTATCGATTGCGCCCGCGAGACCAGCGTGGTTGCCAAAGAAGATCAGTCGACGTCCCGTCTCATCGACGATCCGCTCGTAGTCGATGATCGTACACCCAAGATCGAGACAGCGCTGAAGCATCGGCATGTTCGCCGGCTGCCCCTTGATCGTATGCGAGAAGAAGACATAGACCTTATCCCTCTCCAACACGGGCACAGGAATCTCCTTGAGGCCGATAATGATCGGGCAATCGGCCAGATCGTCCGCCACCTCCATCCCCGCCGATCGGTACTCCTCGCCTGAGAATGCGCGCTTCTCGGAAGACTGGACGAGGAACACGAGACTCCCTTCCGATGACAATGTCGACAGATCCCCAGGAACAAGCGGCGTTCGCCGCTCCCAGTGGTACATGTCCTCACGCCGGATTCCGATCTTCTGCGCCATTCGCCGGGACCTCCTGTGCGGAAATTCCTCTGAGATCGCCGCAGTATACCGAACCACGGACAGGGCGGCAAATACCATTCAGAACTGGATTTCAGTGCCAGGCGCCTATCGTGCTCCCCAGCGCTCGAACGCCGTCTTCCCGTCTCGCGTGAAGAAAACCCACGGTTGAATCGTCTCCATGTTGTGATGGGTGGTCACGTCGTTCTCGTCCATGAACGCGCGCACCGCCTCGACCAGCGACCTGACCTCCTCTGCCGTGCAATCAGGGCCAAGCCGCTTAGCAGCTTCGACCAGCGGATCGGGGACGCCGAGCGCTCGTAGCTCCTGCTCGCTCCAGTGGGCCGGGGCCGCCCACGATCGCTTCACCAGAAACAGGAGCTTGACCAGAGACCGAACGGCATCGGCGTAGAGAAGGGCTAGATTCAGCCGGTGGCCAGCCCTCGTTGCGGTCTTCCTCGCGCGCCCCAATCGATACAGGAAGTCAAGATAGTGCACGGTGATCCGCTCTTGTCGTGTCTTCTCCGGCAGTTCGGCGTGCCGTGCGATGATCGGAGCAATCCGCTCTTCCGGGTCGTACAGGATGATCGCATGTTGGTACGGTTGGTGAAACAGATCGTGGGTCGACTCCGTCAGACCGGTGAAATCGGACCATGGGATGAGATAGAACTCGTAGTCGACAACCGGGCGCTTTCCTTCTGGCGTCCCTTCCTTGAAGAAGAACAGCTGTCGTTCATCGTTCGGCGTTCGCTCGTACAGATCGTCTTCGACGATCACTTCGATGTCGTAATCGGAGAGTTCATCGCGATACGGGCGGGTGATCGACCCCAGCAGATAGATCCCAATGACACCCTGCTTCCCAACGTATGGCCCAATCAGCTCGCGGGCTCGTTCCATGTCCGACCTCCTCGCAGATCTCCCAAAGCAAAACCCGCGAGAGATCTCGCGGGCTGGTGGGTGGTACAGGGCTCGAACCTGTGACCTCATGCACGTCAAGCATGCGCTCTCCCAGCTGAGCTAACCACCCAATCTTGTTCCTGAGGCGGCGACCGGATTCGAACCGGTGAGTCAGGGATTTGCAGTCCCTTGCCTTACCACTTGGCTACGCCGCCGCCGGGCCATCGATTATACGGAACCCTCAAACCGGGATCAATTCGTGGTTCTCATCGCTGGCTTCGTCAGGGGATCTTCTCAGTCCTCGTCCTCTGAGGCCATTTCGGTTCCCTCGCCGTCGCCATGCCCTGCTTGTTGGATCACTTCGTCGATCGTGCCGACCATATAGAACGCCTGCTCGGGGATCTCGTCGAGCTGGCCGTCGACGATCTTTGCGAATCCCTTGACGGTGTCTTCGCGCTTGACGTACGAGCCGGCTCGGTTGGTGAAGTGCTCGGCCACATGCGTTGGTTCTTGCTGTTTCTCACTCAAGCGCACTATTCACAACTATTCCGTGTTCTAAAGAGAATAGAGAGGTACAGTCTGTCCAACTTGACAAACATCCATCATGTCCTGTAGTGTGCGGGCGGTGGCTGGCGCTGGGGGCGATGTTCTCCAGCGTTCTTTCTTGTTCGTACTGCACTAAGGAGGTTCACGATCAGACGAGGGTGTTGGCTAATTGCCGTTGGAATGTGTGCGTTCACCGTCTCCCTTCTCTCTCACGCCGAGCCCTCGCTGTCAGGAACTTGGGAAGCATCTATCAACTTCGATCCTGCAGCTTTCCCTCCCACGATCCGTTCGACGCTCGATCTGACATATGGAATCGGAGATTGGTCGTTCATGGGCTCAGCAGGATGGAACTCGACCGGGCTGACAAAGCTTGACTTCAAGTCAACCGGCTCTCTGGGCAACTTCTCCCTCTCTTCATCCCTCTCGTTCGATCCCAGCGCGATTCGCTTCAAGCGCTGGAAAGCGTCAGCTGATTGGGACGCCAAGGGTCTGTCTCTCTCCTCGTCGTTCCAGATCACGCCCAATTTCGTAGCGCTGGATGTCTCAGCCAAAGGAGAAGCTGAAGTCATCGCATTCGGAGTCGATGTCGAACTGCGCACCCAGGGAGGATGCGAATTGCTGTTCCAGGGGATCGATCTATCGATCGACTTTCCGTTTTGCTGCGCCAACGTTTCGTCCGAGGTCTCCTTCTCCAAGGATGGCTTCAGAGAGCTTGGCGTCTCCGTCTCCGACATCGAGATCGAACACCTGCCCTGGATGTCAATCGATGCCGATCTGACGTTCGAGATGGATGAGAAGACTCTTGAACTCTCGCCATCGTTTGACTTTGGGTCGTTCGCGTGTATCGACCTTTACATCGAAGTGCAGACAGCAAGCACAATGCAGATCTCGAGCATCACGATCTACGGGATCGGCCTGAAATGTGATATCGGAGAGGTCTCATTCGAGGTACTGTCGTATCTGGACGGAACGCACCTACTCAAGAGCAAGTACTGGGAGATGGTCGCGCTGTCATTCGACAGCGACGCCGACTGCTGCGGTCCCTTCTCCGGAGACGTCGCCGTCTATTTCCTCCAGGGGGGAGCGATGCTCTTCGACGTCGCCTACTTCGAAGGATCTTTCTCTGTGGTGATCAATCAGTCTCTGACATTGGATATGACACTAGCGCGGGACCTCGAGGCAGGAGGTCTCGACAAGCTGGCATGCGGATTCGTGCTCTCATGGTAGGCGAAGGCCTCAGCGAGACATCGCTATTCGGGGTTCTCCGTCCAGGAGGAATCGACATGGCAAGTGGAGCAGAGCTCATCCGATCATCAGTGGCCCGTCGCTCCATCAGGATGCAAGCCTCGTATCGTGATGGCCGCTTTGCCCAGGCGAAGTGCGCTTGCAATGCAAAGGGAGTGACATGAGCAGAAGTATACAGAAGGCTCTTCGCCTCGTGGCAGTGATGGCGGCAATACTCACACCATCTGTGATTGGGTGCTTTGGCAGCGACTCTGAGTTCGTGATTCCGTTCTTGATTCGGAGCGAGCCCGAGGTCACGAGTTGGGAGTGCGAGCTCTTCTCTGGGGTTAGCTTAGAGAGGGAGGAATTGATTAATTGCACGTGGGACAAGGACGAATCATTCAACCCCAACGATGCATGGGACTTTTTTCATCTTCCCAGCGTCGAAACTCTCGGTGATTTCTCGTTGGTGGTGCGGGCATTGCAAGCAGTTGGGCTGAACCCGTATCGAGCGCTCAGCGTGGGCATCACACTGTATGCTCGCGGAGGGGCGACTGCCTTCATTGAGCCCGGCACTATCACGCCAGTTACGGCAAGTGTCAACTACCCAATCACAGGAACCATCAGCTACGGGCAGGATTCCAAAGCGGAGAACCTGTACCGCCTTACCTTCACGTGCCGACCGGATGCGGGACACTCGGTCACAGTCCATGAGACTCAGGTCTTGGGTCCCAAGATCGGAGGCTCCATCGGCGCGGAGTTCGGCGTGAAGACTGACCTCGAATCCCCCATCGGGTTCTGCGGTTTCGAACTCCCCATGCCTTCATCAAAGGCCGGCGGGTACGAAACGTGGGAGTTGACCGCGGAGCAGGAGAAGGAGCTGTTCGGGGGCATCACGGGGTTCATTCGCGACGCTGTACTCCCTCAGACCCGAGGCATTCAAGATGAGTCCTCAAGCGTCACGTTGAAGAGCTCCGCAGACTACGTGGGGCTGAAAATCGACATCGACGAGTTCATCCTAGCGCTCTATGGAGCTCGCAGACAGAAGAAGATCGAAGAAGGACAATCCGCCCCGCCTCCGCTACCAAGTGGACTTAGCTACTCACTCGATCTGTGCGGGCTGGCAAATCTCGACATCGTTCTGGCAGATGGAGACATCAACCCATCGATTGCGGTGGGTCGCGACGTCACCTTCACCCCGAATGTGGAGGTGACATACTTCTTCGAGCCTGATGTGATGATCAATGGTGTGATTACCGGCAGCCACACCGTGAGTGGCTCTCCTGGGGAGAACCTTGTTGTGGATGTGGAACTCGTCAACGGCTCCTCCGTCACGGTTTCGCCAAGCGTTCGTGCAGCTCATTCTCTGACATGTGCTCTTGGTATCGATGCTACCGTAGACGGATCTATGGAAGCAGTTCGAGCTACCACACACATCAACACGATGAGGATCTGGGACAGCTGGGAAGTAGGCATCCCCATCCCCTATCCATGTGGTGACTGGTGGTGCCCCATCTGTGAGTGGTGCATCCACAACGAAGGAGTCACTGTCCCAGCCTTTGAGATCCCCGGCTTCAGCTTCCCTGCAGTGGGCCCCCTGATGACACACAAGGAAGATAAGCATCAGATTTCGATTCTGCGTGAGTCACACAGTACCGAATTGTCTGGAACATCTGTACGGCTTCCGATCTTGACATTGGTTCCTTGCAGCGATCTAGCCACGGCCACGGTAGTATCTGTACGAGACGACCAAGACGAGCCGATTGAACATGAGGGCATTGAGTTCTTGACTAGCGGAGATGGCGTCGAAATCGAAGTGACGGCGAGATCTGGTGGAGAGCTGGACTCCGTCATCGCCGAGCTGAATGGCGTTCCCCTCGATGTTAATGAGAACGGCAAGGCACGGGTCTCTGTCAGCGAATTGACGGATGGCCCACTCCAGGTCGAGGTCTGGGTTGCCTCTACGGGCGCCCCAGGGAAATTCGAGCCGCTCCCTGTGATTGGCCCAACCTTGTTTGTGGACAAGACGGAGCCCAATCCACCTTCCGGCTTAGCTCCGACGGGGATTGTCAACGACAACCCGCTGAGCCTCTCGTGGATGCGAGCCCTCGACGCCGACGGAGGTTCAGGAGTCGTTGGATACGAGATCGAGACCCGCATTCAGGAGTGGAATGAGGAGCACGAAGGTCCACCCGTCCGCGGCTCCGAAACGAAGACCACCTCGAATCCTGAGATCGAACTGGAGGATAACTTCGCTAACGGGATGTACGATGTATTCTGGAGTGTACGCGCCTCTGACCTTCTCGGCCAGTGGAGTGATTGGAGCGAGGAGTCGCTCCTGACCGTCGACACTGTACTGCCCAGAAGGCCAGACGATTTGAACCCAGAACTGGCATTCGCACCGGCTGGCGGGGTTTCCTTGTCCTGGAAGCGGTCATCCGATTCGAGTGGTATCGCAGTGTATCAAGTAGAGATCAACTGCCCAGAATCCGGAGAGACGGAGATCCTGGAGACAGCGGAACTTAATCTTGCTCCTGGCGGTCTGCTTCAGAACTGCTGGAACGCCTTCACGTGGCGCGTTCGGGCGGTCGACATGGCAGGGAACGTCGGTGAATTCAGCGACAACGCGACCATCTTCCGCATTGATCAGTCCCCTGCCCTTCAGGCGAGGCAACCTACGCTCAAGTCTCCCGAAAACGGAGAGCATTTCAACGCAAACACCGTGCCAACAGAACTCCACTGGACAGGAGGTCAAGTCACCTCGTGGGGTGGCTATGTTGTGAACTGCGAGGATTACGAGGTAGAAATCTTCGGAACCCACTATGTGAGTGTAACAGTTAGGAACGCGACAAGTCTCCTGATCCCGAACGACGTTATCCCGACCGATGGGCAGGTCGAGTGGCGCGTACGAGGCCGGAAGGATGGATATCTCGGGGCCTACAGCGACATGCAGTCCTTCCACATCGATACGATTGAACCCCAAGTCGCTCGGCTGAGTAGCGGATTGGGGGACGGCAGTTCAAAGGACTATTTCCTGGTCGCTGTGCACTTCAGCGAGGCGATGATCGCGGACGGATCCGCAGATCCAATCGTCACGTTGGGAGCCACCGGTACGTGGTCACCCACATCAGGTGAGTGGCACGGAGAGGACACGTACGTCGCGGCTTTCGACCTGGCCGGTCGCGAGATTCCCGGGATTGGCACTGCTGTTCAGATCGAGGGGGCAATGGACGAGGCCGCAAACCTCTTGAGCCCCTCTCTGACTCTGATGGAGCTCCCCGAGCAAGACTTCTCCCCCCCCGCTGCACCAGAAAGACTCTCCCCTTCAAGCGGAACGATCACACGTATTCGGCCGACACCCCTGGCCTGGACCCCTGCAGACGACGGAACGGGGGCGGGTATAGACCTCTACGAAGTAGAGATCGTTGACTACGACGCGTGGGCAAACGCGACGGGCTTTGGCCACAGCTACGCCGAGTCCTGGAATCGGTTGGACTCGCACCGCGTACAGGTCATCGAACAGACGTATGACTATGCCGATCCCGCAACAGAAACGGAGGAAGAAGCAGAGTATGGAATTTGCTGGAGAGTGCGCGCACGTGATCGCTTCGGACAATGGGGGGCCTGGTCCGAGGCGTCTTTGCTCATCGTGGATACGGTACCACCAAGCAAACCGGCAGGGATGAGCCCCATGACGGCCTACGCGCCGCCGGGAGAGCTCTGCCTGATGTGGGAGCCAGCCCACGATTCAAATGGCATTGAGAAATACCGTGTTGAGATTGACGGCCAGGACACTGTACTGTGCACGGAAGGGCTGGAGATCTTCGAGACGGACGAGCCTGGATTCATGACTGAAGGCTGTTGGTATGTCTTCACATGGCGCGTACGCGCGGTGGACAAAGCAGGGAATGTGGGTGACTACAGCGATCACGCCCTGATCTACCGAATGAACCAAGAGAATCTCACGGATGCGCCTGAGGGATCGCGGGTTCCGACGCTCCTTGCACCTCCAGATGGCGCAGTGTTTGATGAGGGATCTCCTACCATCATACTTGAGTGGGAAGGCGGCAAGGTCACGGGCCCCCGTTCTGTTAGCCCCAGCCAAATGGAGGTACTAGACAGCCAGCAGTACGTGGTCGAGGTGTTTGGCGCGGGAGCTAGGTTCTTCGTCGTAGATGAAACAAGCTTCGAGTTGCCACACTCCGCCATCCCCGCAACTGGCAAGGTCGAGTGGCGCGTCCGTACACACAAACCTGACGAGAACGGCGACGTCTGGTACTACAGCGCCTACAGCGAGAAGCGGTCACTCACTGTCGAGACGGATGACACGGTCCCGGGGGAGATCGAGACGGTCACGGCAAGCGACTCTCTAGTGAATCGTATCGACGTCTCTTGGAGCAGCGCGGTCAATGCGGCATCCTATGATGTGTGGGCAGCCGACAATCCGTTCTTCGCGGAAGAATATTTTATTGGAACTGTCGAGGAGTCAGCTTTCTCCGATGAGGAAGTTGGCGCCGGTCGGTCGCGGTGGTATCGAGTCCAAGCATGCAATGACACCGCCTGTGCACAGTTCTCAGATATCGTCGAAGGCCGCCGCCTCGTTCCAGCGCCGACGGGAATCACTGCCCACTGCAGTTTGACTGGTGTCGAAATACAATGGGAACCAGTGCCAAATACGGATTTCTACGTGCTGTACCGAGCAAGCACGGAGGACGGCGTATACGCAGAACTCACGACTGTCATCGGGAATGCGCGCCAATACCTCGACGAAACTGCGCGCATTGGAGACGTAAGTTGGTACGGGGTGCGAGCCTTGACCAACGGATCGCTGAGTGAGTTGTCTAACGTAGCAGCTGGCCAGCGCGTTGCAGAGGCAATTGCCTTTGCTGATGAGAATCTGGAAGCAGCCGTCCGCGATGCAATCGGACAACCAGAGGGAGAGATCAGCATTTGCGACGTTGCACAGCTGGAGTCTCTTGACGCCAGCAACCGAGGGATCACGGATCTTGGGGGTATCGAGAACCTATCGCTTCTCGGGTCGCTCAATCTGACCTCTAACTCAATCACCGACATCAGTCCGCTGTCCGGGCTGACGTATTTGTACAACCTGCGCTTGACCGGCAACCCAGACCTCAGTGATATCAGTGCGCTCTCGGCGCTGACAGCACTCCGGAATCTCTACATGCACTACTGCCACTCAATCAGCGACATCAGTCCGCTGTCGGGCTTGCCGGATCTGCGCAACTTGTACATGCGCGGCTGCGCAACCAGTGACATCAGTCCACTGCTAGAGCTACCGAGTCTCAAGATCGCCTTCCTGAAGGACAACCCGTTGGATGCGGACGCCTGCCCGGTAATTGCAGCGCTACTAGAGCGAGAGGTAAGTGTCCCTCGGTCGTCGATGGCGATTGCCTTTTCTGATGAGAATCTGGAAGCAGCCGTCCGCGATGCAATCGGACAACCAGAGGGAGAGATCAGCATTTGCGACGTTGCACAGCTGGAGTCTCTTGACGCCAGCAACCGAGGGATCACGGATCTTGGGGGTATCGAGAACCTATCGCTTCTCGGGTCGCTCAATCTGACCTCTAACTCAATCACCGACATCAGTCCGCTGTCCGGGCTGACGTATTTGTACAACCTGCGCTTGACCGGCAACCCAGACCTCAGTGATATCAGTGCGCTCTCGGCGCTGACAGCACTCCGGAATCTCTACATGCACTACTGCCACTCAATCAGCGACATCAGTCCGCTGTCGGGCTTGCCGGATCTGCGCACCATCTTCGTGACTTCCTGTCCAATCAGCGACATCAGTGTGCTGTTGGGCCTACCGAAGCTCAAGCGCGCCTTCCTGAAGGGCATCCCACTGGGTGCAGCCGCCTGCGCGGACATTGCGGCACTAAAGGCTAGGGGCGTGAACGTGACGCATTCGCTGGATTGCGAAGTAGCTCCGCATCTGATCGCGGTTGCGCTCTCGACGTCCAACCCAACCGGCGAGTACGTCAAACCGGGGGATAGGGTGACAGTAACCTTCGAAGTCGACACTCCACTATCCTGCTGTCCTCGCGTGAGCCTCAGCCGTTGCGCCAGAGTCTCCGCGAGTTATTTGGGTTCCAATGTGTGGGAGGCTGTGTTTGCCTCACTTCCCGATGACTGCGGTGAAGGCGTCCTCGAGTTCGAGATCGAGATGGATTCGAAGTCAGGAAGTGAGGCCACCGTCGAAACGTCAGGTCCGCCAGAGCTGATCCTAGACGTATCGCCACCGGTCATCTCGGGGTGCCCGGACGACATCACGGAGCTAAGCAACCAGCTGCCGCAATGCGAGGTCTACTGGGACGAGCCAGCGGCTGACGATTACTACTCCGGTCTCAAGTCGTTCACGTCGACCCACTCACCCGGCGATAAGTTCCCTGCACAATCCGCGACCACCGTTACCTACACAGCTGTCGACCACGCCGGAAACGAGTCGACGTGCTCGTTCACCGTCACGGTGAACTAGACTAGCAGAACGGCAACGGAGTGCCGAATCGCTGGAATCGTCACTCCGCTGCGCAGAATCGCTGGTTCGTGTGATTACTCGCTTTCCGTCGGGCTGTTGCTTCCGATCACTTCGTCGATCGTGCCGACCATATAGAACGCCTGTTCGGGGATCTCGTCAAGCTGGCCGTCGACGATCTTCGCGAACCCCTTGACGGTGTCTTCGCGCTTGACGTACGAGCCGGCTCGGTTGGTGAAGTGCTCGGCGACATGGAACGCCTGTGACATGAACCGCTCGACCTTGCGGGCGCGGCGGACGACAAGCTGATCCTCTTCGGACAACTCGTCCATTCCCATGATCGCGATAATGTCTTTGAGGTCCTCGTAGCGTTGCAACACGCTCAGTGTCTTGCGTGCGACGCGATAGTGTTCGCGGGAGATGACGTTCGGATCGAGCATCGTCGAGTTCGATTGAAGCGGGTCGACCGCGGGATAGATCCCCTTCTCCACGATCTCTCGTGAGAGTGTCACCACGGCATCCAGATGGCTGAACACCGTTGCCGGCGCCGGGTCGGTCAGGTCGTCTGCAGGGACATAGACCGCTTGCACAGACGTAATTGAGCCCTTCTTCGTTGACGTAATCCGCTCCTGCAACTCTCCCATTTCAGTCGCCAGCGTCGGTTGGTAGCCGACTTCGGACGGCATCCGGCCAAGTAGCGCCGACACTTCGCTTCCTGCCTGCGCGAACCGAAAGATGTTGTCGACAAACAGCAGAACATCCTTTCCCTCTTCGTCGCGGAAGTACTCGGCCACTGTCACGCCGGTCAGACCAACGCGGAACCGTGCTCCCGGAGGCTCGTTCATCTGCCCGTAGACAAGCGCCGTGTTCTTAAGAACGCCGGTTTCCTTCATCTCGAGGTAGAGGTCGTTCCCTTCGCGGGTTCGCTCGCCGACGCCTGCGAAGACCGAGTAGCCGGAATGCTCGTATGCGATCGAACGAATCAATTCCATGATCAAGACCGTCTTGCCGACGCCCGCGCCGCCGAACAGACCGATCTTCCCGCCCTTTGGGAACGGGCAGACGAGGTCGATGACCTTGATTCCGGTCTCGAAGACCTCCGTCTCGACCTCTTGGTCCAACAGCTTCGGCGCCTTGCGATGAATCGAGTAGCGTTTCTTCGTCTTCGGCGCAGGCATTTCGTCGATCGGCTCACCGACGATATTGATCAACCGCCCGAGCGTCTCCGGCCCAACCGGAACAGTAATCGGTCCCCCCGTGTTGAGAACCTCTGCACCACGGGCGATGCCATCCGTTGAGTCCATCGCAATCGCGCGAACGGTATTGTCCCCAAGATGCTGTGCGACCTCGAGAATGAGATCCTTCTCTTCCCCCCGTTCGATCCGCAACGCATCATTCACACGGGGCAACGTCCCCTTCTCGAACCGTGCGTCGATGACCGGCCCCTTGATCTCCGTGACCCTTCCGATTGTTAGCTGCTCTGCCATCGCCGTCCTCCCGTTGCCTCGGTTCACGTCGTGCGCAGCGCCTCGGCGCCGCCGATGATGTCTGCGATTTCTCTTGTGATCGCCTGCTGCCTCGCCTTGTTGTATTCCCGCGTGAGACTCCTGAGCAGCTCTTCCGTATTGTCTGTCGCGCTCTTCATCGCCTGTCGACGGATTGCATCTTCACTCGTCTTCGTATCCAACAGCGCCGCATACATCCGCCCCCGCAGATACGATTGTAGGCTGATGTCGAGCATCTCCTCGACGCTCGGTTCGACCAGCATGTCGTTCGTTTTCGGCTCCGCTGACACAGGCAGGAACTCCTCGACAACCAACCGTTGTCTGAGGTCGGACACGAATTGCATATACACTAAGACAACCCGCCCGACATCGCCCCGAAGGTACAGATCGATCGCCGCATCGGCCATTTCAGTTGCCGCTTCGCGGCTCGGTGGATCGTACGTCTGCGTGAAGCTTAGCACCGGTTCGATGTGTCGCCGCGCGAAGTGAACCCGTGCCTTTTCCCCGCCGATCAGTAGGCGACTGTTGGACCCATGCTGCCGAATCAGGTCCTCGCCACGGCGGTTGATATCGCCTTTGTAGCGTCCGCAGAGCCCTCGATCGGCGTTGAGCACGAAGATCCCTATCTCATCGTTCGTGTTCGGTTCGAGCAACGGATGCATGTCGGATTCCGGAGAACGGCGACCGAGAAGCTCGCCGATGAACATCTCCAGATCGGCAAGATACGGGCGAACTACCTCGAGGCGCCGCTTCATCCGCGTGACCTTAGTCATCGCGATCGCGTTCATCGCCTTGGTGATCTGGCCGATGTTCTCGATGTTCCCTATGCGCCCTTTGATGGCCCTTACATGCTGACTCACTCAGACTCCCCTTGCCATTCCCAGCAGCTTTGCCCCTTCCCACCGGAGAACGCCGCGTCAGCGGGGTTCTCCGTCGCGGCCGTCAGGTCGCGAAGCGCTCCGACGAGGGCGCGAAGATCAAGCAAACCTCTCCTTGAACGATGCAATCGCCGCCTCCAGCTTCTCCCGCAGCGCATCGGTCAGCTTCTTCTCTGTGCGTAGCTCCTCAAGGATCTCAGGATGTGTCGCGCGCACGAAGTCTAGCCACGCCTCCTCGAAACGCTGCACCTCGCCAACCTCAATCTCTGCAAGATGGTTCTCCACGGTAGCGTAGATGGCGACAATCTGCTCTTCGACCGGCATCGGCTGATACTGATTCTGCTTCAGCGTTTCCATCAACCGATCGCCGCGCGCAAGCTGCGCCTTGGATTCTTCGTCGAGATCCGCTGAGAACTCGGCGAACGCCTCGAGTTCACGATACTGTGAAAGCTCCAAGCGCAATGGCCCGGCGATCTGTGACATCGCCTTGATCTGAGCCGCTCCCCCTACACGGGATACGGAGAATCCGACGTTGATCGCCGGACGAAACCCCTGATTGAACAGATCGGTCTCGAGGTAGATCTGGCCATCTGTAATCGAGATCACATTCGTCGGGATGTAAGCGGTGATATCCCCCGCCTTTGTCTCGATCAACGGGAACGCGGTCAGCGATCCTCCGCCCTGCTCGTCAGAGAGGCGCACCGCGCGTTCGAGAAGCCGCGAATGTGTGTAGAAGATATCTCCCGGATACGCTTCTCGCCCAGGAGGAC
>Ga0272442_10005826_pt1 | contig 16362 bp, 13 predicted proteins | sample SSMForm2O_FD_200262 | JGI IMG/M metagenome (GOLD analysis project Ga0272442, IMG submission 200262) | Marine sediment archaeal communities from Little Sippewissett salt marsh, Falmouth, MA, United States - SSM-Form-2O | ecosystem: Environmental > Aquatic > Marine > Wetlands > Sediment ...
GCCAACATTTCCGAATCCGCCAAGAACCGGAGGAAGACCTCTATGCACTTTGATGATGCTCCGAGATGGATGAAGGCCCCGATTCTTGCAGCTGTTCTTCTGGCTGTATCTGCAGGTCTCTTTCACGAAACGGCCCATGCGTTGCTCTATTGCGCTCCGGAAGGTACCACGAAAGACAACTGCGTCATTGAGCACGACGGCACCCTCTATCTCTTCACCATGTACCGACGCGAACGGCAGAGGGCCGACATCATCGACCAGTGGCGTCACGTCTGGTGCGCTATCTCCACCGACGGCGTTCACTGGAAACATGTGGGTCCTGTCATCGAAAACGCCCCCTTTCCCATCTGGGCCATGAAGGTGTGGAAGGCGGGCGACCGCTTCGTTATGGACCACGGAAGCTTCACCGACGGCAAGCAAGACGTACTCAAGTTCTGGGAATCGCCCGATCTCATCCACTGGACCTATCTCGGGCCGGAATACGACGTCAGAAGACCGGACGGCGGACGCATCGACCATATGAGCGTCATCTCTCAGGAGGAGAACGGCAAGACCACCTACTACGGCTACGCCGTTGGCGGCATCCTGCGCTCAGACGACGGCGCGAAATGGACCTGGGTCATGGACTACCCGTTTACCGACGACTTGAACGTGCGTGTTGTCCAGGAGCCCGGAGGCATCGAACGAATCGGCAACTACTACTACCTGCTCGTGGGCGGTTTCTTCCCGGGCAGCTTCGGTTACGCCGTCGCCACGTACATCTCGGAGAATCCGATGGGCCCCTTCCGGCCCGACTATCCCGCGTGGCGGCTCAACGGGTGTTCCGGGCGCACGGTGGTTGGCATTTGGGCCGGCTTCTGCCGCACGCCCGATGAAGTGCTCATGACGAACTACATCATCGATCCAGGTGGAACCTTCTGGTGGCATGCGCCTCTCAAGAGGGCCGTGGTCGATGAGGACAACCACCTTCGGATGGGCTATTGGAAAGGCAATGACGCCCTAAAGGGCGCCCGATTGCCGCTGGACCTCTCCCGTTGCGCGAAGGCGGGCGGGGATTGGAAGGGCTCCGTGACTCCCTCCGACGACCAACTCGTCGTGAACGCCCCATTGCGACCGCACCGTTGGTGGCTCACGAGCGGCGAACCCAACCTGGGCCTCGCCATCTCGCACGAATCCTTCGATGTCGACAAGGGCCTCGTCTTGGAGGGCGCGATGAAGATCGTGCCCGGCAACAGCATTACCTTTCCCGCCATCGGTTTGTGTTTCGAAGAAGAGGGCCAGAAGGGAACCGCCGTCTTGTTTGGCGCGTGGGAGCAAACCGACATCGGCACGCTCGACTGGTCGGAACAACTCCGGTTCACATCCCAAGACCGCACCGGCTTTGGATGCGCCACCGTCGCGGGCATTCCGCACAATCGGGCCTATCCCTTCCGCCTGCTCTTGCGTGGGAACATCTTCGAGTGTTACCTGAACGACCTGCTGGTCCAAACGTACCTCACCGAGAATCCGACAGGCCGAATCGGCTTCATGGCGCAAGACGGTCAAGGTGTATTCGAGAATGTCCGTGCTTGGGAAATGGACCTCGAGGACGCCCACGCAAGAGCCGTCAGTCCACCGGCGGAAGTAATCCGATGATCACCGGAAGAACCGCCATGAGGCGTTCTGCCGTCACCGCCGCCCTCGCCACAGGATGTGCGCGGAGTCCCCGTACCGTTTCCACGCGGACACTCCATACCCCTCTCGACCCAGCCCAATACAGATAGAAGAACCCAGCCACAAAAGCAACGGGGGCGGCCACTGCGGCGACTATGTAGATGGTCGTCATGTCCGTGTCCCCCGAGATGTCCTATACAGACCTGCCCGCACCCACCAGGAATAAGCTGTCGACCATGATATTCGCACACACGGACGCTCTCAAGCCTGCTCTCGTCGCTATGGTCGCTCTCTGAGGTCGCTGACGGCGGGGCCGCCCTGTTGTGCCCAACATGCAGCGGATGTACACTGGCCGCGCACGGAATGCGCGCTGGAGGGGCCAACCATGGCACTATTCGAGGACAGCGAAAGGGCCCGGGCCGAGGCGCTGGTCCGGCTCGGCTATTTCAACCCGTTCTTGCCGGAGCGGATCGACCTCGAGCGCGAGGTGCTGGGCAAGGACTTCGTCGACCCAGGCGAGATGTGGCACAAACAGGCCGATGACGTCGAGGAACGCCCCAACATCGACCTCATGATGGCGTTCTCGAAGGCGTTGGCGGATCGCGTTCGCGCGCGACTGCTCGAGGGCGGGCCGGGCAACGACGCAGACGGCGCGCTCTACGAAGACGTGGCACTGTACTACATCTACAACAAGTACAAGAAGCAGTTCTTCGAGCACATCCGGCGCCTTGCCGCGCTGGCCTCGCCGGGGCAAGCGTCCCAGCCCGATACCATGGATTTCTACACGGCGTTCCGCTACGACATGGAGCACTACCTCGCCATCGACGGGGCGACGTTCCCGAGCTTAGCCGAGGCCGAGCATCTGTTCGCGTGTTTCTACCAACTGCGCAACGCTTTTCACCAGATTTACGACAACATCATCGGCGGGTCGGCGGCTTCGGCGCGGTTGCGGGCGTCGGTTTGGGACTCGATCTTCACGTGCGACGTGCGCCGCTACCGGCGCGCCTTGTACGACCGCATGGGCGATATCACCACGCTGGTCACCGGACCCTCGGGCACGGGCAAGGAGTTGGTGGCGCGCGCGATCGGACTGTCGCGCTACGTGCCGTTCAATGCGCACAAGATGCGATTCGAGGCGGACTTCGCGGCGCGCTTTCAGCCGATCAACCTCTCCGCCCTATCTCCGACCCTGATCGAATCCGAGCTGTTCGGTCACGCCAAAGGGTCGTTCACCGGGGCCGTGCGCGACCGCGCCGGCTTCTTCGAGGTCTGTCCCACCTACGGGAGCGTGTTCCTGGACGAGATCGGCGACTTGGATCCGGCCATCCAGGTCAAGCTGCTGCGGGTGCTCCAGACCGGCACCTTCCAGCGCATCGGGGAGAGCGCGGACCGTCACTTCGGCGGCAAGATCATCGCCGCCACCAACCGCGATCTCGCCAAACAGATGCACGATGGCCGCTTCCGCGAGGACCTGTATTATCGGCTATGCTCGGACATCATCGTGACGCCGTCGTTGCGCGAGCAACTGCAAGGGTCGCCCGAGCAACTGCGCAATCTCCTGCGGTTCATCGCGCGGCGCGTGGCGGGCGACGCCGAGGCCGACGCCTTGGCCGCGGAAGTCGAGGGCTGGATTACGGACCACCTCGGCCCTGACTATTCCTGGCCGGGCAACGTGCGCGAGCTCGAGCAATGCGTGCGCAACGTCATGGTCCGCCGCTCCTACCACCCGCCCCAGGCCGGGCGCCGGGCGCCGCGCGAGGCGCTGGCCGAAGGCGTCCGCGCCGGGGAACTGACCGCCGAGGCGCTACAGCGCCACTACGTCACCATGATCTATGCGGAGACCGGCAGCTATCAGGCGGCGGCGGCCCGCCTCGGCCTCGACCGCCGCACCGTCAAGAGCTACGTCGATTCCGACCTACTCCAGCACTATCGCGGCCGCTCCGCCCAAGAGCCTTAGCACGGCGATCGGGAATTGCCCTCACGTATTGAGTGGCAAGCCCATGCTGGCTGGTGACTCCTCATCGTTCCGGCCAGCCCTCGTCGCCGATGAGGGGGACGAACACGCAACTGATGCCTCTGTCTTCCTTGAGCCCCATATCGCTTCGCGTGATCGTCATGAGCTGCTGGCAGTCCCGCGGGCCCGCCGGACAGACCAGCCGGCCGCCCACGGCCAGTTGGGCCTTGAGCGAGCGGGGCACGTCGGGGCCGGCGGCCGTGACGAGGATGGCGTCGTAGGGGGCGCCTTCGGGATATCCGAGCGTGCCATCGCCCGCCAAGACCGTGACGTTGTCACATCCGAGCCCTTCGAGGCGATCTCGGGCCGTTTCGGCGAGGGATTCGTTGCGCTCGATGGAGACGACCTCCTTGGCCAACTCGGCGAGGATGGCGGTCTGGTAGCCGGAGCCGGTGCCGACTTCGAGGACGCGATCCTCGGGGGTGAGGTGGAGGCTCTGGGTCATAATGGCGACCATGTAGGGCTGGGAGATGGTCTGGCCGTGGCCGATCTGGACCGGGTGGTCCTCGTAGGCCTGGGTGCGCAAACGGGCAGGGATGAAGGCGTGCCGCGGCACATGGCGCATCGCGGCGAGGACCTTGGGGTCGGTCACGCCGCGCGCAGCGATCTGCTTGTCCACCATGCGCGCGCGCGCCTTGGCGTATCGGGCAGATTCGTCGATGCGCTTGGACTTCCACATGGGCTGACGCTCCGTCGTCGTTCAGCCCCGCATGGCCACGCCCGCGAGCACGCCAACGGAAAGCGCGCGGACGACCCATACGACGAACAAGGCCGCCAGCGGCCCGAAATCCATGGGCCCCATCGGCGGGAGGGCGCGGCGCAAGGCGTTGATCAGGGGGTCGGTCAGGGCGCACATCCATCGCAGCCGGGGACTTCGCAGATCCAGTTCGAGCCAGGGAGACACCCAGCGCAGGATGATGAACATCATGTAAAGGGTCAGGAGGCTATGGGCGCCCCGCGCGACGATGTCCGGCAGCGAGATCTCGATCAAAACGGGAACTCTCCCAGGCGGCGATAGATCGGCCCCTTTGGCGTCAACTCGCTCGAGAATAATGACACACGCCCCACGGTGAATTCACCTCCAACGAATCCGCGCTCGGCCTCGAGCCGGGCCGTCAGGGCCGATGCGGCGCGCCGGTCGCGAATCCGCGCCAGGGTCAGGTGCGGGCGAAAGGCCTTGTTCTCCACCGGCAGCCCAATGGTGCGGGCGGCCTGTTCGGCCGCGTCGTGCGCGGCCTGCACGCCGTCGACGGGCCCGATGCCCGCCCAGATCACGCTCGGCCGCCGCACGTTGGGAAACGCGCCGACCCCTTTCACCGACAAAGCGAATGGGGCCATTCCCGCGTATGCGTCCGACAGGATGGCGCTCAGCTTCACGATGGCTTCCTGGTCGATCTCGCCAAGGAAGCGCAGCGTCAGGTGAATCCGCTCGGTGCGCACCCACGTCACGCGCTCGCCGGGGCGCTGAAGCCGCCGACTCAGCGCGCCCAGCGCCTCTTTGACCGGCTCGGGTAGCTCGATGGCGATGAAGGCCCTCAAGGCAGTCTCCCTGGGGCGCGCGGTCCCACGTCAGAATGTGGCGGCCAGGCGCGCCCAGGCCTCGTCGTCCGCGCACACCTGCGGGATGCCGATGTCGGCGACAACCAGGCGGCCGACGTACTCGTTCGCCGCCGGATTCTCGAAGCCCCGCTTGGCGAACTGAAACGTCACGGTCACGTCGGCCCGAACGCAGCATCCGCACACCTCGCCTGTGTCCGCGTTGAGTCCGGAGGGCAGGTCGACGGCGACGGTGCGGCGTTCTCCGTCGGCCGCGGGCCATGCCTCGATGGCGGTCCGCATGGCGCCCCGCACCTCGCCGCTGATTCCGGTGCCCAGGAGCGCGTCCACCAGAACCGGGCAATCGGCGAGGCCCGACACGGCCGCCGCGACCTCGGCATCGTCCTGCACGCTGTGGACCGGGCCGCCCAAGCGTTGGTAGGCGGCCATGAAAACAGCCGCGTCCCCCCGGATCTCGCTCGGGTCGGCCACGAGCACCACCCGAGGCTCATAGCCGGCCAACAGGGCCAGGCGGGCCACCACGAAACCGTCGCCCCCGTTGTTGCCCTTGCCGCAGACAACGCCCACGGGCCCGCGCGCCACCTCGCGAAAAACGTGGATGCCGGCCGTGTTCATCAAGACCGGCCCCGGTATCCCGAGATCCTCGATGCACCGCCGGTCCGCTTCGCGCATTTGGGCCACGCTCAATGTTCTCATGGTAACGTGTGTCTCCTGTGTATTGGGCCGTGTTCGGAGTTCAAGTCCAATCGATGGCGTTCAGTAATTGACCCGCACGCGGTACGAGACCACGGTCTCGCCGTCCTTGGGCACGGCGACCGCAAATACGGCCGTTCGCGCGTCTCTCTTTACGTATTCGTGGGAGTTCTCGAGGATGCGCCAGTCGTCCGTCATGGGTTCGACGATATCCACGGTCACGTCGTTCTCTTTGTGGTTGCGGATCTTGATCTCGTAGGCCGACTCGAAGACGCGCTCGGCGATCCGCTCGAAGTCGGTCTGGGTGCGCTCGCCGACCACGTCGAAGGCATTGCCGAGGCGCAGCCGGACGTCCTCGTCCTTCGGCGTGTGCTCGAGCCGGTCCTCGCCGGCGAATTGGAGCATACCTTCGGTGTCTTCCTGGTATACGCGCATGACACCGGCCGGCAGCGGCACGCCCAACTGGTTCTCTTTCGAGTTGGCGAACTCGAGGAACACGGCCACCTTCTCGTCCTTCGTCGGGCGAATCGGCTGGCTGTAGAAACCTTCGCTGCCACGATACTCGTAGACCTTTGCCACGCCAATCCCGGCCGCGGTCAACAGGCTGACCTGCTTGGACTCGTTCTGCTTGACGGTCGTCCGGCGCGGCAGCGTGTACAGGTGGTACTCGGCGAAGGCCTCCTCGCGCATGGGCGCGGGCGCCTGGGCCATCTCCATCAGCGGTTGCGCCCCCTTGTGCCGTCTTGGCTCAGGCCGGACGAGGTTGACCTCGCCGGCCACGAGCTTCAGCCTGGCGTCGGTGTATTGGGCGCCGGACTGGTTGTTGAGCGTGACCCAGCCCTCGAGGTCCATCTGCACGTCGCTACGCTCGAGGGTGATCACGTAGTCCGCGCGCCACTGGATGCCGCCGGTCAGGTAGGTCACCTCGACGTCGTGGTCCGTGCCGCTGTTGGCCAGCAGCCAGATGAGCGACGGCTTGGCGATCAGCTCCTCGGGAATCTCGGGCAGGACCACCTGCCCCGGATGGCCCAGGTAGATCGCGTCCTCGACTTGGTATACCGGGCCTTCGTTGACGCTGAGGAGCGTCGCCTCCTGCTCCTGGAAACCGATCTCGCGGCTGAAATTGACCAGGCGTACGGGCCGGCCCACGTACTTCTCCATCAGCTTGGCGGGGCTCATGAGGTCGTACTCGTAGTTCTGTTCGAGAATGCGCAAGGCGTCCGGCGCCGTCAGCGAGCGCAGGCTGACGGTCTCGGGCCGTATCTGTTGGGCCACGTCCATGAACTTCAGCGAAACCTCGCCCGGATACAGGACGACCTTGCGCCGGTCGCGCACGAGGGCCAGGTTGTTGTTGTACACGGTGACGGCCACGTCCGTTTGGTCATCGAGGGTGGTCTCGGCGTCGTAGAACGTGCCGTCGAGCGGGTCCTTGAGTTGGATCCGCCCCTCCTGCGCGCCGGCACTGGCACACGCCGCAAGCAGCAGAATGATCGTCACGGTCACTTGCTCTCTCATCGCGCTTCTCCCTGTCTGGGGCGGTTTGCGGTCAATGCTTCACACGGACGCGGTAGGCGACCTTGGCCTCGCCGTCCTTGGCCACGGCAACGCGGAAGATGGCCGTTTGTGCGTCCTTCTTCTCGTAGGGCTGCGACTCGTCGTAGATCCGCCAGTCGCCGGGCATGGGCTCGACTACGTCTACGACGATGTCGCTCTCTTTGTGGTTGCGCAGGGTGATCTCGAAGGCGCTCTCGTGCACGTTCGGAGCAACGCGCTCGTAATCGGTCTGGACGCGCTCGCCGATGACGTCAAAGGCGTTGCCCATCTTGAGGGTGACGTCTTCGTCCTTGGGCGTATGGTCGATGCGGTCCTCGCCGGCGAACTGGAGCATGCCTTCGCTGTCTTCCTGGTAGATGCGCATGACGCCGGCCGGCAGGGGGATGCCGAGCCGGTTCTCCTTGTCGTTGCGGAACTCGAGGAACACGCCGACGCGTTGCTCCTTGATGGGCGGCACTCGCTGGCTGTAGAAGCGGGCATGGCCGCGGAACTCGTACTTCTTGCGGCACTCAAGGCCAGTGGCCCCGAGCAGCGCCAGTTGCTTGGACTGGTTCTGCTTGATGGTCGTGCGCCGCGGCATGGTGTACAGGTGATACTCAGCGAAGGCCTCTTCGGCCGGCATCCCGCCGACGCCATTGGCGTCCATTATTGCTGCGCCGGCGAAGGCACGTTTGGGCATTTCGCGCGGCGCCAGGTTCACGTCCCCCGCCACGAGCTTGAGCTTGGCGTTGGTGAAGGTTGCGCCCGAGCCATTGTCCATGGTGACCCAGCCGGCCACATCCAGCGCCTGGTCGTCCCGCGCCAGCGTGATCACGTAGTCGGCCTTCCACGAGATGCCGTTGGTGAGGTAGGTGACCTCGAGGTGCTGGCCGGCCTGCTGGTTGTCTATGAGCCAGATGAGGGACGGCTTGGCGATGAGGTTGTCCGGAATCTCGGGGAGCACCACGTGGCCGGGGTGGCCGAGGAAGATGTCGTCGCCCACTTGGTAGATCGGCCCCTGGTTGTTGCTCAGGAGCTCGGCGGCCACTTCAGTGAAGCCGATCTCGGTGCTGAAGTTCACGAGCCTGACCTGCTTGCCCACGTATTTCTCCATGAGCTTGGCGGGGCTGATCAGGTCATACTCGTAGTTCTGCTCGAAGATCGTGACCGAACCGGGAGCCGCCACCGAGCGCAGGCTCACCGTCTCCGGACGGATCTGCTCGGCCACGTCCATGAACTTGAGGTGCAGTTCGCCCTCGGGCAGGGACAGCTTGCGCGCGTCGCGCACCAGCGCCAGGCCGTTGTTGTACGCGGTGACCGCCACGTCGACCTGGTCCGCAACGGTCGTCTCGGCCACCGGGGCCTGGGCGTGGGCCGCCGCGGCCATGGCAACCAGCAGTGTGAGTGTCAAGGTGACTCTCATGGTAGGCGCCCTCCTGGGTGTTCGGACACGGTCCGTGGGTCCTATTGTAGCACCGACGTCTCGTTTGGGTTAGACCCCGCCGCCGGCATTCGGTTCGAGACCTACACCCAGGCCGAGACCTTCTTGAGAACGGCGCCCGCCTCGTCGGCACCGCTAACGTTCACGCCCAGCCAGACGCCCTCGGGCCGCAGGTGGGCGACGATGTCGTCGAGTTCATCCATACCGGCCCAAAGCTGTATGCCTTTCCCTGCATGCTGGCAGCGCTGGTACACGTGGAACCAGTCGGAGGCCCTTCCATTGCCGGCGCCATAGATCCACTGGATGGCGTTGAGCTCCGGGATCTCGAGCAGGCTGTCGAGATGGCGCAGGGCGCCGGGGCCGTCCAGGTGGTAGATGGACGCCTCCATGTGGCGGCACTCCTCGATGATGCCTGGCAGAAACACGTCGTCGAACATCTCCGCCGAGACCATGCAGGAGAAATCGTTCGAGGGGACGTACCATTTCTTGGTGGACACGATGCCGGGCCAACTCGTGATGGCCTGGCCGGCCGTTGCCAGCTTGTCGTAGTAGAAGTCGAAGGCCTCGAAATAGGCCTGGTTCACGCGGGCCAGCAGACGCTTCACGTCGTCCAGCGCGTCGAGCAGATCCAGATTGAGCTGCATGGGGTCGCGGAAGGCGGCAAGGGCGTCGCCCCCGGGATGCATGTCGGTAATGCCCACGTAGTACGCGCCTTGACCGGCCGCCAGCAGGGCCTCCGTCATCTCGATCAGCTTCTTCCAGTAGAAGTTGCCCTTGTCGAGCGCCAGTTGGTCCGCCTGCGACCAATCGGTGAGGTTCGGTATGCCCCACGAGCTATCAGGGGAGTACTCCATTTCCATGCCGAAGAAGGCGCTGAACAACTCGGGCCCGAGGTTCGGCCACGCCACGGGAAGCGCGTCCCCGAAGTATGCGCTATTGCGGACCGTGGCGACGGCCGACGCCACGACCCGCTCGGTGTCCATCCATCGCTCGCGATGCGAGTCATACGACTTCGGCTTTGGCCAAAGGTGCGCCGGACCGGGCTTCGGCGCGGACATGACGACGACGGGACGGTCGAGCACTCCGCACTGCCAGAAGGCGTCCTGCCGCGCGAGCCGCCGCTCCCAGTCGGCGATGTGATCAATGGGCATCATGGCGACGGCGGACGGCGCAGGGAGAGCAAGGAAGTGGAAGGCAGGAGAAAGGGGGAACGCGAGGTCCGCCGTGCCTCGTCAACCTTCATCTTCTACCCTTCCGCTGTCATTTCTTCCGTGGGCTCGTCGAGGCGGACGAGCATCGGTTCAAGCGGTGCGAGCGTGCATGGGAACTCGACGTCGCGGCCTTGGATGAGGTCGCGGCCCGAATAGCGATCTCCGTGCACGAAGCACGTGAGGAGCCCTTTGCGGATGTTGACGGCGTAGAGGTAGCCCTGCCCGTCCACTTCGACGTAACGCGACTTGACGCCCTCGAGGGGATAGCCGTATTCGTTGGTGATGCGCGGGATGTGCGGCAACTCGCCAAAGCCCAATACGGCGTCCATGGCGTGCAGGTACTCGGTGGGCAGGTTCTCGCCGCTGACCAGGACCGTGCGGCGCGTGGGCGTGATGATGTCGCGGCGGGACCGGCCGTGCGCGTTGTACAGGATCGGGGCGGTGGCCGTGCGGATGACCGGCCGGTTGGTGTCCATGTAGCGGCGCAGGACCTCGAAGGCCTCGTCGCCGACCGCGGGGGCCTCGGGCACGACCAGCACCTTGACGCCGGCCAAGTCGGTCTCGACGCACTGGTCCTCGGTGATGAAGCGCACTTTGTAGCCCGCAAACGAGCAGCCTTCGAAGGCGTACACGGCCGACATGAGATAGGGATCGCCGTGGTCGAAGATCTTCGACGGCATGCTCCACAGCACGGCCACGTCGGCCGGGGCCTGCTGGAAGGCGGCCACGACGTCGGCCAGGCGGTTCAGGTCGAGACAGGCCGTCGCATAGGCCTCGAGGACTTCCGGCGCGTCCAGCAGGTCGGCAATGTCAAGGGCGGAGGCGCTCAGACCGAACAGGGCGGCTTCCCACATGGCCGTGCGCACGTAGGCGAAGGGGTGCGGGGCCTCGAGGTCCGCACCGGCCAGCAGCCGGTGCTGGAGATTGACCACCGGCCTCTCGGGGCCCAGCGAGCGCATCAAGGCGTAGAGGACGCCCTGCTGTGGATAGCCCATGGCGTAGAAGGGATCGGTGAGCGTGTTGGCGGCGCAGCAGCCGCCGAGATCGAAATCGGCCGCCAGCGCCTCGCGATCCAGCCCGTACTGCGTCTCACCGGTCTCGAACACGTCGTCGGAAAGGGCCAGGTACAGCGGCTTCTTCTCGCCGTGCGTTCGGGCCAGTTGTCTCAGCCAGCGCACGTACTGGCCGCCGAGGCGTTGATGGTGCCTCTGCCAGTCGTAGCGGTAGGCGGGCGTGTCTTGATAGCGCGGATTGTCGTCTTCCCAGCCGATATCAATCTCGTCCAGCGAGGCAAAAAGCCCTCGCCACGCCCGGTTCACCGCGTGCCGGTCTCCGTAATCCTCCTTGACGCGTGCCAGAAAGGACTGCCGAACGGGCTCGCCCGTGAATTTGAGTTTCGGCTTGCACAGCAGGCAGAGGCTGCTGACCGCCTCCTGCCCGGCGAGGTAGGGGGCCACGGCGCGGATGTGGCGCTCGATGGTCTTGCGCGCTTCCTTGCGCACGATGTCGGGCGTGGCCAGCCCGTTGTCGGCCAGGTGCGGCCATTTGTCGATTGCCCATGAACACAGTGCACGGGGCGCCAACGAGACCGTCACGGTGATGTTGTTTTCGAGCGCGCGCTTGAACACTGGATCGAGCTTCTTGCGGAACGGTTTCTCCCGCTTGGTGTCGAGCAAGGTCTGCTCGGGGCCCACGTCGAGCGCCGCGAAATTCAGGCCGTACTTGCGTAGTTGCCCCAGCGCCTGGCCCGGCCAGTTCGCGCCGTAGTACCGGCCCAACAGAAACACCGGCCGTTCCCCTGCGTAGAAGCCGCCGTCGCGCGCCGTGAGGCGCGTGAGGTCCAGCTCTGGAATCGGTTCCAGCAACTCCGGCGCCGCGCTGCCAAACGCGATCTGCGCCGTGAGCGCCTGGGCCGTCCGCTCGAGGTAGTCCACGAGCGCGCCCAGGCGCCGCCATTCGCGGCGTTGGATCAGCGCGGCCGCCCGCTTGAGGCCATCGCCGGCGATGGCGGCCCGCATGTGCAGATAGGGCGCCTCGATCTGCTCTGCCCGCAACGCACCCAGGCTTTCGCTAACCGACGCCAGCGCGCACCGGGCCGCCTCGAGCCGCGCACACAGCCGCGCCCACGAAACCTTCCGGACCACGTACTCGCGCCGAGCCACGAGGACCCCCGGGCGGCGAAACAGCACCAGTTCGGCCGCGTACGTTCCCTCCGGGAGATCGCCAACATCCCAAGTCAGTCGACAGCAGATGGTCTCTTGGCCAAGGCCGACTTGCCGCTGGTCGACGTGCACCAGCGCGCCGCTTCCGTCGCGTACGTGCAATTCAAGATACGCGTCTGTGATGGTCGACTCACTACGCAGCTCGCAGGCGAACACGAGGGGAACGTCCTGCGCTTGGGCGGGGCCGGGACGGACCCGGATCGAAATCCGCCGGCCCGCATCCGCGGCCACCGGCTCTATCCACACACGCCTCTCGTCCTCCGTTGCGGATGAGACGCTTGCCGCGTCGGCATGGTGTGCGGCGCCCTTTGTCACGCCCTTGCCCGCTCCGGCGGGCGAACCCGCTCCGGCGGGCGAACTGTACGGCCACAACAGGGCCATAGCAATGAAAACGCAGCCAAGCCAAACGCGCGGACGGGCCATAGGACCTCCCTTTCCGTGAAATCACCTGACCGACCCGTGGGCGGACGGCAACACGCGCGTCTATTGTAGATGCGCAACGCCAGCGTGTCAAAAGGGATAACGCAACACGATTCGCCTTTGTTGACCGCCGGGACCGTACGAGCGCCCGTGGCACGGCTTGTCTGGCGGCCAGCGGGCGCCCGGTGACGTTTCTCGCACCCGCCTGTACCTATGGTGCCGGAGCCTCAGTCGCATGGCGGGATCCGGGGAACTTTCTGGCGAGCTTGGGGATAACACAGGCAGGAGGAAGGGGAAACGGTTATGGCCCTTCCCGCATAATTTGAATGCTGACGTCGATTGATGTAGGGTTGAGGCGAATCAAGAGGTGCGTTGTTCTCAGCGAGGCTCGATAGGAGCCCAGCCCCGTAATCACTTGACAAGAGGCGTGGAAAGTTGTAGAATAATGCTCAGTTCAAGTGATTGCCGGGCGGATAACTCAGGACACCACCGTAGGGAAAAACGTCCCCGTGGGGACGCCGAGAGGCTGCGATCCATGCGAAGCATAGTCGCGATGGTTGTTGGTGTGCTGGTGCTGGGGGCTGTGGCCATGTCTGCGCAGGCCGCCACGTACACGATTGCCACAGACAAGGTCGAGGCCCAGAAGATTTACTTTGGTTCGCCTAAAGGGTTTGACAAGCCCGGCAAAGTGGACTACGAGGAGGTCATCAAGGCCACGCCTGAGTATCTTCAGGTGAGGAAAAAGAGAATCCAGGTCGGGACGGGCAAATATTGGATCCTGCTCAGTCAAGCCAGCGACCGGGCGGTCCGCGCCATTGCCGAAGTCGGCCAGGAGACCGAGTACGACTTCATCGCAGCGAGCGGCTACCTGGCGAGCCTGGAGCCGGCGATAAAGGCCGAAGACGTAACACAGTTGGTGCTGGACAAGTTGCGCCCCACGAAGAAGAGACCGAGGAAGTAACGTAAACCCCACCACATAAGGTCGTATACTCCCCGTGAAATCGAGCAAACTCCATCTGCACATTGCGACTGGCCGAGGCGCTCCATACACCCTCATCAGCGTGGCCGCGTTGGTTGCCCTAGCCGTGTTGGCGACGGGGTGCCTCACCCCGCGGTCGACCTCGCCGACCACCGTGACGCCGGTCACGAAAACCTCGTTCGCAAGCGAGCAATTGGCCGGCAAGGAGGTGGCCGCGGCTCGGAAGATGATTGAGGACGGCGGCACGTCGGAGGTCATACCTCGGCTGCTGCACACCATCGCCAAATATCCCGATTCCCAGGCCGCGGTCGAGTCCCGCTATTGGCTGGGCATGGCATACTATGACATCGCCGGGTACCGGGACGCCATCGACATGTTCAAGGAGTACCTGCGTCTGGCCCCGGCCGGTCAGTACGCGGCCGACTCCGAACAGCACATCGCGCAGTTGAGCGAGGAGTACAACGAGAAGTATCCGTCGCCTGAGCAATTGGACGAGATGATCGCGTCGTTCACGCAGTTGGCGGAGGCCTATCCCGGGAATATGGCGAACAAGCTCGAGTTGGCCGACCTGCACTGGCGGCGCGGCAACTACGACACCGCGGCCGCACTGTACGACAAGATCGCCGCCAAGAACCCGGCGTACAAGAACGATGAGATTATCAGCAAGCGCGTGGAGTGGCTGGCCGGCGGCAAATACATCGTCCTGAACCCGGCGGAGGTCGAGCACCGGCAGATCGAGGCCCAACCCCTCGCCGTCATCAACACGACGTCGTTCCGCGGCGGCCCGACCACGCAGTTCACAGGCGAGTACCGCTACTACTCCGTGACGGGCCAGGTGGTCAACCGCAGCGACAGCGTCCTGTACGGCATTGAGGTCGTGGTTACGGTCTACGGCTTCGGCAACATCGTCTACGACACGACCACGGTCGGCATCCGCCGCTTGAACCCGGGCGAAATTCGGGCGTTCAGCGTCCGGTTGGACAATTTCGAGAACATCGAGAACATCAGCCGCTACGAGTGCAAAGCAACCTTCCAGCGTTGAGGGCATAATGTTGAAGCGAGTATTACCACTAGCATGCGCGGGCCTGTTGTGCGTCTGGTGCGTTCAGGCGCAGGAGGCGCCGCCGCCGGAGGCGGAGCCCCAGCAGGTCAGCGTATCGGTCAAGATCGTCGAGTTCCAGACGTCCAAAGGCGTTGAGACCGGCCTGAGCGCCTACTTCGCCCAGCGGAACAAGGTGCGGGCGTGGGGGCGTACGACCAGCGGCAACGGCAACATCCGCATCGCCGACCTCACCTTCCCGTCCACCGCGAGCGCCATCACGGTGTTCTTGGACAATATCACCACGAACTATGGCGACATCGAGGTGGTTCTTCAAGCGCTGGTGGATCAGAACCGCGCCTTCATCTTGTCGCAGCCCCAGGCCATGGTCACGGTGGGCGGGAGTGTCCCCACTACGATCAAGACCACGCAGCAGATCCCGTATGAGGACACGGTGGTTGTCGGGGCCACGGCCAGGCAGGTGACGAAGTTCCGACCGACCGGCGTGGACCTTACGGTCACGGCGCCGCAGATGGTTGATGATGACGGCAATCTCAATACGAATGACGATACGTTCATCCAGCTTACGGTCCTCGCGTCGGTCATTGAAGAAGGGCAGCGGATCGTGGTGGGTTTGGCCGACCAGGCGGGGCAGGGCGGGCCCCTTACCCAGCCCAGCAACGCCATTCCGGTTCCCGAGCTCGTGACCCGAAGCGTCTCGACCACGGTGTGGGTGCGGCACGGCCAAGTGCTGCTGCTCGGCGGGCTGTACCGCAACACGAAGAACAAGAACCTGACCACGCTGCCGTGGCTCACCCAGGGCGAGGACGTGGCGATGGGCCTGGCCAGCCGGGTCATACCCGGCACCCGCAGTCTGGGTTCGCCGCTGTCGGCCTCGATTGGAAACCGCCGCACGAGCGAAGGCCGGCGGGAACTGGTGTTCCTCATCAAGGCCGAGCGGTGGCGGCAGATCTATGCGCTGCCGACCGGGATGGGCCCCGAGACCTTCGAGGCGGACGCGGTGTCCGAGATCGGCAAGGGTCTGGTCGGTGTGGTCGAGGAGATCTCGGAGATCCCTCAGGGCATTGTTGAAGGATTGACAGGTGACACCTCGGACGATACGAGCATCGATGCCAACTTGGGAGGAGACAGATGATGCGCACCGCTAAGGTCTTCATCCTCCCCATCGCACTGGTTCTGCTCGCGCCGGCCGCCGTCGGGCAGGAGGAAGCCGCGCCCGCGGAAGCCCCGCCCCCGGCCCCCCTTACGCCGGTGGACCAGGTCCAGGTGCAGGTCATGATTACGGAGACCACCGAAAACGGTCTGCGAGAACTGGGCACGAACCTCCAATACACCCGAGTCGTGCGTGGCGTCGAGCAAAACGGCACCGTCGAAGAAGTGCGCACCAACGTGTTCAACCCGTTGAATCCGCAGTTCAACGTGACCATGCCGGTCCCCGACACGACCTACTTCACGTCGCTACGCAATGACCCCGCCAATCCGTTTGCGGGTGTCCCGGACCAGTACGGCGGCGGCGTGATCGCCAACGTGATCAGTCCGGGCTATGGTCAGATCGACGCGGTGTTCCGGGGGGTCGAAC
>Ga0272442_10005827_pt1 | contig 16361 bp, 10 predicted proteins | sample SSMForm2O_FD_200262 | JGI IMG/M metagenome (GOLD analysis project Ga0272442, IMG submission 200262) | Marine sediment archaeal communities from Little Sippewissett salt marsh, Falmouth, MA, United States - SSM-Form-2O | ecosystem: Environmental > Aquatic > Marine > Wetlands > Sediment ...
CGTCATGGGATCAAGCATAAGTACGCCGAGGAAAGGACCGCCCGCCGCGGCCGCGCCAGGGCGATCGCACGCAAGCTGGGCAAGCCGTTCGACAAGGCCGAGCGAGCAGCCCTGGAAAAGGAGGCCCAGGCGGAAGCCGATGCCAAGGCTAAGGCCGAAGAAGAAGCCAAAGCCAAGGCGGACGCCGAGGCTAAGGCCAAAGCGGATGCCGAGGCCAAGGCCAAAGCGGACGCAGAGGCTAAGGCCAAAGCGGAAGAGGAAGCCAAGGCCAAAGCAGATGCAGAGGCTAAGGCGAAAGCGGAAGCGGACGCCAAAGCCAAAGAAGAGGCCGATGCCAAGGCCAAGGCGGAAGCCGACGCCAAAGCCAAAGAAGAGGCTGAGGCCAAGGCCAAGGCCAAAGCGGAAGCGGAAGCGAAGGCCAAAACTGCCGAAGAAGCTGAGGCCCAGCCGGAGGCCGAGGGCGGCGCGGACGAGGCCAAGGAGGAATCCTCCGGCCAATAGCCGAGCCAGCGATGCGAATCGACGTCCTCACACTGTTTCCGGAGATGTTCGAGTCTCCGCTGGGCTATTCGATTCTCAAGCGAGCCCGGGAGCAGGGTCTGGTCGAGATTGTGCTGACCAACATTCGCGATTTTGCGAAGGACAGCTATCGCAAAGTCGATGACAAGCCGTACGGCGGGGGACCGGGCATGGTCATGATGCCCGGCCCCGTTTTTGATGGCTTCGAGCACGTCGAGAGGCTCGCTCCCGAAAAAGGCAGAGTCATTCTTCTGACTCCCCAGGGACAGCGGTTCAATCAAGCCAGGGCCCGCGAACTCGCTCAAGAGCAACGTCTGATCCTGATCGCGGGCCGGTACGAGGGCTTCGACGAGCGCATTCGCATCGGCCTCGATGCCGAGCAAATCTCCCTCGGCGATTACGTCCTAAACGGCGGCGAGCTGCCCGCGCTGGTCCTGATCGATGCGGTGGTGCGCCTGCTGCCCGGCGCGCTCGGCGACGAGGACTCGGCCAAAGACGACTCCTTCAGCGAAGGATTGTTGGAATATCCCCACTACACGCGTCCCGAGGTCTTTCGCGGCATGAAGGTCCCCGACATTCTCCTCTCCGGCGACCACGGCAAAATCGCCGCCTGGCGCCACCAACAAGCCCTCGAACGAACCCGCCAACACCGCCCCGACCTCCTTGACGACAACCAACTGTCGGAATAGGGCGAATGGGGAGATACTCTCGCGAGAGAGGATTGGCTCCTCCTGAGGCGCAAGTGACGGACCCGGCCTGAAAATGACGGGCTCCTCTCACACGCCGCCCGGAATTTTTCCTCGCTGTGTAGCGTTGAGAGCTTGCCTCGACATGGCCGAAGAATGGACAGGCCGCACACGGGGCAAGCACGATTCGTATTATTTGTGGGAACGGTCGCAACATGCTATTATGCGTGGGGCTCGGACAAGGAAGAGAATCGATGCTGTCAAGGGTGTGAATCTTGCTCTGAGGCTTGGTCCGTGAGACTTTTCGCGAGGGAACGAGGATATGGACAGGCGAGGTAGTGCAGGATTGACGCTGGGCGAGTTGGTGTTTCTTGTGGTTGTATGTGCGCTTTTTCTGGCGCTGCTCGTGCCGATGCTGCGGCGACGTCGAAGCACCGCCTTTCGCCCGATCTGCGGGACGAATCTCTGCGGCATCGGCAAGGCGATGCTGATCTATGCCAACGACTACGAGGATAGACTTCCTCGCGCCGGCGGCGTCGCCGGCTGCTGGAGCGCTCGTATTCCAGATTGGACTGCCATGGACCAAGACGCGGCGTTTGGTGTGCAGCGCGGTAGCCATCAAGGCGGCCGGGCCAGTGTCAGCGCCAGCTTATATCTCCTGGTCAAGTACGCGTATCTGACGCCGAAGTCGTTTTTGTGCGATCGCGACAAAGGTGTCACGGAATTCAGGCCGCGCCTGTACCGCCTCCGCAGTCGGGCGCTGGATACACTGTGGGACTTTGGCCCGGACCCACCGAAGCATTGCAGCTACGCCTATCACATGGTCTACAGCCCGCACAAGCCGACCGTATACGGTGAGCCGGGTTTCGCCATCGTCGCCGACCGCAATCCGTGGATAGACTCGCCCTTCGCCAAAGCCGGGCGATTCGCGAAATTCAAGCCCGACATCCCGCCGTACGGTGGCACGAATGATGAGGTCCGCTGTGGCAACACCGTCGCACACCAGCAAGATGGCCAGAACGTCTTGTACCTCGACGCTCACGTCGAGTTCGCCAAGCGGCCCTACTGTAGCGTGGATGACGACAACATCTACACGTCCTGGAATGGGCAGGACAAGGCGCGGGGCACGCCGCCGGTGCTTGGCTCGCAGCCGGCCGACCCCAACGATTCCCTCCTCGTTAACGACCCGGCCGTGCCGCGTCCTTGACGGCGGCAAGCGCAGTGTCTGTGAACGTCCTGCGATGTCTGGACGCCGTCGTTCGTCAGGGTTAGGGTGGCAGCATCAAGGCCGCAGGCCTTGGCGATGGCGTAGAGGCGACGGCCTCTTTTGCAGCATAGCAAGCAGACCAAGTCCGCCATCGCCAAGCTGGCGCTTGACGCTGCCACGCGCCGGCGAGGACATTTTCGCAGACGCGAAGCGCCTGGCGTGCGGGGGTTGCGTGACGCGCGGGGCTGTGGTATACTCTGGCTGCTCATTTCGGTTGGTTGCCTGCCGTTGTGTGGTCCAGGCAAGGTGGCCTTATTTCCTTTTGGGGTGGTGAACGCGGTTGTGTCGTACGCGGCCGGACCCGTTGTTACCTGAAGGACCGATGGGCGGGACCGTTTGAAAGCTGACGAGGTGTAAGGCCCGCATGGGACGAACTCGCTTGGGGAGACAATTTGTTCGGCGGTATCTGAAGCTGACGCCGGTGACGCAGACGGTGTTGTTTGCGGTGGTGATCGGTCTACTGGGCGGCTTCGGTGCGCTCTTTTTCAAGAAGCTGATCTTCTTCTTGCAGGCGGTCTTTTGGGCGACGCCGGACATGGCTCCGGATTCGTTGCTGGCGGTGGGCTGGTTGCGCCGGCTATTGCTGCCGGCGGTGGGGGGGCTGATCGTCGGCCCGCTGATCTATTTCCTGGCCCGCGAGGCGAGGGGGCACGGCGTTCCCGAAGTGATGATCGCCGTCATTACGCGCAACAGCGTCATCCGCCCGGTCGTGGTGGTGGTCAAGACGCTGGCGTCGGCGGTCAGCATCGCCAGCGGCGGCTCGGTCGGCCGGGAGGGGCCCATCGTGCAGATCGGCGCCGCCATCGCCTCGGCGGCGGGGCAGTTGCTCCGCGTCCACCCGGTGCAGCTCAAGACGTTAGTCGGGTGCGGCGTCTCGGCCGGCATCGCGGCGACCTTCAACGCGCCGATGGCCGGCACGCTGTTCTCGTTGGAGCTGATTGTCTCGGACTTCGGCCTCAGCGCCTTTACACCCATCCTCGTCTCAGCGGTAGCCGCCACCGCCGTGACCCGCCAGTTCCACGGCGACATCACCGAGTTTGCCCTGCCGCAATTCGCGATGGTCTCGCCCTGGGAATTCGGCCTCTATCTGATTCTCGGACTCGTCGCCGGCCTGATCGGGTATGTCTTCTCGCGCAGCATCTACATCGGCGACGACGTCTTCGAGCGGGCGAAGCTGCCGCCATGGATTCGCCCCGCCCTGGGCGGCTTGCTGGTGGGAGCTGCGGCCATCTTCTATCCCCACATCATGGGTGTCGGGTACGATTCGATTCGCGTCCTCTTCGACGGTCAGCTCGCGCTGCGGGTCATGGTGATGCTGGTCGTGCTGAAAATCCTTGCGACCGCCGTCACCATCGGCTCGGGCGGTTCCGGTGGTATCTTCGCGCCGTCGCTGTTCATCGGCGCCATGTTGGGCGGGGCCTTTGGGACCGTCGTCAACCAGCTTTTGCCTGGGATGACGGCCTCGACCGGCGCGTATGCGCTGGTGGGGATGGCCGCGGTCAACGGCGCCTGCACGCTGGCGCCGCTGTCGGCGATCATTATCCTGCTGGAGCTGACCGACGAGTACAACATGCTGCTGCCGCTGATGTTCACCGTCGTGACCGCCACGTTTGTCTCGCGCAAGCTCGGTCCTGAGTCCATCTACACCGAGAAGCTGCGCCGCCGGGGCATCCGCGCCCATCACGGCGAGGACCTCAACATCCTCCGCGCCATCGCCGTCCGGGACGTGCTGCGCCGCGACGAGGCCTCCATCTCCGAGACGGCGCCGTTCGAGTCGCTCGTGACGCTGGCCTTGAACACGCACCGCAACGTGATCTTCACGCTCGACGACCGCGCCCGCCTGACCGGCGTCATTCTGCTCCAGGACCTCAAGCACGCGCTGAGCCATCCCGAAGAGCTCAAGCATGCCTATCACATCAGCGATTTCAAACAGGACATTACGCCCGTGCGGGTCACGGAGTCCCTGGACACGGTGGTGGACTGCTTCGCCGAGACGGGGCTGGAGCGTCTGCCGGTTGTGGACGGCGAAGGCCGGCTCGTCGGCTCGGTCATCATGAGCGACATCATGCGGCAGTACAACCAGCAGGTCGCCAACCGCAACCTGGCCATCGAGCTGGGCGCCCGCATCACCGCGCACGACAAATCCCAGACCCTGCACATCGGCGGCGACACCGTCATTGCCGAGATCGAAGTGCCCCGTTGGATGGCCGGCCGCAAGCTGGGCGAACTGGAGCTGCGGTCCCGCTACCACGTCTCCGTCTTCATCGTCAAGGGAGCCCGCCCCGCAGGCGAGCCGCAATTCGTCACGCCTAACGCCGCCTATGTCTTCCGCGCCGGCGACACCCTCCTCGTCGGCGGCACCGCCAAAGACATCAAGGCCCTCCAACACCACGTCTGATACGGTTTGCGGGTGAGGCGGTCAGGTACGGCACTGGCAGCCTGTTGATCATCGGGGAGGCCGCCATCGTTGTCATTGGCGCGCAGGTGGCAATCTGCAAAGCCTCGGTTGTTGGCTGGACCCCTGTCTTCGCCGGCGTAACAGAGTCGGTGCCGTGTGACGCAGTCCGCAATTGTCAATCTGTACGCACCGACACCTGCCGTTCACGACTGTCTGTCGTGCGGTCGTGCGTATGTCGTCCCGGCGGACAGCTCGACAGGAGCCGGCCGACGGCGAAGCTGTCTTTCCTGGGCGCCGTCGAGATGCCTCGGCGCTCCGGATGGGAACAAGGGCCCCGAGCATAAACCCTCCGTGTCAAAAGGCGGTTGTAATTCTTGCGGTTGCTGTCGCAGCCTGGTATAATGACTGCCGTTGATGCGAGGAGAAACGGTTTTGGGACGGCAACGGCGCGTTCCGGAATCGCTGCTCGTGAGACCCTTTGGGAAAGGAGTGCGGAATGGAGAAGCGAACGTATGACAGGCGAGTCAGACAAGTGGATGTTCTCGTTCTGGTGGCGTTAGGCGCGGTGGTTTTGATGATGGTGCCGCCTTTGTTGTCCAGGCCTCGCGAGCGGGCGGCGCGGGTGGTTTGCCGGGCCAATCTGGGCCAGATCGGTAAGGCCATGTTTCTCTACGCCAAGGACTATGACGAAGCGTTGCCTCGCTCCGGCGGGCCCAGCACGATGTGGGGAGCAACGGCGAACTGGGCGGCGGTGGACCGCTACCAGGCCTTCGGCATCAACCGTCCCGATGAAAGCGGCGGCTCGGCCACGATCAGTTCCTGCTTCTATCTGCTCGTCAAGTATGCGCAGATGCCGACCCGGCTCTTTGTCTGCCCGGATGACAAGGGGACGAGTGAGTTCAAGCTCTCGGATCTAACCATCGTTCCTTTAGACTTCGAGCTCTCCGATGCCTGGGATTTCGGTCCTGTCCCCGTGGCTGTCGAGCATTGCAGCTACGCCTATCATATGCCGTTCGATCCGTGCGCGCTGACAACCGCCCGCGACCCGAACTTCGCCGTCGCCGCCGACCGCAACCCCTGGATCCAGAGCCCCGCTGCCGATCCCGGCAACTTTGCAGATTTTCAACCGGATGTGCCGCCGTGGAGTGCGTCTGACGAGAGGGCCCGCGCCGGCAATTCCCCCTCCCACCAACAAGACGGCCAGAACGTCCTGTTTTTAGACGGTCGTGTCAGTTTCGAGACGCGCCCCCACTGTGCCTTCAAAGAAGACAACATCTACACTCGATCGCTGAGCTCATCAATGGGCTCAGCATGCGGCACACCCCCGGCCCAGGCGCAATTCAGCGTCGCAAACGAATACGATTCTGTGCTGGTTCACGACCCGCCAACCTTCGGGGGGACGGGCTCGAGGCAGTGAGCGAAAGAACCTTGTAGAGGAGAAGCGAAGATGGTGACGCGGCGAGAGAAGAGAATGTTGACGCGTGCGGAGGTTTCGACCGTTGTGATTCTGGGTCTGTTTGTGCTGGCGATTGTGCCCATGGCCTGTCGGACAGCCCAGATCATCGATTCGCGGACCGTGTGTGCGATACATCTGTCCGTGCTCGGCAAGGCGATGCAGATCTACGCGAACGACTACGAAGACGCGTTACCCCGGGCCGGCGGGCCAACCACTACCTGGGGACCGACGGCCGACTGGGTGGCGCCCCATCGGTACGCGGCCTTCGGCATGCAGCCCGGCGGCGACAGCGGAGGCAGCGCCACGATCAGCGCCAGTTTCTATCTTCTGGTCAAGTATGCGGAGGTGGCGCCGAAGTTGTTTGTCTGCCCCGACGATACCGGAACGACAGAGTTCAAGCTTGCGGATGTGTCCGGCGCTGAGCCCACTGTAACATTGATCGATGCGTGGGATTTCGGCCCGTCCGGCGAGTCCTGGAAGCATTGCAGCTACGCGTATCACATGCCGTACGGCAAGTACGCTCTGACCACTTCGCGCGATCCGAAGCTGGCGGTGGCGGCCGACCGCAATCCCTGGATCGAGAGCCCCGCTGCCAAGGCCGCCAGCATTTCCATGTTTCAGCCGGACGTACCGCCGTGGAATGCGTCTGACAAGATGGCCCGCGCCGGCAATTCCCCCTCCCACCAAAAAAACGGCCAGAACGTCCTGTTCTTGGACGGCCGCGTCAGTTTCGAGATACGCTCGTACTGCGCCGGTGACGAGGATAACATCTACACGATCTCGGGAAATAGGGATGGCGCCAATCCGCTCGGCATAATGCCCCCGACGGCTCAGTTCAGTCCGTCAAGCGACTGCGATTGCGTCCTGGTCCACGACCCGCCGGCGTTTGTTTCGCCGGTGCGCGTCAGACCGGCACGCCGGTGATCTGTCGACGGCATGCCGACCTTTCTCGCCGTCGTTGCGCGCTATATGCCGTTGGCGCGACGGCCCTGGGGCATGGGGTGGAGTTTGGCGCGCTGCTTCTTGGCTTCGATGCTTTCGCGGGTCTCGCCGGGATTGATGTACCACCGGCTGGGTGTGTGGGCCTCCTTCATGATTCGCGCGATCTTCTCGACGACGTCGGGCTGCTCTTCGGCCCTGTTGCTGCACTGCGGGTCGTTGATGATGTCGTACAGCTCCATCGGCTTGTCCGGGTGCGGGCGAAACGCATGCCACTGGTCCATGCGGACGCTCTGGGCGTGCTTGGTATTGTCGTGCTCCCAGTAGAGGTACTCGTGGCGCCGCTGGGCGGCGGGGCGGTTCTCCAACTCGGCGACGATGCTGATACCGTCCGTTTCATGGGGCCTCACGCCGGCTAAGTCGGCGGCGGTGGCGAGGAAGTCCCAGAAGGCGGTGACGTGCTCGCTGCTGCGCGGCTCGATTCGGTCCTTCCAGTAGACGAAGAAGGGGACGCGCAGGCCGCCCTCGCGGTTGCTGAACTTGCCTCCCGGCCACGGACCTTTGTAATGGAAGATCGGATCGTCTTCGTAGCGCTTGTTATTCAGGTACGACGGCTCGTATCCGTTGTCGCTGGCGAAGAAGAGGATGGTGTTGTCGAGCAGGCCTTGGGATTCGAGGCAGGCGACCAGCTCGCCGACGTGGCGGTCGAGGTGGTCGATCATGGCGGCCCATTCCTTGTGCTTGAGGTCCCAGGGCGCGTCCTGGAAGGGGCCCAGTTCCCGGGCGACGAGCGGCCCGTGCGGAATCTGCGTGGCGTAATACAGGAAGAACGGGTGGTCCTTGTTGTCCCGCACGAACTGGAGGGCTTTGGCGTGGATGCAATCCTGCGAGTTGACGGCCTGGCTCGGATCGGCGACACCGTCCGGGACGAACCGGCCGTGCTCGTCGTACCGGTTGCGTGTCTCCAGCGGCATCTTGTCCAGGGACTTGCGATTGTATTCGTATATCCGCTTCATGTTGAAGCCGCGATTCTGCGGCAGCAGGTCCCTGCGTCCGTTGTGCATGAGGTACTCGGGGTAATAGCCGTGGGCGCGCTGCTGGTCGTAGAATCCGTAAGCCAGATCGAAGCCCTGTTTGTGCGGCACGCCTTCGGTGGTGGGCAGGCCGATGCCCCACTTGCCGACAAAGCCGGTTCGGTACCCGGCCCGCCTGAGGACCTCGGCGACGGTGACGTCCTCGTCGAGGATGTAGTCCTGGCCGCCGCGGACGGAGGCGTTGTGGCGGACGCGGCAGTGGCCCAGGTGCATGCCGGTCATCAGTACGGCCCGCGACGGCGCGCACATGCTCGCGCCGGCGTAGGCCTGCGTAAACCGCACCCCGCCCAGGGCCAGGCGGTCCAGGTTCGGCGTCTGCCGGGCCTTTTGCCCGAAGGCGCTAAGGTCCTTGTAGGCCATGTCGTCGGCTAAAATGAACACGATATTGGGCCGGGAGCCCGAGAGCGACCGGCTCGCAGCCGTTGCGGTGTTTCGCTGCCGGGAGGCGCAACCTGTGGCCAGGGCGGCGAACGTCACGCCGACCGATCGAATGAATTCCCTGCGGTTCATCGAGTTCTCCAAGAAAAGGACTGCTGTGCGAACTGCCCCGCAGTATAGCCCGTGCGGGCCCGGCCGCAAGGCCAATTCGCGAAGGTCGCCGCGCGGCCCCGGCCCCCTCCGCTCGTGTCGCCAAGTCGAGGCGAACGCCGGATCGGAGAACAGCGATTTTTCGGGATGCTTTGTAAATGATGAACCGACCCGGCAAAGACGGCGTACGGGACTTTGGTTCGTCTTGTGACCGTCGCCCGAGCGCGCAGCGGCAAAGTATACTGGACGCAGGCCGGCCAAAATGGTATGCTATTTTACAGCACCAGGAGTCCTGCAGGGGAGTCCCTCGACAACGAGCCGGAGGACCCGCCGACACCAGGACGGAGCTTCTTTTTGAAAGGATGGGACGATGAATACGCAGAAGCTGAGCGCGAGTCTAATTCTCTTTCTGGCCGTGACTTGCAGTGTGACCGTGGCCGAGAGTATTTCGTGGATTCCGGGCCAATCTCCTCCCAAGCAGTGGAGCATCGACCCAGCCAGTCCCAGCACGTCCGACCTCATTGGTTTCTCCGGCCCGACGGACGTCTTTTCGAATTCCTGTGTGGGCGAAGGACAATTGGGGGGTACACCGACCCTGCTGATCGACAACGGCGCTAAGGTGATCCTGTTGTGGTTCCGGCCGCCGGCGCCGGATTTCTGCCCGATGATCTGGCAACCGGTGGCGGGCTTGGAAGGCGAATTCGGGCCGCTGCCCGCCGGAGACTGGCTGTTCGCCAGCCTTTCCAAGGACATTGACTTCGAGATTCATTTCAGTGTGGTGGACGCCGTCGGCCATCACGTGGACGCCGATGCACCCGGGCCCATTCATAACGGCAAGAGTTGGGTCACCGCCTTCCTCACGCTCCAGGACGCGCTGGACGTGGCCAACAACGGCGACGAGATACGCGTGGCCGAGGGGATATACAAGCCCGACGACGGCGCGGGCGTCACTCCGGGCGACCGGGAAGCGACGTTCCAACTCGCCGACGGTGTCTTCGTTCGGGGCGGCTTCGCCGGCTACGGAGAGCCCGACCCGGACGCACGCGACGTCGCTGTCTACGAGACGGTTCTGATGGGAGACCTCGACGGCGATGACCTCTGGGGCATCCTGAACCGCGACGACAACAGCTATCACGTCGTCACCGGACTGGCTGGTTCGGGCGGCGCCGTGCTCGACGGCTTTACCGTCACTGCCGGTCACGCGGACGGTCCGGGCGCGCATCACTACGGCGGCGGACTCTATAATCCCGGCGGCAACCTGGAGATCGTCAAGTGTACCTTCAGAGGCAACGCGGCGGCCTTTGGCGGCGGCGTGATGAACCAGGGGGCCGCGATCATGATGGTCAACACCCAGTTGGTGGGCAACCGGGCCTTCGTGCTGGGCGGCGGACTGTATAACGAAGAGGGCGACGCGACGCTGCACAACGGCCGGGTGGTGGGGAACACCGCCGGCTACGCCGAAATCGCCGGCGGTGCGGCCATCTACAACCTCAACGGCAATTTGACCCTCATCAACTCCACCGTGGCGGATAACCTCTCGCCCAACGGCCGCGCGATCGCCGGCTTTAGCTGGGATTTCACGGCTGCCTCCACGATCGAGATCGCCAACAGCATCCTGTTCAACGGCGGCGACGAGATATGGAGCAACAATCCCGGCACGGTCGAAGTGGCGTACAGTGCCGTTGAAGGCGGCTGGTCCGGCACGGACAACATCTCCGCCGATCCGCAGTTCGTTAGTCCGGGAGCCCGGAGCATTGAAGGCGAATGGATCGACGGAGACTATCGACTCCAGCCCACGTCCCCGGCCATCAACGCCGGCCGCAACGCCGCGGTGCCGCCGGATATCTTCGATCTCGACGAGGACGGCAACGTGGCCGAGCCCCTTCCCGTCGATCTGGACGGCGACCCGCGCGTCGAGGAGACGCAGGTCGACATGGGAGCGTACGAGCAACTGGGCAAGAAGCCCGGGCCGGCGCCGAATGTCGACCTGATCATCTGCCTCGGCGGAGAGTGTTTCCCGCTCGTGGTCGATCCCAATGCCCCCGGCCCGTCCAATACGTTCATCGGCAGCACGGGATTGGAGATCGAAACGAATCTCAGAGTCAAGCTGACCGCCCAGGTGACGCCCAACCCGCTGGTAAACGGGAAATGGACGGCCTGGCTGGATCCGGACGTCGTCGGCCCGGGGTCGGTGACCAGCACGCTCTGGGTCAGGGCTGAGAACCTGGACCTCAGTGGCATTCCGGCCGGCTCCAAGGACGTGGAAGTTGCCGACATAAGCATCTTCGCCCAGCCGGCCCCGTAGCGGCTCGCACGACAAGCCTGCAAATTGCATAGGCATCCAGGGCCCGACCGGCGGTGTATCAGGCCGCCGGCCGGGCCTTTGTTCGCGGGTCGGTGTGCGGCGCTGTCTACGCGTCCCAGTCCAGCCGCTCTTCGTTCTTCCGATAGAACCGGCCCAACAGGTGGCTGAGAATCAGCAGGTTGTAAAACGCAAGAAGCATCAGCAGATACCCCGACGGCGAGGTGGCCAGCATGTAGTGCCCCGCGAAGGGGACCAATACGCAGAGCAGATAGCAAAACGGCACCAGCACACAGTACTTCACGTGGGTCCTCAGTATCGAGCGCAACAGGAGGACGGGGTTGAGCCCGGCGAACGAGTCGTACATCACCACCGCCAACAGCGCCATCGGAAAAACAAAACCGCCCACACCGTACAACACTCTGAAGACCTGGTCGGCGCGGTGCGTGCGCGCCACATAGACCAGTGCCGGTGCGGTGACAAACAGAGCGCACACCAGCACGCGCCAGCCCTGCGCCAGCAGTTCGCCGAGCCCGGGTGTCGTGGCAATGGTATCGACCGCTCGAATGCCGCCGCCGGCGCTGTCCCGGATGCACTCGCACGCGTACCAGTTGATGTAGAGCAGAAACAGCAACACACCCAGCCAGTGAAAAATGATGGCAACTACCCAGAGAATCAGTGCCGGGCCGAATACGATAGTGAAGGCCATGAAGAAGCGTATCATGATCCGCAGGAGGAAAGGGACGCCGGCGCAGATCAGCAGGATGGTCAGGCCCGCTTTGCTGAGTGGGTAGAAGAAGATGTCGATGAACCAGGGCAGCGTGCGCCGGGGGACGGGTTCCTGCTCGCCGGGCAGTCGGCCCCCGTGCATGGCGCGGAGACGCTGCAAGGCCGCCTCACCTTCGTCGCTTTGTTGCGGCGCCGGGACGGTCTCTGCCGGCAAGGGGGCTACGTCCAGCAAGGTCACGTCCAGCAGCGACGAGGCCTGCTCGGGCGGCGCGGAGGAGGCCGCTGCGTTATCCGCCCGGGCGTCTGAGGCCGGTTGCGTCGGTACCGTCACGACGTGCCGGCACTGCGGGCATCTCCCTTTCTTGCCTGCCAGGCTATCGGGAACGTTCAGTTTGCGGCCACACTTGTCGCAGCGAAACTTCATCGAAGACTCGGCGTTTTTACCCGGTGTCCATACATCAGCGCGCGTGACAATACGTACGCTAACACGTACAAGACGATGAGGACGCCCCTATATTAATCCCTTTTCACCGGCGGCCTAATACGAATTAGGAAAAGTCCTTGCGCGTTTGAGCGTTTGTCATCCTGAGCCGCAGGCGAAGGCTCCGCGCTGCGAACGAAGTCTATCTCAGGGTCGCAGCCCAGATCCTTCACTTCGCTGCGCTACGTTCAGGATGACATGCCGCGCAAGAATTAGACAGAATTCGTATGAGGGGATTGATCGCTGCTCTGGGGGGGCGGATTCTCTGCGACGTCGTGCCGTTGCGGCAGGGCGCCGCCGGAGCGGATGGGACACGTGTCTCCGTACAGGCGGATGTGCGGTTGCCAGTGACCTCGCGAGGTGGTACGGTGTGTCGCGTCCATGTAGGGTTTTCTTGTATCTGGAAAGGGTAGAGCATTGGCAACTCTGGTCCCTGGGAACGGCGAAACGGGCAACGGCGCGTGGAGAGGCTGCCGCAGAGCAGGCGCCTCTTGGCGTCGTGTCGCTGTGACGGCTGCGATCGTGACTGCGTTGCTCTACGCCGTCAGGACGAGCGCGCAGGGGACGCGGTCGGATTACGAGCGTGCGCTGCGTTTGCGCGAAGTGACGGCGGGCAAGGTCTTCAAGGATCGCGTCCGCCCGCACTGGTTCGCGGACAACACGCGGTTCTGGTATCGCAACGATCTGCCGGATGAACGGCGCGAGTTCATCCTGGCCGATGCCGCGACCGGCACGCGCAAAGCCGCTTTCGACCATGCGCGTCTGGCGGGCGCACTCACTGAAGCCCTCGATCGGGAAATCCAGGCTGATCGGATCGACATCGGCAAGCTGGAATTCCATCCGGCGGGCGCCGAACTGCGTTTCAGTGGCTACGGCAAGCGCTGGCGCTGCGATTTGAACGGCTACGAAGTGGTCGAGATCGCCGACGATGAGCGGCCGGCTGAATCCCTTACGCCGCGGGCGCGGGCCCATCCGAGCCGGCGGACCGGCGAAGAGACGTCCATCACCTTCATCAATCGTACGGACAGTGACGTGGAGGTGTATTGGATCGACGCGCAGGGGCGGCGGCAACGCTACGGCACCATCGCCCCGGGCAAGCAACGGCGCCAGCACACGTACGCGGGACACGTGTGGCTCCTCACCGGCGCGGACGGTGAAACCGTGGGTATCTTTGTGGCGACGGAATCCGGAGGGGACGCCGTCATCGATGAAGACAGTGCACGCCAGGCCGCGACGCAAGAAGAACCCGCGCCGGCCCAACGCCGAGGCGATTCGCCTGACGGCAAATGGTCCGCCTTCATCAAGGACTACGACCTTCACGTTCGCCACCTGGAGACGGGAGATGAGACTGCCCTGAGCAGTGACGGCACGGAGGGGGACGCGTACACGCAGCGGCTATATTGGTCGCCGGACTCGACGAAAGTGGTGGTGATTCGCGTGCGAGAGGGATTCGACCGGGAGGTTCATCTTGTCGAGTCGTCGCCCGAGGACCGGTTGCAGCCCAAGCTGCACACCTTTTCCTATCGCAAACCGGGGGACGACATTCCGCTCGCCCGCCCGCAGTTGTTCGACATGGCCTCCCGGCGATACATTGCGATCTCCGACGAGCTGTTCCCTAATCCCTGGAGCATTTCCGAGCTTCACTGGTGGCCGGACTCCCGCCGTTTTTCGTTCCTCTACAACCAGCGGGGCCACCAGGTCTTGCGCGTTATCACGGTCGATGCCGACAGCGGGGCGACGCGGACCGTCGTCGACGAGCGCAGCGAGACGTTTATCGACTATGCCGGCAAGCAGTTCCTGCACTACCTTGACGAGACCGACGAGATCATCTGGATGTCGGAGCGGGACGGCTGGAATCACCTGTACCTGTACGACGCGGGGACCGGGTGCGTCAAAAACCAGATCACGAAAGGGCCCTGGGTCGTCCGTCGCGTGGACCGCGTGGATCAAGAGAAGCGGCACATCTGGTTCCGCGCCGGCGGCATCTGTGCCGAGCAGGACCCGTACTATGTCCATCACTGCCGTATCAACCTCGACGGCTCCGGGCTGGTCGTGCTGACCGAGGGGGACGGGACGCACGAGGTGGAATTTTCGCCCGATCGGAGGTTCTTCCTGGACCGCTGGTCGCGCGTCGATCAACCGCCGGTGACCGAGCTTCGCCGCGCGGCCGACGGCGCTTTGCTGTGCCAGCTCGAACGGGCCGACTGGAAGGCGCTGCTGGAAACGCCGTGGCGTCCGCCGGAGCGGTTCGTCGCCAAAGGCCGCGACGGCAAGACGGATATCTACGGAATCATCATCCGCCCGAGCACCTTCGATTCGCAGCGCAAGTACCCGGTCATCGAACAAATCTACGCCGGGCCGCACGGGGCCTTCGTACCGAAGTCTTTCGGACTGCGCACCCGGCAGCACGCCATTGCCGAGCTGGGCTTCATCGTCGTACAGATCGACGGCATGGGTACGTCGTACCGCTCCAAGGCCTTTCACGATGTTTGCTGGAAGAACCTGGGCGATTCGGGATTTCCCGACCGCATCCTGTGGATGAAGGCGGCTGCGGCCCGGTACCCGTACATGGACCTGAGCCGTGTCGGCATCTACGGCGGTTCCGCCGGCGGACAAAGTGCGTTGCGTGCTTTGCTGGCCCACGGGGATTTCTACCGGGTCGCCGTCGCCGATTGCGGGTGCCACGACAACCGCATGGACAAGATCTGGTGGAACGAGTTGTGGATGGGCTGGCCGGTGGGGCCGCACTACGAGGAGCAGTCCAACGTAACCCAGGCGCACCGGCTGGAGGGCAAGCTGCTGCTGACCGTCGGTGAGCTGGATCGGAACGTCGATCCGTCCTCGACCATGCAGGTGGTCGATGCGCTCATCAAGGCCGACAAGGACTTCGATCTGCTGATTGTCCCCGGCGCCGACCACGGCGTGGGCGAAGCGCCTTATGCCAGCCGCCGACGCATGGATTTTTTCGTCCGTCATCTGCTCGGAGTCGAGCCTCGCCGTAAACCATAGTTGGCCGCAGGGGATTTAGGTTTTCTTATCCTCGGCTGGGCCGCGGTACGGTTTTGACGCGATGACCCGTGGCGACGAAGAAGCCGGGCGCGCAAAAACAGCAATACATTCGAGTGCGAGACCAGATTTTTTTTCTGAATAGGGGGGCCTATTTTGTATAATGGGGTAAATGGTTCGTAAACTGGTACAAGTACATCGTTTGGGAAGTTATTGCGAAGTCGGCCAGAACCTGCAGTACTGGTTGGGACGCTCCCGTGTTGAGCGTTTGGTGGCGGTCGATTTCTTGAGGCACCAGGTCTATGGAGACACAAGGGGAATTCGAAAGACTACTCGCGTTGTTCAACGCGCACAAGGTTGAATATGTCGTCGTGGGCGGGTATGCCCTGGCGTTCTATGGGGCTCCGCGCGTGACCGGCGATCTGGACCTGCTGGTGAAGCCGGAACGCCGGAACGCCGAGCGCATCCTGGCGGCGCTCGGTGAGTTCGATTTTGCGTCCATGCAGTTGACGCGCGCCGATTTCACGATGCCGGACAACGTCGTGCAGCTTGGCGAGCCTCCCGTGCAGATCGATATCATGACAACGCTCACGGGGGTCTCGTGGGAGCATGCGGCCGCCGGCAAGGTCCGCAGCCGGTATGGCCGCACGCCGATCCACGTCATCAGCCGCGACGATTTCATCGCCAACAAAAAGGCACTGGGCCGCCAGCGAGACCTGGCCGACCTCGAAGCCATCGGCGAAATGTAGCGATTTCATCCCTTCTGTCGTTTTGGTTTTTCCCCCATCCGGCCATGTGGCCATGAGCTGCGGGAGGGTTGCACGCGCAGCCAAGTCATGCTACCGTGAGCCATGTGTGTTGGGCTGATTCCCGGATTGTGAAAGGGCGGAAGATGTCGGATGTGAACAGGCGGCGGTTCTTGAGCCAACTGGCCGGCGGGACGCTGGCTGCATCGT
>Ga0272442_10005828_pt1 | contig 16360 bp, 12 predicted proteins | sample SSMForm2O_FD_200262 | JGI IMG/M metagenome (GOLD analysis project Ga0272442, IMG submission 200262) | Marine sediment archaeal communities from Little Sippewissett salt marsh, Falmouth, MA, United States - SSM-Form-2O | ecosystem: Environmental > Aquatic > Marine > Wetlands > Sediment ...
TCCTCTTCGGGCTCAGGTGCGGGTTCGACGGCCGCCTCAGTCTCGGCCTCCGCCTTGGGCTCCTCTTCGGGCTCAGGTGCGGGTTCGACGGCCGCCTCGGTCTCGGCCTCCGCCTTGGGCTCCTCTTCGGGCTCAGGTGCGGATTCGACGGTCGCCTCGGTCTCGGCTTCAGCCTTGGGCTGCTCTTGGGGCTCAGGCGCGATTGCGTCGGCCCCCTCGGCCCCGGCTTCAGCCTTGGGTTCCTCCTGGGACTCAGGTGAGGATTCTTCCGCTGGCTGGGTCTCCGCCTGAGGCTTGGGCTCTTCTTCAGGTTTAGTTTTGGCCGCCCCCGGTGTGGGTACCACCAGGGTATCACCGCCATGTCCGCTCGTGCCGCCTACCCTGATCTTGGGAGGCCCGGCAGGAACCGGTCGCGCGGCTCTTGCTTCGGCCTTCTTGCCCGGTCCGGCCCCATGCTCTTCGGCGGCCCACTGCACCCGCCGCAAGCTCAAGCCAATCTTGCGTGCCTCCGGATCGACCTTCAAGATCTTGACTTCCACCTCATCGCCGGGCTTGACCACATCCTGTGGCTTGTCAATCTTGTGGTCTGCCAGTTCGGAGATGTGCAGCAATCCTTCGAGGTCGGGTTCCAGCTCGACGAAGGCGCCGAAATTGGTCAGTTTGGCAATCGTGCCTTTGATGATGTGCCCGGGGATGTACTTTTCCGGAATGGCACGCAGCCACGGGTCCTCGGTCATCTGCTTCATGCCCAGGGAAATCCGTTGCTTCTCCTCATTCACTTCCAGCACGACGCACTTGACGGACTGGCCTTTCTGAAGGGCCTCACTGGGATGCCCGTATTTGCGGGTCCAGCTCAGGTCGGAGATATGGATCATCCCATCGATCCCGGGCTCTATCTCCAAAAAGGCGCCGAAGTTCGTCATGCTGCGTACGACGGCCTCCACGATGGTGCCGGAGGGATACTTGCGGGCCGCGACCTCCCAGGGGTTGGGCTCGGTCTGCTTCATGCCCAGCGAGATTTCCTGCTTTTCCTTGTTGACGTTCAGGACGACAACCGCAATTTCATCACCCAGATTGACCATCTCACTGGGGTGCGAGAGCCGACGCGTCCAGCTCATCTCGCTGATGTGGACGAGCCCCTCGATGCCGTCTTCGAGCCGGACGAAGACACCGTAGTTCATTACATTGACGACCTGGCCTTGCACTTTGCAGCCGACGGGGTACTTCTCTTCGACCGTTTCCCACGGGCTGGCGGTCTTCTGCTTGAGGCCCAGGGAGATCTTCTCGTGCTCCTTGTCCACGCCAATCACGACGCACTCGATTTCCTGGTCCAGGTTCACCACCTCGGACGGGTGCGAGATTCGGCCCCAGCTCAGGTCCGAGATATGCAGCAGCCCGTCCAGGCCACCGAGATCAACGAACACACCGAAGTCAGCGATGTTCTTGACGACGCCCTTGCGCAACTGCCCGACCTCGATCTCGCTGAGAATTTTCTCCTTGCTGGCCCGTCGCTCCTCCTCAATCAGCTTGCGACGCGAAACGACGATGTTGCGATTGTCCACGTCAATCTTGAGTACCTTGCACTCGACTTCTTTGCCGATGAAGCGGCTGATGTCGCCGGGCTTGCGAATATCCACTTGCGAGGCCGGCAGGAAGACCGGCACGCCGATATCCACCAGCAGGCCGCCCTTGATACGGCGAATGACTCTGCCGCTGACGACGTCGCCTTCCTTCTTCGTGTTGATGATGTGCTCCCAGCCCCGGATGATGTCGGCCTTGCGCTTGCTCAGAAGGATCAAGCCACTTTCCGAATCCGTGTCCTCGAGCAGGACCTCAATCTCCTTGCCCGGCGCCATATCCTCAGGGCTGCTGAACTCATTGGCATCCACCACGCCTTCGCTCTTGAGCCCCACCTCAACGATCACATCGTTACCGATATTCGATACGATGGTCCCTTTCAGGATGGTCCCGGGCAGGCGCGAATCTACCTTTCTCTGGAGCACCTGCTCCAGATACTGGCTCTCGCCCTCCCCGAACAGTTCCTCGACCTGCTCTTGCAGCTTCTCTTCGGACAGTCCCAACTTGTTGACAATATTTCGATCGACCATAAATCTTACTTCCCCTGTGGAGTCTCTGGGTTCAACCGGCCGGCGCCCCACATACACACCGACAAGTCATCACGACGCTTCATTGATCTCTATAGTCGTCCATGCGTCCTGAACGCTCCTGCCCACGCAGCAGGTGTAAGTTTCTCTCACGGCGGCCACGCGCCCTACCCGGTTTTTTCGTCGAACGCCCGCAGATGCTTGACAAATTCGTCAATAATCCAGTTCGGCGTAGACGCGCCGGCGGTAACGCCCGCTATATTCTTGTCCAAAAGCACATCTTTGTCAAGTTCGTCCCAATTTTGCAAGTGAAAGGTGTGGTCATTGTGTTTTTTGCACAAATCGGCGAGGCGGCGGGTGTTGGCGCTATGCAGCCCTCCCAGAACAAACATGATATCCACCTGCTTGCACAGCTCGACGGCGGATTCCTGCCGCTTGATGGCCTCCCGACAGAGCGTATTGATGACCTTCAACTCTTTGAAATTACGTCGCCCGATGGCGGCGAGCATGCGGCCGAGATGTTCGGGGCTCTGGGTGGTCTGGCAAACGATGCCGAGCCGGCCGTCCTGCGGCAGCTTGTCCAGATCGCGTTCCTCGGCGACCACGACCACATCTTGCACGCAGCCCATCACCCCTTGTACCTCGGGATGACTCTCTTCGCCGATAATGACCACCTCATAGCCCTCGGCTTCGAGTTGCTTGGCGAGCTGCTGGACGCGTTTGACCAACACGCAGGTCGCGTCAACGATGTGAAGCTCTTTTTCGCGGAGGCAATCCAGCTCGCGCGGCGATACCCCGTGCGACCGAATGATCACCGTCCCGCGGTCAATCTCGTCGCCGGAGCCCACGGTACGCAGACCCGACCGGGCCAGCGACTCCACCACGTCCTTGTTGTGAATGATGGGTCCCAGACTGTAGACCTGCTGGCCGGAGTCGGCCTCGGCCAGGATCTTCTCCGCCATGCTGATGGCATTTCGAACGCCGGGGCAAAACCCGCACTTCGCTGCAACCAATACCTGCATAGACACCTCAAAGCCCAAAAATCAAACAGCGGTCCGTTCCGTAGCGGTCACTTCCGTTTCGACACCAGCACGTCAATACCCTTGAAATGCACCTCGACATCCTGGCTGCCATGGAGTTGCAGCGCCAGATGCCCTTCCAGGCGGCCGGGATCCTTCATTAGCTCGGCGGACTTGCGCCCGTTGACGTGCACGACGATACGCCGCCCGTGCGCCGAGACGGTCATGCGATTCCACTGTTGCGGCTTGAACCACGTCTTGACCTCTTCGGCGCTGGGCTGCACCACCCAGGCTCGGCCACCAGTCTCATACAACCCTCCGACGTCGTTGTTCGCGTCGATCTCGGCCTGGAAGCCGTGCACTCCGACGCTGCCGGCTACCTTTTCCGCCCGAAAGTAGAGGCCGCTGTTGCCCTTGACGGCCTTGAACGCAACCCGGACCGTGAAATCGTCCAGGGTAGCGTCGCTCAAGAGCAATCCGTGTCGCGGATCGGAACTGGCGTTTGAACCCACGAGCACGCCGTCAGTGATCTGCCAGCGGCCGCCGGGAATCGTCTGCCAGCCTGCCAGCGAGGCGCCGTCGAACAAGGGCTTCCAGACGTGCCAGCCGAGAGCCTTGATGCGGAGGTTCCGCCAGCGGACCTGCGCAGGTTTTTCGCCGCGAAAGCCGTGCACCTGCAGGCCGATAAACCCGGTTTGGTCGACGGGATCGCGCAGGTTCGTGCACGGCACGCCGTTGACCCAGGTCTCGATCAGGTCACCGTAGCAAAGCACGCGGAACTTGTTCCACTGATCGTCCTTGAACGCCCGGCTCGCCTCGGGGTCCGAAGCGGTATCGTACAGCCACCGAGCCAGGCGGGCCTCGTCATAAATGCCTCCGGAGTGGGTGCCGCTCGCGATCTCGACCTGATAGCCATAGACGCGGCCGGCCGGACGCTTCTGACGGCGCTCCCTGCCGTTGCGCCAAACGGTTGTCACCGTCTCCTTCTCGTATGCGTGGCTGCGAATCTGCACCCCCGAATTCAGGGGCGGATCTACCTTCACCTCGAATTCAAGCAGGAAATCGCCGTACCGCTTCTGCGTGCACAAGAACGTATTAGGGCTGCCCTCGACGGTCGTACCGACGATCGCGCCGTCCTCGACGTGGTATTTCGCGAAGCCGCTGCGAACCTCCCAGCCGTCCAGCGACCGCCCGTCGAACAGAGACTGCCAGGCAACATCCGCGAATCTGTCCTCCACCGAGACCGCTCGCACGGTAGCACCAACCAGTAACACAACGACCAGTGCGGCGACCACTGTATTTCTGAGACTCCACATTGCTTTACCTCGCTTTCTTCTGACAATCATCCAACTGTAAATCCATGAGGAACCGGTCCTGTCTCCTGCCATACGGGCAGCCCGACGCGATGATTCTACCGCGGAGCAAGGCAGGAATCCATCAAAACTCACGTGTGCCCGGAACGGCAGCACGAGGGACCGCTCGAGTGTCTCCGCTTCAGCCTCACCGATCAGCGGGAATCTCCCCTGCTGCCCTGATCGCCATTTTTGACACAATCGGGCCCGCAATTTCGTGAATGACCGTCGCGCCGATGATCACGTTGATGACAATGTCTGAGATGTCCTTGAACGCGGGATTCTGCTGCATTAACAGAGCCAGGCCTACGACAATGCCCCCTTGCGGAATGAGGCCTCCCGCCACATACTTCTTCACCTTGCGAGGCGATTTGCCTAACTGGGCTCCTGCCATCGCTCCTGCGACCTTGCCAACTGTACGAAAAGCAACGAAGAGGAGCACCAGAGGGAGATTCTGCACCAGCGTTGCGAAACCAAGGTGCATCCCGCTCAGAGTAAAGAAGAGAACGAAGATCAACTCCTCCGTGTACCGTTCCAATATCTGGAAGACCTTCTCGCGAAGAGGATTGTAGTTGACGACGATCATGCCCATGGTCATGGTCGACAAAAGCTCGTCGACGCCGATCAACGAGGCTGCGCCGAAACAAAGTGACAGCATCGACAGAACGGCGACGATCAACACTCCTTCCGTCTCTCGACGGACCAGGCCGGTGAGCAGGTTGAACGCAAACCCAAAGGCGATCCCTAAGGCAACCGCGCCCAAAATGTCAACCGCCGGAGCCAGGACCACGGACGAGAAGTCGAGCTTGGCATGCACGACCAGCATCTGTGCCAGCGCGATGGCGATACTGTAGTTTATGATTCCCAGAACGTCGTCGAAAGCCGCGGCACCGAGTACGGTCGAGGTCACCTTGCCTCTGGCCTTATACTCGTGCACGACAGCCAGCGTCGCGGAGGGGTCCGTGGGCGACGCCAAACAGGCGATCAAAAGGGCTACCGGGATAAATGTACCGGTCCACGTAGCATCACCGGCGTGGACAAACAGTGGACCTACGAGGACAGTGCCGAGAAGTACGACAACGAAGGCAGACTCCGCCTCGAGCAACGTGATCGAGATAATGCTCTTGCCGAGCGTCCTGACCCGTGAGAAGAGCAGCGTTCCGCCGACGGAAAACGTAATGAAGCTCAGCGCGATGTTGGTCACCAGGTCGGTATGCTCGGCAAAATCATGCGGTATGAACCCGGTGACGGTAGGGTTCAGCAGTACGCCGGCCAGAATAAAACCGGTGACCTTGGGCAGACCCAGCTTCCGCGCCACTTCGCCGGCCGCAAAGCCTGCAAAGACTGTTATGCCAACCAGCAAAACCGATGACATTACCTACACCTGCACTGCAGTTGCACGGATTGACCGCCGTTGGGCGATCCTACTCCAGCGGTTCGACCCAGATGTTGCGGTACTCGATCTTGGCGCCTTCGCTCTGGAGGCAGATCTTGCCGCTCTTGTCGGAGCAGCGCGTGGCAAGGTTCTGGAGCACGCCGTTGACCATAACGACGACCCAATCGTCCTTGCAGATGATGTCGTAGGCGTTCCACTGGCCCAGCGGTTTCTCACTGCTGTCCTTGAGCTTGACGGTGCGTCGCCCGCGCACGCGGCTGCCGCCCTTCTTGTGCTCGGCAAACTCCAGGCCGTCGATCACCCAGAAATCACCGGCATTGCCCGAGTGCAACTGGCACTCGAGACTCCGGGGCCAGACCTTGTCGTCTCCGCTCATGTGGACCAGGACGCCGTTGTTGCCCGGTTTTTCCGGCCAGCGCCACTCGACGTGCAGATGATAGTCGGCGTATGCCTTTTCCGTGCGCATGTAGCCGGCCGGGCTGCCCGTACAGCGCAGCAGGCCGTCGCCGACGGACCAGGTGTCGTCCACGTCCTTCGACGCGTCGCGGAGGAAGCGGGTCCAGCCGGTGAAGTCCTTGCCGTTCCAGAGCATGGTCTTCTCAGCGGGTACAATCGGCTCGGCCGCTACGGCCGGCGCCGCCAGCAGCGACGCAACAAGCAATCCCCCGAAGAAAGCCACCATCATTCGTTTCATAGTATCCCCTTTCGTTTTCAGATACGCCCTTGCGACCTGTTATGACTCATAACTATGTCAGCCTGGTCTTTCCCGGAATCGCCACCTCGGGCATGTCCAGATCCCCGAACTTATAGGCCGGGGGGCTCAGGTCCAGCTTCGACGCATTCAGAGCCCAATCCCATTTGAGGGCCCGTCCGGTATACGCGCTCATCCGCCCCATGATCGCGGTCAGACTACTCTCGGCGATACGCCGGCCTTCGTTGAGCCGTTTGCCCTGCCGGATGGCCTTGATCTGGTCGGCGTGGGCGGTCATGCACGGATTGTATTCGTCCCAGCCGATCTCGGCGGCGTTGGCGCCTTCGATCACGGCGCGGGCGAAGTCCAGCTCGGCGGTTCCCTTCGTTCCGACGACCCGCTGGTGGTGCGGATTGGAGATGCCGTCCTGCTGGGCGCCCTGGTAGGAGATGCGCAGCCCGTTGGGGTACTCGTACTCGGCTGCGAAGTGGTCGTAAGAATCACCGTACTCCGGTTCGGTTCGCTGCTGCCGCCCGCCCATGGCCATGACCTGGACCGGGTGCGCGCCGATGGCCCAGTTCATGACGTCGAGGTTGTGCACGTGCATCTCGACGATAAAATCGCCGCTGAGCCAGGTCATGAACAGCCAGCGACGAAGCTGCCACTCCATGTCCGACCAGCCGGGCGCGCGCGTCTTCGGACCCCACCCGCGCATCCCGCCGCCCAGGCGAAAACACTGGCCGCCGACGAGCTTGCCAATCGCACCGTCGTGAATCCTCCTGACTGCCTCGACCAGATGCGATATGCGGCGCATCTGCGTGCCGGCCAGGATGGTCAGGCCTTTCCGGTCGGCGCGCTCCGAGGAGGCGATCACCGAGCGCACGCCAACCGGGTCCACCGCCACGGGTTTCTCCATGAAGACGTGCTTGCCCGCTTCGACGGCGGCCTGCAATTGCATGGGCCGGAAGTGAGGCGGCGTGGTCAGAATCACCAGGTCCACGTCGGCGCCAATCACCTTCTTATAGGCGTCCCATCCGACGAAACACGTATCGTCGGTCACCTTGACCTTATCCGGCAGGTTACTGGAAAGCGTGTTGCGGCAGCCGACCAGGCGGTCCTTGAACATGTCCCCCATGGCCACCAGCTCCACGTTGGGAGCGGCTTTCAAACAGTTGGAGGAATCGTACGTCCCGCGGCCGCCGCAACCGATCAAACCGAGACGGATCTTGTCGCCGCCGGCGGCGAACGCACGCGAGCTCAGCGACGAAGCCGCCGCCAAAGAAACGGTTCCGGCCGCCGCCTGCTGCATAAAACGACGCCTCGATAGCCTGCCCTTACCCTTATCGCTCATTGTAACACCCTTGATACATAATTCTTGATTGTAGGATCGGAAGATCGCTATCCGCCGGCAACGATCATACCAACGGCGTCTTGCCCGGTATCGCGACCGGCCGCATGGGCAGGTCGCCGAATTCATATTTCGGCGGACTCAGGTCCAGCTTCGAAGCGTTCATCGCCCAGTCCCACTTCAAAGCCCGGCCCGTGTACGCACTCATCCGCCCCATGATGGCGTTCATCGTGCTCTCGGCCACCTGCTCGCCCTCGTTGATGCCAGAGCCCTTGCGGATGCTCTCGATCAGATCGGCCATCTCCTGCACGTAGTGGTCGGGGTCCGGCCCGTCGTAATTGAAGGGCTTCTCACCCGTGATGACGCCGCGGTCGACGTCGGCGATTCCTTTCGTGCCGACGACGCGCTCGGCAATACGATTCGTGCAGCCGTTGATCTGGCGGCACATGCTCGAAACGCGTACGCCGCCCGGATATTCATATTCGACGGTGAAATGGTCGTAGATGTTGCCGAGATCGCGAACCGCCCGGCCGCCCATGCCGACACACTGCTGCGGATGCGCCTGGAGTGCCCAGTTGACCACGTCAAGATTGTGCACGTGCTGCTCGACGATGTGATCGCCGCTGGTCCAGGTGAACCAGGGCCAACTGCGGCACTGCCACTCCATGCCCGAGCGCCCTTCCTTTTTGTACCAGGGCCAGTAGCCCAGCATGTCCCCGCCGTTCCAGTAGGCGTAGGCGGCAGTGATCTGACCAATCTGACCGTCGTGGATGCGCCGGATGGTCTCCCGGTATTTCTTGCTATGGCGCCGCTGTGTCCCCGCGACCACGGACAGACGCTTCTGCCGGGCGCGGTCGGCTGTCTCAATGACCGAGCGAATCTGCTTCGGATCGACGCCGGCGGGCTTTTCCATGAAGACATGCTTGCCCGCCTCGACGGCCGCCTGGAAGTGCTCGGCCCGCCAGTGAGGCGGAGTCGTCAGAAACACTAAGTCCACGTCACACTGTAACAAGCGTTTGTACGCGTCGAAACCGACGAAGCACCTGCCCGGCGCGACCTTGACCGCCGCCGGAACGTCCTTCTTGAGCTTCTCCAGCGACTGTTGCAGGCGGTCTTCGAACAGATCTGCCATGGCCGTGATTTCCACCCCCTCGGAGCTTCGCACGCCGCTCACGAGATCGCGGGTGCCCTGCCCGCCGCAGCCGATGATGCCGATACGAACCGTATCCGAGCCGGCGGCATAGAGTCGCCCGCCCGCACCCAGGGCGGTCACCGAAACCGCCGAAGCCTTGATGAAACCCCGACGTGTCATGCTGTCACGATTCTTGCTGTTTTCCATGCGTGGTATTCTCCAAAAACATACTCTCAATGTCTTTCTACTTTCAGATGAGCGGCGTCTGTCCCGACACAGCCACGGGGTCCAGGGGCAAGTCCCCGAACTCGTACTTGTCCGGCCGCAGGTCAAGCTTCGACGCCTTCATCGCCCAGTCCCACTTCAAAGCGCGGCCGGTGTAGGCGCTCATCCGCCCCATGATAGCATTCATCGTGCTCTCGGCCACGCTCTGTGCTTCGTTGACAGCCTTGCTCCGGCGGATGCTGTCAAGCAGCACACGATGCTCCTCATAATACGGATTGACGTTCGGTCCGTCGTACTGGTAGACCGTCTGGCCGCGGCGGTCCTTGATATAGCCGACCGCCTGGTCCGTGTACATCTGCCCCTTGGTTCCCACCAGTCGCTCGCAGACGTGGTAGGCCGAACCGGGAATCTGCTTGCACATGCTCGAAACGCGTACGCCGCCGGGGTATTCGAATTCGCAGGCGAAGTGGTCGTAGACGTTGCCGTAGGCAGATCCCGTCCGCGCCTGCCGGCCGCCCATTCCCACGACCTGGAGCGGATGCGCGCCGATGCCCCAGTTGACAACGTCGAGATTGTGCACGTGCTGCTCGCAGATGTGGTCGCCCGAGAGCCACGTGGTGTAAAACCAGTTGCGACACTGCCATTCCATGTCGGTCATGGCGGCAGTCTTGGCGACCTTGAACGGGTCCCACGCCAGTCCCATGTTCCAGTAGCACTGTCCGGCGAGGATCTCACCGATCGCACCGTCGTGGACGCGCCGGATGATATCGAGATAGTGATTCTGGTGGCGTCTCTGCGTCCCGGCCACGACCGACAGGCCCTTCTGCTTGGCGATCTCGCCGGCCGCGATAATCGTCCGAACGCCTGCCGGGTCCACCGCCGCCGGTTTTTCCATGAAGACGTGCTTGCCGGCCTTTACCGCCGCCATGAGATGCTCCGGCCGGAAATGCGGCGGCGTGGTCAGCAGCACCAGGTCTACTCCGCTGTCGATCACGCCTTTGTACGCGTCGAAACCAACGAAACGCCGCGACGTCGGCACATCCATCTTCGGCGCCAGCGACTCGAAGGCATCGCGGTCGTAGCGCCCCTCGGCGCCCTCGCTGAGCATGCGATAGCACTTGTCGAGCTGATCTTCAAACAAATCGCCCATCGCCCACAGTTTCACCGGGCCCTTCGTGCTGAGCAGCACCTGTGTGGCCGCCCCCGTGCCGCGCCCGCCGCAGCCAATCAGGCCGACCTTGATCGTATCGGAACCGGCCGCGTACAGGCGGCTCTGCAACCAGCCTAACGTCGCCAGCGATCCCGCCGAAGCCTGGACAAACTCCCGCCGAGTGACCGCCCGACGGCTTGTTCCTCGCTTTGCGCTCATACGTCTCTCCATCGCTCGACCCAATTCTTCCATCCGCCGGCCTTGACGCTGCCACTCATCGTTCGATCCATCTCATCAACTGCGACAAAGCACTACCCCGCCTCGGGCAGAAGCTCGATCTCGATGTTGCGGAATTCAACCCGGCTGCCGTGATTCTGCAATCCGATGTATCCGCTTCGGCGCGTCAGGCCGGGATGGGTCTCGAACTTGTACGGGTAGAAGTCCGTGTTGGTATCGATGACCCGTTCGCCGTTGAGAATGACTTTCACCCGCGACCCGGAGCAGGCAATGACCATCTCCTGCCATTGGCCCGCCGGCCGGCTCGCCCGGTCGGAAGGGGCCTGCACCCCATAGATGCTGGCCGTGTACTGGTCGGGACGCAAGTCACTGTACTGCTCGTGATAGTCATCGAGGATCTGGACTTCCATTCCCCGATAGGCGGGATCGCCCTCGTGGGGCGCGCGGAGGAAGACACCGCTGTTGCCCGCCGCCGGCACGCGGAACTCCAGCGAGAGGACAAAATCGCTGTACGGCCGCACGGTGGACAGCCAGCCGCCGCCCTCGCCCGTCGTGTACAGCACCCCCTTTTCAAACTGCCAGCTCCCCTCTGCCCCGCCGATCTGTTGCCAGCCGACGAGACCCGTAGCCAGCAGGTCCCCAGGTGCCGAGCCCATCCGCACGGGCGTGCACGAACCGACGCCGAAGATCACAAGAACAGAGAACACCACCGACAATATCTTCTCGCACATATCACACCTCCTCATCCGATTGTGAGTCTCTCCCCCCTGCAGGTTCCAAACGCACTGCGTGCACATGCATCGAGACATACCCCTCACGGAAAACACCCATCATGGCTTACCCCGCCAGCCTACCCCGCCCTTCCTGCCCCGTCAAGCCTATTCCGGCGACCGTATGGGATACTGGTGCACCTCACGTTTGTAGGTAAGTTCCCAGGCGGCGCCCATGAGTGTCATTCCGACCGGAGGACGGCCGAAGGCAGGCCGGAGCGGAGGAATCTGCTCACGAATGAGAGGCGTGTCGCGGCCGTAGCCGGATTTCTCCGTGCGGGCTTCGTCCTTAGTCGAAATGACATCTGTTTTTGTCCGTCCCACCGGGAAGTCTACCCACAAAGATGAATCGCAACCATAGGATACATGGGAAGTCCTGCCCCCGCGCGAAGCATACCCGCGTAATGTCCGCGAAGCCTCACAAGACTGGAAAAGGCGTCAGAAAGACTCGTCGTGGAGGTAGGCAGAAAAGCTCCTCACCATCCTCATGTCTCTGCCCCCCCCGTCAGACGCAGGCCCCGCACTCGCTGCACAAAAAGAGATACCCTTGGATACTGCTGAAAGCGAACATGCCCTCCCCAGAGAAGCACAAAATAATTATTTTTGCGCTTGACGTCTGCGTGCCACCTGCCTGATAGTGACCTGGTAGACACTCGATGTGACTTGTTCCATTAGGTCACAAGTAGACTACCGGCCGGCGTCGACGCCAAGCAATATGCAGGGTTAGCGTGACGTCTAAAGCCCGGTAGCGGGTGTTTCATTCACAGAGATGCTTGGCTTATCGTACACGCGCGCCAGCTAATGAGCAGAAACGGCAGGGGAGAAAGTAATTGTGGGGTGCTGGCTAGCGCTTGCATAGCGCGCGCCCCTCCCGCCTCGTAGAGTGTGTTCGTAGCTCCCTCTGAAGATGGCCTTCCTGCAAATGCCTTACTGCTCAGGAGGTTGACGCTTCAAAGACATCTCACCCATTCGTTTAGGAGTCCATTTGATGACTAAGAACAGGGTCATGTTACTGTTGCTTGGCCTGCTTCTTGCAGGCGGGTTGCTGTGCCAGGGTTGCGCGTCCATCATCAGCAAATCGGAATATGACGTGAGAATATGCAGCAACCCCAGTGGAGCCAACTTCACGATCATCGACAAGAAGGGCGAAGTCGTAAGAACCGGCACGACACCGGAAACCGTTATTGACCTCAAAGCCGGGGCAGGCTGGTTCTCCGGCCAGGATTACAAGGTCAAGTTCACCAAACCTGGATACCAACCACTGGAGGCCGAGATCGAGCAAGGGCTTGACGGCTGGTACCTTTTCGGCAATCTCTTCTTTGGCGGCGTGATCGGCTATCTCATCGTCGATCCGCTGACGGGCGCTATGTGGACGTTGAAGGACCTGACGGTAGACCTGCAACCCAGCAGCGGGGCGTGCTTGCCCAGCGACCGCCGACTCAAAATTCTCACGCTCAATCAGGTGCCGGAGAATCTTCGGCCCAGACTCGTGAGAATCAACTGATCCAAGGCGACCTAACCGGGGAGCTTCGTGGCTCTCTGCGTTCGTATTGTGCTCATGAATCATAACGGCCTGCGCCGGTCAGGGACCACCGAGTTCACGGTCCGTGGCCGGTGCAGGGCGGATGAGCCGTGTGAGAGAAGCCTCACAGGGGTCGAAAGCGCGGCACCAAGACTCGTTGCCAGGTTTGGCAAAACGGTTCTTCACCGACGTATCGTATCCGCCAACCCGCCAAACACGCGTTCCTCGCTCGCGCCTGCAGAAACAGCCCCATTCACATACGCCTGACAGTGAATAGGATGCCCCAAGAAAACCGTGGAATTGCCCTTTTTTCCACTTGACGCGGGCCCGATATCCGCGTAGTAGGCTACTTGGTAGACACACGATGTGACCTGCCTCATTAGGTCACAAGTAGACTGCCGGCCGACAGCAGGTCATATGCGCCCGAAGCGGGGCGCGCGACGCTGCGGTGTGGACGGCTTGTCCATAGGGGTACTTGCTTTATTGTGCCTTCGTGTCAGCGAATGAGCAGGAACGGCAGGGGAGATGAGGCGCACGACGTCAATTTGGAATTGTGCAAGCGCACATCGAGATTCACCTCTTCTAGCGGCCTGCGCTGCGGGTAACGACGGCGCGCCAAGCAACCACTGCCTTGCGGACGCGGCGTTGCGTTCGCCGTAGACTTTCACCATTACTTGTCGGGAGGTACCTACCATGAGGAAGATTGTGTTACTGTTAATGTTGTTTGCCGTGGTCTTCAGTCAAGGCTGCTGCACCATCTTTCTGAAAGACCAAGATGTCTCGGTCGCATCCACCCCTGCTGGCGCAAAGGTTGAGATGGGACCGTACGAGGGAACAACGCCGTATACAGTCTCCGTGCCCCGTGGCAAGAGCTATACCATTCAGGCTACGTATGGAGGCGAGAGGCAGACACAGAACCTGGAGAAATCCATCGAGCCCCTTTGGTTTGTGAACATCTTGTTCTGGCCGGGGCTGATCGTTGACCTGGCCACGGGGAAAATGTGGCAATACGATCCGACGACGTATAATTTCAACTTCGCATCGAATCGATAGTCCGTGCGAACAAGAGCACCCTGCACGGAGAGGGCACGGGGAGTTCCCTGGCTTTCTGAGCAGGTTTCGCTGTGCCTATAGCGATAACAGCCTGCACCGGTCAGGGACGACCGGGTTCGTTGTCCCTGGCCGGCGCAACGACGAGGTGTCTTGCGCCAAATGCGTTGAAGAAGGTCCGCACGGCTCCCGTTGCTTAGGGACGGTGGCTCAGTGTGTTTTGTAAGAGACATATGCGGTTCCCTTTGGAGAGGAGACGTACACCATGTCAAATAGGAAGCATTTTTCACTCTGTGTTCTTTCGCTGGCGCTTGCACTTTCGAGCGCGCCGGCCCGTGCCGATGAATGGCGCGTTCAAATCGGCTTGAGCTATTTGAACAATTTTGACGACCTCGTGGACAGGTACGAGGACAATCTGGAGGCCGAGTGGCGGGCCGCAGGCTTCTGGGTCATCAAGGATGATGACACAGAGGGATTGCCAATCGGTCTGTCGATACACCCCTACTACCAGTATGACAACGGCCTGAGGCTTGGCGGCGGCGTCGGCCCCGCCGCGATCATCTACGGCGATGTGGATCATTTCCAGTTGCCCCTGTGCCTTGATGTCGGATACACGCTGGCGCCCTCTGCTCCCACGACGCCCTATGTCCGTGCCGGTCTCAGCTACCACGTGGCAGATGGGGACTATGTCGAGGACAGCAAGCTGGGCTTCATCGCCGGCGTCGGCATCGAGCTGTTTAGAAACAAGGACCTGGCCTTCGGTGTGGAGGCGGCTTACGACAGCGCCGAGACTGAAATTGAGATATGGGGAACCAGGCAGACAGACGACATCAAGGTCGCCGAGTTCTCCATACGGGGCTTCATCGTTTTCTGAACAGGAGCGATAGTTTCCGGTATCCGGGAGAAGGTGTACGCTGCTGCTTCCATCGGAGGCCTGGAGCAAGTCACCCGCGCCGGTCCTTTCGTGTTACGCCACAGAGTGTGGTTGTCCCCTTCAGCAATCACACGGGTTTTCCTGGAAAGATGCCGCCGCGCTTCCGGCCAGACCCTGACATTCGTTCCACACGGGCGCGGGCAGCTTGACGGAATCGGGCGACGACTCCTATAATCTAAGAATTGCAAGATTGAGCTATAGGCACGTGCCGAGAGATACTCAGGCAAGGGCGTAACGGCGCCAGGTGCGACCATCGGGCCCGGCGTCGAGGTTATGGTTCGGCCGTGTCAAGTCGGTTGCTTGGGTTGTGTGGAGTCATGACGATGGGGCGGTGCCAGTTGCTGTATGTTTGTTTGCTGAGCCTGTGGTTTCTGCCGGCTGCGCCGGGAGGCGCTGAGGAAGCCAAGCCCCCCGCCGCGGCGCCGCTGGTTTCTTATTATACCTACAAGGTCATCAAGGCCTACCCGCACGATGCGCAGGCATTCACGCAGGGGCTGGCATACGAGAACGGGTTCCTCTACGAGGGCACCGGTCTCAACGGCCAGTCGGCCCTGATCAAACGCGACTTGCAGACCGGCAAGCTCGTCAAACGCGAACGTCTCCCACACAAGTACTTCGGCGAAGGAATCGCTCTCTTCGACGACAAGGCGGTCCAACTGACCTGGAAGTCGCGCAAAGGCTTCGTCTACGACAAAGAGACCTTCCGCGTGCTCGACGAATTTGAGTACCTCGACCAGGGCTGGGGAATCACCTGGGACAAGAAACACCTCATTATGAGCAACGGCACGGCAACGCTGCGTTATCTCGATCCGAACACCTTCTCGGAGACCAGGCGTCTGCAAGTGACGGACCGAGGACGTCGCGTGCGCGGACTCAATGAGCTGGAGTTCATCGGCGGCGCCGTCTACGCCAACATCTGGCCGACGGACTATATCGCCATCATCGCGCCGCAGACGGGCCGCGTCGTGGGATGGATCAATCTGACCGGACTCTGCCCCGTGCCCGAGCCGCGTCCTTCCAACGTCGTCCTCAACGGCATCGCCTACATCCCCGAGAGAAAGCACCTGCTGGTCACGGGCAAGCTCTGGCCCAAACTCTACGAGATCGCCCTCGTCCCCGAAACACCGCGCTCACAGCCGTAGGAGGTCGAACACCGCTTGCCATGCGCTGTGCCGGCCCGGCCCGCAAGGGGTCAATACTCGTACGGTTCCTTGCCTTGTTTGGCCCTGCACTCGTGCTGCATCCGGCGCAGGGTCTGGGTGAGGTAGTCGGCCAGTTCCTTATTGCTCATGCGTCTGATCTGTTCCGGGCTCAAAGCCTTGCCGTACTGGACCCAAACGGGACCGGGCGAGAAGAGCCGCCTGTGCCGGGGCCAGCACTCGAAGGCGCCATCGATGAGAACGGGAACGACGGCCGCATGGGACCGGCG
>Ga0272442_10005829_pt1 | contig 16360 bp, 16 predicted proteins | sample SSMForm2O_FD_200262 | JGI IMG/M metagenome (GOLD analysis project Ga0272442, IMG submission 200262) | Marine sediment archaeal communities from Little Sippewissett salt marsh, Falmouth, MA, United States - SSM-Form-2O | ecosystem: Environmental > Aquatic > Marine > Wetlands > Sediment ...
ACGTAGTAGAATTCACCTGGCATTCCCTCCATGTGTCCTGTTTTAAGCCATATATTAAATGGTACTATGTTTGATTCTATTATTTCTTGGAAATTTAATGGTTTTAATATTTCTTCGATTGCTATTTTTTGCATTGTTTTTAGTATTGCTGCTGCTTGTGGTCTGTAAAACCATTTTCCTTTTGTTGGTCCTTGTTGTATCCATCCCTTTTTAGCCATTTCTTCTGTAGGATCTTTTTCCCAGGTTGGTTTTTTTGGTTTTGATTCCCATATTGCTTCCCAGAATTCTCCTTTTCCTTCATAGTATTGGTTGTCTACTTTGTCTTTTACAAGGTTTATCATTCTATCAATGTAATTGTTTTTTAGGAATTCTTCGTCTATATCTTTGATTTTCATTGTTGTTTTTTTGTTTTTTATTGAGATTTCTGCAAATGGTATTTTTACTTTTTTTAATGGTTTTTTTTCTAGTTCAAATTCTATTGTGTAAGCTTTGATTTTTATTTCTCTTATTCCGATGTGGTATTTTTTTCCAAATTCTTTGCTTATTTGGTTTTTAATTTGGAGTAAAAAATTATGTGGTCTAAAGTTTTCTTCTGATATTATATTAAAAAATATTGAGTCTTTTTTGATTTTTATGTTCTCTATTTTTGCTTTTTTTCGTTCTAGGTTTTCTTTGCTGTATTTTTTTATGAATTCTTTTATTGGTTTTTGTATTTTTTCGATATTTGAACTGAGTTTGAAATTTCCTTCTAAATTAAATCTCATATTAAAACCAGCATTTATCTATTCTTTATTAACTTTTATCAACAATTTTTTCTGCGACTGTTATACAACCTAGTAGATCATCTAATGTATGTATCATTGATGATATTGATTTACTTTGTATCTCTGCTTGTATTTTTTTTCCTTTTATTTCTGTTTTTACAAAATCGTAGTTGTCTACTTTTATTGATTCATGTATTTTTTTTGTTTTCTCTGTATTTGTATATTCAAGTGTTAAATCACATTTTATTTTCATTTTTTTTCCTTTTTTTTATATTTTTAGTTGTTTTGATATTGTTTCATCGGTGAGGTTTAGGAATTTTTTTTCGTGTTCTTGTTTTATTGTTGCACCTGATGCTATTTTGTGTCCTCCTCCGTTTCCATTTAGTTCTTCTGCTACTTTTTTCATAGCTTCTCCTAGATCAAGTCCGTTTTTTACGAGTTTTTGGTTTCCACGGCATGATATATGTAGTTCATTGTCTTTTTTTACTATTGATATTAATGGTTTTTTGTTGTCAAATATGAAGTTTGCTGCGATTCCTGCTATGACTCCACCTAATGATGATTCGTCGCTGTAGAAATATCTAAAGCTTTTCTTTTGTTTTAAGCCGTTTTGTTCTAGTTTTATTAGTTCATCTAGTAGTTTTTGTTTGTATTGTTTTTCTAGTTTTATTGCTTTTTCAAATGATTTTTGGTCACCCATGCATAATGCTAATCCTAGGCTTCGGTTTCCTCCTTTTCCACATGAGTCTATTAGGTCTGCTAGGCTGTCTAGTTTGTATTTGTATTTATCTGATTTATATCTTGGCTGTATAATTGTGTCTAGTATGTTTTTTTCAAAGCCTTTTTTTATTAGTTTTAACATTAAATAGGATTGTAGTTGTTTTTTTTGGTCTTTTGTTAGTTGGTTTATTTTTGTGTTTTTGTCGATTTTTAGTTTTTCAAGTAATTTATTTATTTTGTTTTTATCTCCTGATAATTCTGAGTAGTATGGTTCTACTGAGTAGTATAATGCTTCCTCTATGTTTTCTCCTTCAAGTTTTATTTCTATTTCTTGACTTATTAGTTGTTTATTTATTGCTTGTTCTATGATTTTTTTGTTGAAGCCTTGGAATCCACCAATGTATTGTTTATCTCCTATAGCCCCTGTTATTGCTAGAGGCGTTAGATCAATATTTTCTGGGTTTAGTGTTTTTGCTAATTGTAGTGTTAGTGTTGAGCCGCATGCCTCATAGTTTCCATTTATTTGACATAGGTTTGCGTTTATTTGTAGTATATTTTCTGTTGTTTGTTTTTTTAAGTATTGGTGATGGTCTATGATTATTATTTTTGATTTTAATTGTTCAATTGTTTTGATTTGCCCGCTTCCCATATCTGTGAATATTATTAGTTTGTTATCTTCTTTTGATACTTTTTCAAGTCCTTTGTCAAAAGGGTTTCTCATAAGTGTTACATGGAAGTTGTAGCCTTGTCTATATAGTGCTTTGCATATTATTGCGGCTGCTGTGATTCCATCTGCATCATAATGAGAGACTACTCTAATCTTTGTTTTTTTTGGGTATGATTTTATTATTTCTGATGCTTTTTTGCATAGTTTTTCTAAGTTTTGTTGCATTTTTTCTGTTCGTCCTAATATAACATGTTTTATAAATAGATAGATGTTTTAAGTTTTTTATAATAAGAAAGATGGGATTGCCTTATGCCTAGGTATTGTCAGAATTGTGGAAAATCTGTTCCAAATGATGCTGTTCTTTGCCCTTATTGTGGTACACAAATTGATTATTCAAAAGCTGCTTATGTTAATAATAATGTAGAGCAGAAATCATCCGATAGTACAAAGATTGTATTAATTGTGTTAGCAGTTGTCGCAGTTATTATTGTTGTTGTTATTTTGATTGCTGCATCTGCTTATTTTTATGTCTCTGATATGATGCCCCCGCCCAATGGATCAGATCATGAAGCTGCAGCAATAACTGTAAAAGCTGATAATAACCTAATTGAACTAACTCTAGCAAAAAAAGGAGATCTTTACAATAATGGTTATTCTGATTTTTATATCTATGTTAACGGAGTTCTTGTTGATGAGTTAGAAGATGTTGGTTATTGGACTCTTGGTGAAACAATAAGTATTGGAGAAAGTTATTCTGGATATGAAGTTAATGGATACTCTTTATCATCTGGCTCATATGATGTAACTGTAAGAATTTTGGATACTGTAGTTTTTATGAGCACAATTGACATTTAAAAAAATGATTTTTTTATTCAAACATTAACTTTGCTTGCTCAGGGCTGTATTTCCATCCTTCCGGTAGTTTTTTTATTGAATGGTAATATTTTATAAGCCTACGGATTTTTGATTCTGTTAATTGAAGGTTTCTCTTATTTGAGATATCATGTTTATGAGTTTCAATATGTTTTCTTATAGTCAGTGCTGTTTGTATAAGGTTTTTTAAATCCTCTGGAATTTCTTGTTTTATATTGTTGCCATCTAGGATTTTTGTGATACGTTTACCAGTTGCAAGTTTTACATCTGGAACTGCATATTGATCCCTAAGGATTAATCCAATTTCTGATGTTGAATGCCCGTTTTTTCCTAGGTCAATTACGTGTGACTCTACTTCTCTTGGGTTTAGTGAACTCCATTCTGGATGTTTTTTTCTATCAACAGGATGTTTTGATCCTGATTTTCCTTTTGTTCTTGCATGCATTCTTGCCATGTTTTTTTACTCCAAAGATATATATAAGGTAAGACCTGAATAAGCTTATAATATATAAAATTTGCATTCTTATATTATATTACGAATTAAAGAGAGAAAAAAAGTTATGTTTTAACTTTTTTAAACCTGTTTCCTAGTTTTTTCATTACTTTTGGAAGTGTTGTGTATTCCATGTCTTCCATTGGTAGCCTATGTGGTTCAAAAGGCCCATGTCTTCTCATGTATTCCATGACTTCTTGTGCTTTTCTTCTTGTTATATCAAATGCTGGGTCATCAAATAGGTCTAATGGTTCTGTGATTTTCCCGTTTTTTAGTTGGAATCCGAGTCCTATAACTCTTGGTGGTCCATCAAATCTTGTGCATTGAGCATCTTTTACAGATACTGGCATGAGTGGTCCATTGTGGCTTCCTCTCATCCATCCTGAAACTAAGTGTCCTAATGAGAATGGTTCTAGTACTTCGCCTACTGCTGGAAGACCTGATTGTGCTCTTACAAGTGCTACGGGGTCGTCTTTTCCTACGTATTCTCCTGCTATTTGGTAGAGTTTTTCTGTGGATATTGCGGATACTGGTTCTTTATGGTCAAGTTTTGAGCTTTTTTTAGGAAATACTCTTTTTATTACAAATCTTGATTTTGCACCGATTAATGCTAGTAAATCATACATTTCTTCTGGTGTTTTTAAAAATACGTTTTTGTGTTCTTTTATGTCCCATACTTCAAATATGAATCCATCGTGGATTGATGGGTCTATTATTAGCCCTGCTGTGTTAAATGGATCTGCGAATATTTTGAAAATCGGGAAGTTGAATGCTCCTGGTTCTGTTTTATCCATCATAAAGCAGAGTACTGGTTCTGCTTTTCTTTCTGTGAACTCGATTTCTGCAACTCCTGGCCCCATTCCTTTTACGTTTCCTGAGAATGCATCGCATAAAAGGTCTTGGCCTGCTCCATAAAGACCTAGGTCTCGTGCTTTCTCTGTTGCTTCACAAAAGGTGTTCCATGCTAGTTCATGTATTTCTTTTGCATCTGTTCCATTTTTATGTGTCATTACTAGTTCTAGATCATCACCACAATGAGTTACATGGTGATCAATAATTAATTTGTCTCTTTTTGCATCTATTAGGTTTTTATTAGCAATTTCTTCTAGAGCAGGATGGACTTTGGCGTGACCTGGCCAACCTCCAACATCTGCTTTTATTATACTAAAAGTGGTTTTCATAATCATAAAGCCTCCTGTTAGCAAGGTATACATATTTTATATATAAATGATTTGGAAGATAGTTCTTCAGTAAAGTATATATTTTTCTCCTTGTTTAGCAATTAAAAACTGTTGATAAAAAATGACTTTGAAAATATATAACTCATTATCTAGAAAAAAAGAGGTTTTTAAACCTGTTGAAGAAGGTAAAGTAAAAATGTATGTTTGCGGTATGACAGTATACTCTGATGCACATATTGGTCATGCTCGTACATACTATGCTTTTGATATGATCAGGCGTTATTTAGAGTATAAAGGATATTCTGTGAAATATGTTCAGAATATCACTGATGTTGATGATAAAATTATTAATGCTGCAAACAAAGAAGGAGTTGATGCTCTTGAATATTCCAAACGTTTTGCAGATATTTGTTTAAATGATCTCGATAGGCTTGGTATTAGAAGAGCAGATTTTTATCCAAAAGCTTCTGAAACTATAAACGAAATGATTGATTTAACACAGCGTATAATAAAAAATGGATATGGCTACGAAGTTGATGGAGATGTTTATTTCTCAGTTGAACAATTTCCAGATTATGGTAAATTATCTGGTCAAAAACTCGAAAATCTAATGGAGGGAGCAAGAGTTTGTTCGACAGACAAGAAACGTAATCCATTTGATTTTGCACTATGGAAAAAAGTAAAACCAGGGGAGCCAAGCTGGCAGAGCCCATGGGGAGAAGGACGACCAGGCTGGCATATAGAATGCTCAGCTATGAGCGAAAAAAATCTAGGTCTACCTTTTGATATACATGGCGGAGGAATGGATCTTCGTTTTCCACATCATGAAAATGAGATAGCGCAAGCAGAAGCAGCAACAGGTAAAGAATTTGCAAAAATATGGATGCATATAGGTCTTCTCACAGTTGAAGGAGAAAAAATGTCAAAATCAATTGGAAACATTGTAAACATAAAAGATTTAATAAAAAAGTGGGATCCTGAGATTATAAGACTTTTTTTTGCCTCAGCACATTATCGTAGTCCACCTGATTTTAGTGAAACTGCTCTTAAAAATACTCAAAAAGGGCTAGTAAGACTCTATAGATTAAAAGAAAAACTTGAGGACATATCAAAAGACTCAAAAGATGAAATTAATCCAGAGATTCTAAATGAAGAGGATACAAAATATTATGATGAGATAAACAAATTCAAAGAGGATTTTGAAAAAGCAATGGATGATGATTTCAATACTCCTCAAGCAATAGCTATAATCTTTGAATTTATAAATAAAAGCAATAAATATCTTGAGGAAAATCAGAATAAAGAATTATGTAATTATTCACTAAAGGTTTTAACAAAACTAGCTTTAATTCTTACCTTGTTTCAGCCAAAAAAAGATGAAGAAAAAGATGAAAATAATCAAGAATTATCAAAACAATTGGAAAGAATAATACAAGAAGATGGCAAAAAACAAAACGGGAAAAATGTTGAAGAAAAATTAGATTTAATCCTAAAAATAAGACAAGAAGCTAGAGCTAACAAAGATTGGGATAAAGCAGATAAAATAAGAGATGATCTAGAAAAACTAGGTTTTGAGATACAAGATACAGATAAAGGCCCTGTATGGAGAAAAATTAAAAAATAAAAATGCAAAAAATATTAGTTGGATTTGATGGATCAGAAGGTGCAGAACAAGCATTAAACCGAGCTATGATGCTAATAGACGAATTTGGATTGCTTATCTTAATTGCAGTAGTTCCACCAAAGACAGATATTACTTTTGTCGATGTAGATGCTTATAAAAAAATGAAAAAAAGAGCGGAAACAATAATCAATGATACAATAAGAGATATAGGTGTTCATGATTTCACTGTTAAAGGAATAGTTGAAGAAGGAGATGTTGCAGCAAAAATTATAGATGTTTCAAACAAGTTGAAAGTTGATTTAATAGTACTAGGTAGCAAAGGAACAAGTGAAATAGGTAGATACCCTATTGGTAGTGTTGCAAATAAAGTTGTTCAATACGCTGCTAAACCAGTGATGGTTGTAAGATAAAAAATGAAAAATAATACGAAAAATAATGCTAGAGATATTTCATTTATTTTGTTTTATTTCATTATGGGTTTTTTGTTTTTAGTTAGTTTTTTTTATAGAGAGGGGTTATTAGCTGCAATTTATGATAACGCAATGTTTGTATTTATTTTTGAATTTTTCAGTATAGTGATAATTTTACCTTTGATTTTCTATTTTAATATTAAAAATGAACTTCCTGAGTCTAAAAAACATCTTTTAAAGTATTTTTCAATATTCTTAATTTTTGGTTTTTCATTTCTGATTTTTACAGTTTTTATTGCCGCTGTGATTTTATTTAAGAATTTTTGGGTTTTCTTTTATTTAATATTCTCTGTTTTAATAAAATACCATGTGTTAAATCTTAGTTCTAATGATCGTTTATTAAAAAAAGAAGTTAGGTTTTTTTTAGATTCATTTGTTTCTTTTGGTATTTCTATGTTTTTAGGTTTTTTGTTTACAATAAAAGATTTTTTTGATATAAATGATGTTTTTATAGTCTGGACTTGCTTTTATTTTTTAATCTTTCCATTTTTTCATTTTTTTTCAAAAAAATTTATTTCAGATGAAATGATTGTTAAAAGAAATAGATTTTGAGTTGAAATGTTAATAGGAAGGTTTTTTTTGTTGTTATTTTCCTCTTCCTTTTTTAGCTCTGATACTTGGTCTAACCTTCTCGGCTCCTTTTCCTTTTTTATGAAGACCTCGCCCTTTTTGTCCTGCGCTTGTTTTTCCTCTGAGTACTCTTCTTTTGTTTTTTGTACTCGTTATCCAGTTTATTTTAGGGTCTTTCATAATTGATGGATGAACAGGGTCGACAAGTATTACTTCATAGAAATGGTTTTTTCCATCATCGCCTACCCAGTATGAGTTTAAAACTTCCATATTGGGGTATCGTTTTGCTGTTCTTTCTTCTGCCATTCTTTGTGTACTTTTTGCCATTGTGATTTTTGTAATACCTTTTCTTGCTGGTCTTCTTCCACCTTTTATTGTGTGTTTTCTAAGTCCGCCTCTTCTTACTCTTGCTCTTGCTACCATGAAACCTGGTTTGGCTTTATATCCTAGTGATCTTGCTCTATCAATTCTTAGTGGTTTGTCTACTCTTATATAATTTTCTTCTTTTCTCCACTGTATTAGACGCTGTTGTTGTGGCGATTTATAGCTTGTATCTGGTTTTTTCCATTGTTCTGAGACATGGTCATACATACTTTTTACCATTTTTGGTACACCATTTATATGTTTTTTAGGAGCATAGGAAAGAACTTCTTTATTTAAATCTTTTTGTGTTTTTTATTTTTTTGTTATTAAAAAATCTTAAATTATTTGTTTTTTTATGAATTGTAACAAATGGTGTATATAACAACCAATTGAAAATTATTTGTTATTATAGTTACATAAGCTATATATAATATTTTTAGTCAATATAAAATTAGTCGAATATATGAAATAAGGGGGTAAATTACTATATGCCAAAAAAAGATAAAAAATTTTACGCTGTGTTAATTGTTATAATACTTTTGTTTTCTGCTGTTTTAGCAGTAGTGCAGTTCCAGATATATGACGTTAAAAATGATAAGATGCCTTTGACTGTTAAGATATTTGCTGATAAACCTGAAGGTACAGCTCCTTTTTATGTGAATTTTTCTTCTATTGTTACCAATAATAATGGAAAGGTTAATTATAGATGGGATTTCGGAGATGGAAATACATCTGATGATAGAAACCCTAGGGTTTCTTATGATATTGATGGGGAATTTGTTTGTAGTTTAAAAGTGACTGATGAAAATGGTGAATCTGAAAAAGACTCGATAATTATTAAGTCTAAGAAAAATAAAGCACCAGTAGTTATTCTATCAGTCACTCCAACAGCTCTAGATCGAAAGTTAACTTGGATTAGTCTTCTTAGTTTTGTTCCAATTAAATTGTTTACATATCCTGGTAACCATCAAGAAATGTTAGACAAAATCGAAGAGAGACAAGGGCCTAATGCATGGGGTGAAGGTCGTGTTGTTGTTAATGCACAGATTACTGACCAGGAAGATGATGAAATTGTATCTTATGACTGGATAGTGAAAACAAGTGATAGTCTGATGAAGCATAATGGTGATTCTGTACTCCGTGTTCATCACCTTGAAGGAAATGAAAGTGTTACGATTCCTGAGTTATTTGCATGGATCCCATTTGAACATGTTGTAACTTTGACTGTGACTGATTCCGCTGGAAATAAAGCAAATGGATCGACTTATTTTACTGTTTCAAAAAATGCTACAAAACAAAAAATTGAAGTACAGCTTAGATTACTCGTACAAGTTTTAATATTACAGGTTTATAATCAATTGTTACCAGAGGAATACAAACATTTGATTTCAGATCCATTATGGAAAGCTATATTTGAGCCAATATGTAAGATTTTACCAATAGGATCAATTATTGCTAATATATTCCCACAGCCGATTCCGAAAGCTAAGTTAAACAATACACTTAGTAATTATACTTTTGATCATTCAGATACAATAAATGAAAATGGCGGAGTGGAAGAGGAATCTGAGATAACTCATAAAATAAACATTAGAAACGATGATAAAGAAAACACAGCTTACGATGTTTATATTAAACTAGTTGACCCCGCTGAAGGTGAAGGCGGTTTAGATGCAGAACTTGAGAAAAATAATATAATTGTAAGTTTAGAGAAAACCAACAGTAATGAGACCTTATATGGCAATAAGATGTACACAGATGGATGTTCAATTGGTGATCTAACCCCGGGTTCTGGTTTTAACGCAAAACTTAAGGTGAAATTTTTAGAAACAAAAAATGAAACCTTTAAAGATAATAAAACCTATGAATGCAAAATCTTTATCTATCAGAAAGAAGCAGATTACTGGAGATGGGGTCTTGGAATTCCACCGATAACAAAACTACCACTTGATGAAATCAAATTCACAATTAAGACATAAAAAAACATGGTAATTCAGAAAATATCATCAATTCTCCCTAACCAAATATTTTAATATATATCATTTATTCATCGGCTAGGGAGTCATCTTATGGATTACATGTTTAATAAAAAAATTGAGACATTGAAACATTCAAAGATAAAAGAAATTCAGCTAAAAAGACTAAAAGAAACAGTAAACCTTGTATATGACAAAGTCCCATTTTACAAAAAAAAATTCAAAGAGTTAAAAATAACACCATCTGATATTAAAACACTGGAGGATATCAGAAAGCTACCTTTTACAACTAAAAATGATTTGCGAAAAAATGCTCCTTTTAAAATGATGGCTACAAGTCTAGATAACTGTATAGAGCTTCATGCATCATCAGGGACAACAGGTACACCAGTAACCGTTGCATATACTCGTAATGACATAGAAGTATGGTCAGAGGTTATGGCAAGATGTCTTTCAATGTCAGGTCTGTCAAAGAAAGATGTTTTTCAAAATCCTATACCCTATGGAACCTTTACAGGTGCCTTTGGTTTTCATTATGGAGCACAAAAAGTAGGAGCAATGGTAATACCAACTGGGATGGGTCAATCTGAAAGGCAGTTAAAACTAATGGATTATTACAAAACAACTTTCATATCAGGCGTAGCCTCATATGCAATGCGGCTTTCACAAGTAGCAAAAGAAAACAGCATTGATCTAAAAAAACTCAAAGTTAGAAATGGTCTTTTTGGAGCGGAAATGTTTACACCAGGACTTAAAAAAAGAATAATGGATGCCTGGGATATGGATGTCCATGATATTTACGGTCTCACAGAAATGTGTGGACCTGGTGTATCAACAGACTGTGATCAACATGATGGATTACACCTATGGGAGGATCATTTCCTAGTTGAATGTCTTGATCCAATAACACTTGAACCAGTAGACCTTGAAGAAGAAGGTGAAATAGTAATTACAACTCTATCAAAAGAAGGGATGCCAATTATACGTTACAGGACAAGAGACATCGCAAAAATCTATGATCAGAAAACATGTGAATGTGGAAGAACTCATGTTAAACATACAACGATAAAAGGTCGATCAGATGATATGATAATTATCCGTGGTACAAATATGTACCCTGGTCAGGTTGAATCAGTTTTAATGAAACATAAAAAAGTTGGAGGTAACTGGAGAATGATACTTACAACTGAAAACGATGTCGATATGTTAACAGTTGAAGTTGAAAGTAAAAGACTCTTAAGCCAGGATGAGTCAATGGATTTAGAAAAAAAACTCATAAAAGATATAAAAACTGTTATTGTTTTTACTCCAAAAATCGATGTTTTACCACCTAATACCATTCCCCAATCAGGTTTAAAAGCAAAAAGAGTAATTGATAAAAGAAAAAAGGAATAACATAAAAATGGATAAAAAAATAAAAGAAATTATAAAAAACAAGGGCCCTCTTGCTGAAAACCAAGTTAAGGATTTAATGAAATCCTTTGGAATAAGAACTACTAAATATGAAATTGTACAAAAGATTGAGGATTTAGAAAAAATTAATTTAAAATATCCTGTAGCATTAAAAGTATGTTCAAATAAAATTCTACATAAGACAGATGTAGGCGGTGTGAAACTAAATATCAAGAACAAAGATGAACTAAAATCATATTTTAAAAAATTTAAAAAGAAATTTCCTAAAGAAAACCTTTTAGTAGATCAAATGGAGGAAAAAGGAGTTGAAATAATAATTGGGCTTATACAAGACCCCACCTTTGGTCTCTCGATAATGTTTGGAGTAGGAGGCATATACACAGAGCTTTACAAAGATGTAACATTCCGAGTTGTGCCAATAGAAAAACATGACGCAGAAGAAATGGTAGAAGAGATTAAAGGAAAAAAGCTTTTAGAGGGTTTTAGAAATATTCAAGCAGATAAAAAAATTGTAATCGATTTAATTATGAAAGTATCAAATATTGGTCAAAATCTTATAGATAAAATTGATCAGATGGATCTCAACCCAGTATTTGTGTATAAGAATGATTATTGCGTTGTAGATGCGAAATTGATATTAAAATAAAAATTTGAGATGTTGATAATGATGGTATCAGATATGAAAGATTATAAAATAAAAGATTTAAAACTATCAGATTGGGGTAGAAAAGAAATTGAGATAGCTGAAAAGGAAATGCCAGGTTTAATAGCTGTAAGAGATAAATATGGACCTGATAAACCTTTGAAAAACGCGAGGATAACTGGTAGTCTACATATGACAATTCAAACCGCTGTTTTAATTGAAACCTTAAAAGAACTAGGGGCAAAAGTAAGATGGGCTAGTTGTAATATTTACTCAACTCAGGATCATGCAGCAGCTGCAATAGCTAAAACAGGTACACCCGTTTTTGCATGGAAAGGGGAGACCCTTGAAGAATACTGGTGGTGTACAAAAAACGCTCTTGATTTTAAAAACGGTAAAGGACCAAATCTTATAGTCGATGATGGTGGTGATGCAACACTAATGGTCCATAAAGGATATGAGATTGAAGAAAAACCCCAACTTTTAGATAAAGATTATTCTAACGAAGGCGAAGATTTCAGAGAATTAATAAAATGTTTGAAAAAAATATATGATAAAAATCCGAATCACTGGCATGAAATAACAGGTGATATAAAAGGTGTTTCAGAGGAAACAACAACAGGTGTTCACAGGCTTTATCATATGATGAATGAAAAAACGCTCTTGTTTCCAGCTTTTAATGTAAACGATAGTGTCACCAAATCAAAATTTGATAACCTCTATGGGTGCCGTGAGAGTCTAGCTGATGGAATTAAACGAGCAACAGATGTAATGGTAGCAGGGAAAACAGTGGTCGTCTGTGGATATGGTGATGTAGGTAAAGGATGCTGCCAGTCAATGAGAGGTTTCGGTGCTAGAGTAATTGTAACAGAGATAGACCCGATATGTGCTCTTCAGGCTTCAATGGAGGGTTATGAGGTTAAAACAGTTGAGGATTCTTTAGATGAAGGAGATATCTATGTAACAGCTACTGGTAACTGTGAAGTAATCACAACGGATCATATGAAAAAAATGAAGGATCAAGCAATTGTATGCAATATTGGTCATTTTGACAATGAGATACAGGTAGAAAAACTAGATAAACTCAAGGATGTGAAAAAAATCAATATTAAACCTCAGGTCGATAAATACGTTTTTGCTGATGGACATGAGATATTCATGCTTGCTGGTGGAAGACTTGTAAACCTTGGATGTGCTACAGGTCATCCTAGTTTTGTTATGAGTAATAGTTTTACAAATCAATGTCTTGCACAAATTGAGCTTTGGAATAAAAAACATGATATAGGTGTTTACATGCTTCCTAAGATGTTAGATGAAGAAGTAGCAAGATTGCATCTTGAAAAACTTGGTGTTAGACTTACCACGCTTTCAAAGAAACAAGCTGATTATATTGGTGTAAAAATAAAAGGTCCGTATAAACCTGAACATTATAGATATTAGATTTTGGGATAAAATAAAAAATAAAGAAAGAAAAGGATTAAAGACCTAACTCTATTTCTCTCCATTTTCTGGATAATTCCCTAATTTTATAGTCATTTATTACTTTGCTCATATAATATTATTTGTAAATACCAGTATTTAATATTGTCGATTTAATTTTCGACTATAAACGTATTAATTTAGTTTTTTAAAAAAGAAAATAAAAAAATATTTGGATATAACTGAAGTAACAAAAATTAATAACAAGTACAATTATACATCCAACTCCAAAAATGATAACATTAATAGGTACAGGACACGTATTTAACCTAAAACAAGGTATTCTAAAAATATTTGATGAAAGACAACCAGATGTAGTCTGTGTAGAATTAGATAAACAAAGATATAAATCACTAATGCTAAGAGAATCAAACCCAGATGAATACGAAAAAGCAAGAAAAAATGCTCCAATAATATACAAACTTTTAGCAAGATTCCAAGATAGCATGGCAAAAGAATATGGTGTCGAAGCAGGGGACGAAATGATAACTGCAATCAACTATGCAAGAACACATCAGCTACCTGTTGGCTTTATCGACATGAATGCTCAATACATGTTTGCAAAAATGTTAAAGAAAATGTCATTTTCTGAAAAAATAAAAATAATGTTAACAGGTTTTTCAGCTTTTTTCATCAGTAAAAAACATGTAGAAAAAGAACTAAGTAAATTTGAAAACAACTTTGATGACTACATCTCACAGGTTGGAGATAAATTCCCGACAATAAAAAGAGTATTAATCGATGAAAGAAACAATCATATGGTAAAACAAATAATCAAAGCAAACGAGGAATACGAAAAAGTGATAGTTGTGATAGGAGATGGTCATGTCCCTGGTATGTCAGACCTGCTTAAATCAAAAAACGTAGAATTTGAAACAATCAGATTAAACGAGCTAAGAAAACAATCAGAAATGAAATCAGATACTTCTTCTGCATCATTTAGCCTAGAATACAAGGAAATATGATATTATTTTTCCATTTTTGAAATAAGATCAATAGCATGAGTGATATCATTTTCTGTAATGATTCCAACTACATGTTGATTATATATCACGGGTAGTTTTTTGATTTTATTTTTATGCATTATATCAACTGCATCTTGAATTGAGGATAATGCACTTACTGTTTTTACTTTTGGAGTCATAACCTCTTTTACTAAAGTGGTCTTCGGGTTTTTTTCATTTAAAATAATTTTTTCAATTACATCTCGCTCTGTTATTATACCAACTATTGTATCATCTTCCATAACAATTAGACTGCCCATTTTATTATATTTATATTTTCTACAAGCCTCAATTACTGGTTCATTGCTTTTTATTTTTTCTAATTTTTTTGTCATTATCTCTTGTACTAACATATTTTTCTAATTTATGAATAAATTTTTTGTTTTAAAATCTTTGTAAAAATAAATAATTTAAGAAAAAAATTATATAATTCATAAAATTAATAACAAGTTAATATGAAAAAGATTATTTCGACATTAATTATTATTATTTTCATCATTTTATCTTGTTCTTCATCTATTGGTAATAATATTAACAAAGTAGAAAAAACACGTAAACCGATGAGGATTGATTTTTATGAAGAATTTCCTAACATCGAAAATCTTAGTAAAGCTGAATTAATTGATTTTCCTTCAACAATATTTATTGCTGCATATTCTTTGAATGATTTTAGAATTGCAGAAAAATTATTATATGAGATAAATCCTGATTTGGAAGCTGGTTATTGGCCTATTTTACCGGAATCCTATTTTATTTCACCTTTTTCTCTTACTTTTGAACTGCAATGCTTAATTGATGAGTTAAAAAATAATTCACAAGATGAAAAATTAAAAATTATGTTAGATTTAGAGCCGCCGGGTAGGAGCTTTATTTTTGAACATTTAAACAATATTTCTTTTTTTAAAAATAAAAAAATTATTGAATATATTATCAAAAATTGTGAAGAGTTAAATGTTGAGGTTCATACATCAGAATTTCCTTATTGTAACTTTTTTGAAAAGAAAAGACAGGAATTATTTGGTATTTCTTATTCTTTGGATAAGTTTTCTTTTAAAAAATATCTAATGTTTTATCATACTTGGTATATTAATCAGGGATCTTTTTTTGAAAATACATTTCTTTTTATTAAGCGTAAAATAGCTGAACAATATATTTTAAAACAATACAATAAATATGGTGATAATCTTCGGGTAGGGGTAGGTATTATTGCCCATGGGAAAAACCCAAATGAGACCGTTATTTCTCCATGTATCTTAGATGATGATATTGGTTTTCTATACCGTAACGGTATAAAAACGGCTTGTGTTTTTAGACTCGGTGGTTTAAATGAAAGTTATATCAATGTTATAAAAAAATATGTTTAAACTATTTTTTTTATGTTTATTTTATATTTCATCTGCTTTTTGGAACAATAATTCTTCGATTTGATAATACCAATATCCTAACATTCTTGATGATAATTTTGGTAGTAAAATTCTTGGGTATCTATCATTGTTAAAAATATAAATTAATGTGGTGTTATCAGATACGCGTGTGTACATTCTTGAATGATATCCTGGTAAATCACCTTTATGTCCCATTAATATCGGTTCATCGTTTTCATCTGGCCATATTGCCCATCCGAAGCCATAATAATAACCTGATTCTAGTTTGCTATTGGGATATTGTATTTTATGCATAATATTTAATGTCGATTTTTTAAGAATTTGTATGTTTTTGTATAATCCGCCGTTTAAATGTGCTATTAAAAGATGAGATAAGTCTTCAACACTTGTATATAAACCTCCACAGGGGTCAATAAATTTAAAATCAAATTTTTGTCCACGAAGGAAAACTCCTTGCCATACATAAGGGGGTGCTAATTTGAATTTGTTTATTTTACTTATGTTAAAACTTGAGTTTTTCATATCTAGTGGTTTGAGTATGTTTTCATAGCAATATTCTTCAAATGATAGTTTTGTCATATTTTCAATGATGTATCCTAATATGATAAACCCAAGATTTGAATAATTTCCTTTAGATCCTGGTTGATAATCTGCCCAATAATCTGGATTGTATCTTTCATTTCCTGGTACAAGTAGTTTTTCTACATATGAATAATCTTGGTTACTAAATAATTC
>Ga0272442_10005834_pt1 | contig 16355 bp, 11 predicted proteins | sample SSMForm2O_FD_200262 | JGI IMG/M metagenome (GOLD analysis project Ga0272442, IMG submission 200262) | Marine sediment archaeal communities from Little Sippewissett salt marsh, Falmouth, MA, United States - SSM-Form-2O | ecosystem: Environmental > Aquatic > Marine > Wetlands > Sediment ...
CGGCCTGACATTTATCACACATGTAACAATGACCTTTTTGCAACTCAACTTTTTTTCTTTTGACAACGTATAATCCTTAACAGATACTGTTAATGTGACACAAGATACTTTCTAATTGAAAAATACAGGATTTCTTAATCAGAATGCCCACGAACAAATGGGAAAATTCAATCGTGAGCCGCGTTGGACAATATTAATATTTAAGTTCGATGGTAAGTCAGTTCTGTGAAAGTTCGAAGGAGTTATTAGATGACGAAGGTAGAAAAGCTTAAACAAACTATAATTAATGCTGACAAAATTTGTGAGGAAATTGAGGGGGAAGGAGCAAAAGGTGCGACACAGAGGAAAGTGGAGGGCCTAATTACTGCGGCTCTTAAAGAAGGCACCCCAGCTGAGATCGTGATCAATGACGGGCTTATTGCAGGTATGGATGTTGTCGGCGACCGTTTCAAGAAAAATGAGGTTTACATACCTGAGGTCCTTCTTGCCGCCCGGGCAATGAAAATTGGGATGGATATTCTTAAACCAGAGATAATAAAAGCAGGCATTAAGCCGATTGGAAAATGTTTAGTAGGGACAGTCCAGGGTGATTTACATGATATCGGTAAAAATTTAGTGGCAATGATGCTTAAAGGAGCAGGCTTTGAGGTAATTGACCTCGGGGTGGATGCAGGACCTGATAAGTTTGTTGAGCAGCTTAAGAGTCAGGAAGTTCAATTGGTCGGTATGAGTACACTTTTAACTACGACAATGCCCGCGATTGAGAAAGCCTTAAAGGCAATAAAAGAAACAGGTATTTTAGTCAAGATTATGATAGGCGGCGCACCAGTAACACAGGATTATGCAGACAAAATCGGTGCCGACGGCTATGCGGCCGATGCCGCTTCAGCAGTCGATTTAGCTAAAAGTCTTCTTTCCTGAAATATCCGGAGTATATGTAGCAGTGGTATAAATGGTGTGATATAGCTTCCAATAACAAGAAATTGCTACCTTATTGATAATAGAAAAAGATGGAACTCAAAAAAGCCTTGAGTCGTGGAATAGTGCTTTGTGACGGCGCAATGGGCACCCAACTTATTAATACGGGCCTACCTTCAGGCATACCAACCGCATGCTGCAACGTAATTTGTCCCGATAGAATACTTTCAATTCATAAAGCATATATTAGTGCCGGCTCTCAAGCAATATTGACAAACACATTTGACGCAAACCGACTAAAGTTGAGGGAGCACAAAGAATACGATGTCAAAGAGCTAAATCGTATCGGTGTGAAATTAGCTCGCCAAGCTTCGGCCGGAACAGATGTCGTGGTCTTTGGTGACATAGGTCCTTCGGGAAGTGAAGAGTTGTTTTTGTACTCGTTACAAGAGGATAAAATAATAGCAGATAAGGCGAAACAGGATCTCTATGATGTATATAAAGAACAGGCGATTGCCTTAACGGAGACAGGAGTTGACGCAATTTTAATTGAGACCATGTCGTATTTGCAGGAAGCGATCATAGCTACACAAGCCGCCGCTGATAACACAGAAGTTCCTGTGATTTGCACTATGGTGTTCGGAGCTCCATCAGATTCTCGATCAAGCGACTTCAAGACTTTTTGGGGCGACACCCTCCCGGACATCGTCCAAGGTCTAATCAAAGCTGGTGCGTCGGGTATCGGCGCTAATTGTGGTGACGTAGTTGAAGCGATGCCTCGATTGGCGCAGCAGATGCGAAACATGACTCATTTGCCGTTAGTTTTCCAGGTCAACGCTGGTCGTGCTGTGTTGGACGTGCAAACGAATCAGACCGTACATCCGCTCGGCCCCGCTGAATTCGGGCGGATTATCTCGGAAGTCGCTGCTGAAGGCGCGAGTGTGGTCGGAGGGTGCTGCGGCACAACACCCGACCATATTGAGGCGGCTCGCAGATGTTTGAATTGTTAATGTTTCGTTCGAAAGAAGAACATGGCTGCGATATGTGACTGCAGCGATTCCGTGTGTGAGAGACTTGCTCAGATTGCAAATAACGACCATCTAAGCGGTTTCAGGAAAGTTTGTTAATGTTTCACGGTAGGTTTTGGCGATGAGTGGACATGGAAACAAAAAAAAATCGTTTTTTAGTATTGGCTTTGGACAACGCCGGTTATCATCGCACATCAGAGGTTTTCGATCTGCCCACAGAACATGAAGACCATGTGTTTGTGATTTGAATGCCCAGGTACAGCCCGAAATTGAATATGATCGAGGGGCTATATGAAACAATCCGCTTTGAACAATTACTTTTACGGTGCTCTCGATTTTCTTGAAGCCGATGTTGATTATGCCTTTAAGGAATTACAACAACATCCAGAAACAGCGTTGTCTCTGGCTTACAGAACATTAAAAAACTTATGTAAGTCCGCTTAGCCAAAGCCGGAAAACACTCCTGGCAGGTCTGGCATCCAAGAACATTCAATGTAGATCCCCCACAATTGTCAGAAGTTTCCACATATGACACACCTTTGTAAACTCATCTATTATGCTACTGTTTGATCTCAATTTATAACATCATTTCACATTATGACAGGTTATTTCAAATGACGATTCGGCTCAAGAATCTCTGGTGCCTTTTTTCTTGACACATTAAATCTGGTTTGTACAATCATATCTATATGTGGAACTCAGCTTTATTGCCTTTATACACTAACCAATCTGAAACGCTGCCATTAATAAGATATGGCTCGTTCATCACTGGATGGTGCCTTGTTCTGCTTATTCCCGTCTTCGGATTGGCTCATGATGTGGTTACGCTTGAAAATGTCGTTGATCCCGGTCAAATCACATCTGACGAGCCTATTGCGGGTGTGTTTTCACCCGAGAAAGCAGCCCGTTATCTCGATACAGCTTCACTTCACTGGCAAAAGTCACGTAACTGTGCGGCATGTCATGTGAACATGGGATATATGTATGCGAGGCCTGCTCTAAGTTCGTTCTTGAGGGACTCAGGAGAAGTTCGTATTTTATTTGAGGAGTATGTCACCAAGCGATGGAAAAAGAAAATCCCGCGAGATGTGCAGGAGATAGTGGTTGTGGCTTCAGGACTTACTTTCAATGATTTACAGACCACTGGCCGATTGCATCCTGTTACACGCCAGGCTCTTAGGGTAATGTGGGACTTACAGCGGGACGATGGAGGCTGGAACTGGCGTAATGACGGTTATCCGCCAACAGAATACGATGAGCACTACGGCGTTACGCTTGCGGCGTTGATTACAGGAATTGCTCCGAATAAATATATCGAGACAAATGAAGCCCGCCGGGGCCTTGAGGGAATACGCAGATTCTTGAAGAACAATCCACCTTTGTCACTACATCATCGGGCGATGATTGCTTGGACATCATGTTATGTCGGGGATTTGATGGACGATCATGGTCGCACGAAAACGCTCAATGAATTGTTTGCACTTCAACGTCCCGACGGTGGATGGTCCACACCCGGCCTGTTGGCGGACTGGGAGGGCCTTAAGCGAAAGGACGGCAAGCCGCACGATACGAAGACCAGCGACGCATACGCCACGGGTTTCACTATAATTGTTGCCCGTGAACTGGGCGTAGCTTGTAAGGATCCACGACTGATACGCGGAATAAACTGGCTTCTGAACAATCAGCGAGTCAGTGGAAAGTGGTTTTGTCGTTCACCCGCTATTGACAGCCGTCATTACTTTTCAAATTTCGGCAGTGCTTTTGCCATCCTTGCACTCCAATCTTGCGATACGCTTCCCGGCTGGCCGCTATCGAAAAAGTCGCAGCATTCGTCTTTTCCCTAAAGATGACAAACATAAACTTAAGAAAGAAAGGTACCTACCTATGAAACCGGACAAAAATACAATGACACGTCGTCGCTTTCTCAAGAGAAGTACCCAAGTTACCGCCATGGCAGGGCTCTCTGTCGCAACGCAAGCATACGGAGCAAATAACGACCGAATCCGCGTCGGGCTTGTAGGTTGCGGGGGCCGGGGCACGGGGGCCGCTCACAACGCGATGATGGCCGGTCCAAATGTTGAACTGGTAGCGATGGGCGACATTTTCATGGCAAAGGTTGAAAGAAGTCTTGACCGCCTGACGAAACTCAAACAGAACAACGAAGCAATCCGAAACAACAACCTTAAAGTACATTGTTTCCACGGCTTGGATGCCTACAAAGGGGTCATCGATTCCGACATTGACTACGTTCTGCTTTGCACGCCACCCGGCTTTCGGCCGGAACATATCGAATACGCAGTAAAGAGAGGTGTGCATATATTCGCGGAGAAACCGTGCGCCACGGATTCGCCGGGGGTGCGCCGAATACTCGCCCTCGAGAACACAATGAAGCGTAAGGGAATCGCCTTGCTATCGGGCTTCAACAGCAGGCATTTATTTCATAAAGCCGACCTTGTTAAGGCCATTCATGACGGGGGACTCGGGGAGGTTAAGGCACTTTACGCCTACTTCAACACAGGCAATATCTGGTATCGCGAACGTGAAAGCGGGATGTCACTTCCTGATTACCATTTCCACAACTGGTTTCACGTCGACTGGCTCTGCGGTGATCACATCGTTGAGCAACACGTCCATAATCTTGACGCGTGCAACTGGATTATGCAGGCTCATCCGGTTAAGGCTTATGGAATGGGAGGGCGACAGTATCATACAGAGCGCGGCGGCAATATCTACGATCACTTCACGATTGAGTTCGAATATGAAAACGGCATTCGCATGACCAGCATGTGCCGCCAGATCAGAGGAACGGACGCGAAGATTGGAGAGGAAATTGTTGGAACGAAGGGCTTTGCTTCATTGGTCGGCCGCAAAGCTCAGATCACGGGTGAAAATGCCAGGATTTTCAGAGAACAGCCCAAACAGCATGAGAGCCACCTACAGGAGCATATTGATTTTATCGCAGCACTGCGACGCGGTGAGATTGTTAATGACACCCGTTTTTTGTGTGAATCGACCTTAACCGCTATCATGGGACGTGAGTCAGCATATACCGGCAAACACGTAACGTGGGATGAGATTCTAAATTCCGGTCTCCAACTAACGCCTCGAGATATTGCCGCGTGGGACGGCTCAATACGACCGGTTCCCAAGCCAGGCATACCGCGGGTGTAGCAAGATTCGGCACAATCGAACCAGCTTGGACAATGGTCTCAGCCATTTTAGTCGGACTCGAGTAGAGCATCCGCTGGAATCGGGGATGTGTATAGATTTCAGGCTTGATATGCGTTTACTGCCAGTAATCATGAAACCAAGTGCAGTCATGGCAGCATTCGCGCTTATTATCTTCCTTGAATCGCTATACTCTCCGGCAATATAATCAGTCCTTATACCCCTACCCATTGTTCATACAATGGGTAGGGATATACACCAAGAGCAAATCGAGCGAAATAACACGTCCCCCAAGTAAATTGGATTGTGTTAGATTAGATCGTGTAGGGGCTGCGCATCGCGCGGGACCGCATCCGGTTGGCTTGAAGGTCACCGACAAACTCAGCCGTGCGCAGATCCAACTTCAGGTTACGCTTCAATTGCTCGCAGATGTCTGCAGCCAGGCAGATGTTCATGGCCCGATACATGACGTCTGGGTTCGCCACCGTGGGTCGGCGTGACCTAACACAGTCGAAGAAATCCCGAACGTGGTTCATCTTCCGTTGTGTCCGGCCCGCGTAATCGGCCAGCACTTTCTTGTATTCGCGCAACAATTCCGGCGATGAGACATCGGGCTTCGAATAACCGTCGGCCGCGGCGGCCCATCCTCGGGTACCTTCGAACCGCTCACCACAAGCGCCATACCAATACTTGCATGGTTCCCATACCGAGCCGGCGACCCGGAATAAAACCAACTTTATACCGTTGGATAAACGTGTCACCATCGTCTCATTCGGATCCTTATACTCGAACTCGATGAAGAAAACGTCTGTCATATCGAGTCCGGCCAGGGCTTGGGCAACCGTGTGCGCGCCCCACATCGCGACATTGGTAGCAAAATCATAAAAGTGATACCACCCTCCTTTGACATAACTGCCGTTATAAGGGCGCCAGGGACATGGACCGAGCCAGACATCCCAATCCAGTTCATCCCTGGGTGGTTCCGGTTCCGCCGGCAACCAGTCGTGACGCCACCCATCTCGCCAACGAATGTCGGCGTAAGCGGTATGAATCCGGCCCAACCGGCCGGATCGAGCCATTTCTATGGCAAAGACGTGATTCCCCTCGCTGAGCCGTTGGGCGCCGGTTTGATAGATCCTTCTGTACCTGCGTGCGGTCTCGACGATCATCTTCCCCTGCTCCATCGTGAGGCAGGCCGGCTTCTCACAATAGACATCCTTGCCGGCCCGCATGGCCATGATCGAAGCCAGGGCATGCCAGCGGTCGCCGGTGGCAATCAGCACGGCATCAACATCCGTCCGGTCGGCCAGGAACTGACGTATATCGCCATACACGTCACAATCCTTATTGCCATATTTACTGTCCACAATATTCTTTGCCGTTTGACGCCGGCTTTTTAGGACATCACAGACGGCAACCCACTGCACATCCGGTTCGTTCAACATCCAGCCCAAATCATAAGAACCGCGGCCGCCGATTCCAATTCCGCCCATCACGATTCGCTCGCTTGGCGAAACAGTTCCGCCATAGCCCATCGCCGCGGCCGGGACATAATAAGGCAGCGCTATCGCACTTGCTGCCTTTACCCCCCGCCTCAGAAACCGACGTCGCGTAATTGTCGTACTATTGTCAATGCTCATAGGATTTTTCTCTTTCAATTCAATCTTATGGTTTTCAGTGAATCAGCGGAATTTCATAACTGATAGAAAATATGATTTCCACCGAGTAGGAGTGATCATATAACCCGAGTAATTATTGTCAACTGGGATTTTCCATTTACACTTCACTGAAACGCTCCCTGTATGTTTAGCATCATTATAATCCACTTAGTTGAAATAAAACAGTCGTAAAAGCCCCTTCGGTGCGGAGGGAGAGAAAAAAGCGAAATACGCTCAGGGATGTGAAAATCTAAACGGTATTTTGTTTTCAATAGTCCTTAAACTTTCTCATCCACAGTGGCCAGGTTTCTGGTGCGACACCGCCAGCCTTGGTCCAGGGACCATTTGTATCATAGCTGCGATGCCATTTCAAAGTCCATAATTCCTTGAGTCCGACTCTTTTTACCGACCAATCCGCAAACAGGCAATTTTGTGCTCCCCCGTGTCGATTGACACAGAGACGCTGTATTTCGTGGCCGCTCATATTCGGCGTCCGGTCACCAAACTCGGGGGGATCATCGGTGTGCCTGGGCCAACCGTCCACCCACCAACCCTCTGTAAAAACCGGAATATTGTAGGCCCCTCGAACCTGGTAGGTACGCCAGTAATCCTCAATCGGTCCGCGTCCCCACAGGCTGGTCATACCGGAGGGAGGATTGCACATCCAGCCATTCGGGGCATAGCTGCCCTCGTCGCTACCATGAGAAGCGGGAACCCGCCATGCATCGAACGGATTGGTTGCAATCGCCATGGCCGTTAGGGAAGCAGATGAACGGTGCTTCTTCGCCGTGGGACACAGCCACATCTTCTTGTCTTTCGATAGAGGCCGCATACACTCACGCCACCAGTCGCCGTGTGCCATGTCCGCCGAGGAGCTGCGCAAGAGGCCACTGTAGAAGTGGCCGTTGTTATCCTGTGTGTACATGGTAAATATAAGGCCCCATTGGTGCAGGTTCGACTTACACCCAACGCCTGCTGCCTGCTGTTTTACACGTTGTAGTGCCGGCATCAATATCGCCATCAATATTGCAATAATGGCAATCACTACCAAAAGCTCTATTAGTGTAAAGCCATTTCGATTATACATAACGTTTGCCCTTCTCTTACATGATAGCGAGTTTCGCTGATATTCTTATCTGCTTTAATTATAACACACTCGAACATAGTAAAACAAGGCAACATATAGAAAAATGCTTGCGGTTTGTATGGCGAGAAATAGAAAAACATCCCGCAGGAGCTTGAAGACGATATTTTATAAGCTTCTTTTTCTTTTGAGGAGCCAGCCGGAACATGCTAAGCCTAGGCCGGCTATCTCTGAGTACAAGATAAATACCCGTACATCGTGGATATGGGTGCGTACGAATACCATACTTAGATTTACATCGATGGCCGGTGGTCTGAAAACCGGTGTCTTCAACTGCACATAATCCTTGACAGGGTTTAATACAAGTTAAGAGCAAACGCCGGGAGCAACTCCCGAGTCTCCTCTGAACTTGTTCTACATCAAATAGGGCTTATACCGAATCAATCGGTATAAGCCCCGAGTTAATATAAATCTGTAATATCAACTATGCAATCTTGACTGCTGGTGCCGGTTTAAGGTGCATATAGACGAATATCATCAAAATAAATCATACCAGTACCGCCTGCGGTGGGATTAGTCCTGTTGCCAAGACCAAGGGTAATCGAATTGACATTGGCAAGGTCCACTCCGAATGCCTGCAGGTCGATAGACCATTCGGTCCAGTCATTTATCAAAGCTGCGTTAGGATTATCATTAGTGACAACTGCGCTGTCATTGAGGGCAACATAAATCGGCTCAGCATCGTTAGATGAGCTGCCTCGGAACCAAATCGTCAGTCTGTTGACACCATTCACGGTCCAGTCGCGATTATCAGTTAAGACAGAAGTCGCCTCAGATTTACCAAGGGTATTGTCATAGATTATCGGCATCGACTTATCGCCGCCGTGAACGATAGTCTCTTCGTAAAATGGAGGATCTAAATGACCAACCGTAGAACCATTTGTCGGATCGTCGTAACCATCCACCCAAGCATTATAAATCCTGTTACTGTCGGGTTCTCCTTCATTAATGTCGTTGTAAGATTCAAAATCGTCTATGATAAGGAAGTTGGCCGTGGTGAATCTCCAGAGAGGACCTGTCCACGGGCTGTCGGTATTTGAGTTATTAGCTTCATCAATCCGCCAGTAGTAAGTCGTGTTCCATTCAAGCTGTCCGGGGTCATATCTTTCGTCGCCAAGGTTTCCACTGCCCTTTTGATCAAGCTCACCTGCATCTGTGCCAAAGTAAACTTCATGTGAAGCACCCAAGCCCGCCGTCCAGGTCAAGACTGGCGTCTGTGTTACATCCACAGCACCTTTAGCAGGGCTCGGATCGCTAACGGCGCCTTCTGTTGTAAATCTCCAGATATCGCCTTTGTAAGTTTCAACGCTATCAAACTCATCGACTCGCCAGTAGTAAGTCCTGGCCATTTTAAGCGTGCCGGGAGTATAAGTAGTAATTCCCTGAGTTTGGCCGCCTGTTGCATTGTTCACATCGTTAAAGTTGTCACCGAAATATATTGTGTGTAGTTTTGCTCCGAAACCCGGAGTCCAACTGAGGTATGCATCCGGATCTACAGACTCAGCTCCGTCAGCCGGTTCGGGTATATAGGCAGTTCTGGGTGGAACCATAAAGCTCCAGATGTCGCCTGTCCATGGGCTATTCGGCTCAGCCTCGTTGACCTCATCAATCCGCCAATAATATGTCGTACCAGGTACGAGGCCATCCGGATAGGCAAATCCGGGGAATCCAACAACGAGGAACGCCTCGGTCTGATTACCTTGAAACGCACTTTGGTTTCCGTTGTTCACATCTTGAAAGCTATCGCTGAAATACACATCATGCGAAGCAGCGAAATCACCCGGGCGCCAATTAAGATTCGCCCATGTATCTTCATGTATGGAACCATCAGCCGGTGTTGGGCCAAAGGCAACCGGAGTTCCTAATCCCAGCATAAGTTTTTTAACCTCGGCCGGTGTTAGTGCCCGCTTGAACACGAAAAAATCATCCACCAGACCGTTATATTGCCAGCTGTCGTCAACGTCCATTCCCAGGCGAGCACCTCCATGATTCACACTGCCCCAATTGTCGGCTGCTAAAACACCCGGAGTCGCTTCCACGAAAGTATTTCCATATTCAGCAATTAATTCGCCATCTACGTACATGGCGCCGCCTCCATACTCACCGGGAACTAATTCCCAGGTAAGCGCCATATGGTGCCATTGACCATACTCTACGGTTCCTTCATACGCATTGATAATGTATTTGTTATCAGCGTCGCCTAAATGTGCATGGTACTTTCCGTCGCGAACATAGCCACCGTGACACCAGGAATGCGGGTCCGCCAGGGCACTGAATATTGTCTGTGTACCGCCTGTATTTTCGGGTTTCATCCAGTAGGCAAGTGTAAAGGCTTCTGTTGGAATATATTCGAGAGGGAAGTTAGGTCCGTCCAAGTCGAGATAACTGCCATTGCCTGTAATCTGGCAGGCTTCGGAGCCATTAGGACCAGCGCCTGGGAGTCCACTAACATCACCGACCACAGTAGCATCATTGCCCTTACCGGATTTGTCGAGTACAACGGAATTATTACCGAAGCCTCCAAAGTCATAGTATATAACCAGATCCGGATCGTCAGCAGGGAAAGTGTTAGAAGCCAAAGAGAGCACAAAAACAAAAGCAAATAAAGAAATTAATTTCTTAGACATAATTGTTCTCCTTAAAACATACCCATAAATACTTTTAACAAAAGATAATATATTTCTTACTGTGCCTGTGGATAGAGACGAATATCATCGAAGTACATGATACCCGAACCGCCGGTAACCGAACTAAGGCCAAGAGTAATCGAAGTTACATTAGCCATGTTTACGCCCTGGTCTGCAAACGCCTGAAGGTCTATATTCCATTCGGTCCATCTTGCTCTCTGTGCTGCGCCAGGATCGTCATTATCGATCCTTGCGCTGCCGTTTAGAACAACATAAATTTTCTCGGCAGCATTAGATGAACTGCCTCTGAACCAAATCACCAGTCTGTTGACGCCGTTTACTGTCCAGTCATTATTGGAAGTCAAGTTCAAAATAGCCTCAGATTTTCCGACGGCATTGTCGTAAATAAACGGCATCGACTTATTACCACTGTGAACGATAGTCTCTTCGTAAAATGGAGGATTTAAGTGGCCAACCTGAGAGCCGTTTGTCGGATCGTCGAAACCGTCCACCCAGGCGTTATAAATCCTGTTAGAAGCCGGTTCACCTTCATCAATATCATTGTAACTCTCAATATCGTCGATGATAAGGAAGTTGGCCGTAGTGAAGCTCCAAAGAGGACCTGTCCATGGGCTGTCAGCGTTGGCGTTATTAGCTTCGTCAATTCGCCAGTAATACGTGGTATCCCATTCAAGTAGTCCTGGTTCAAAACTTTCAGAGGCGAGGTTTCCGCTGCCTTTATACTCAGGCGAACTCTTATCAGCATTTTTTACAGCATCTTCGTCGGGACCGAAATAGACCTCATGTGAATCGGCAAAGACTCCCGGCACCCAGGTGAGAACAGGTTTCTGGGTAACATCCACAGCTCCATTAACCGGGTCAATTGCCGCAACAGCACCTTCGGTCGTAAAGCTCCAGACGTCACCTTTATGTGTTTCGGCAATATCAAACTCATCGACACGCCAGTAGTAGGTCCTGGCCATTTTAAGTGTGCCGGGAGTGTAGGTCGTAGTTCCCTGAGCCTGGCCGCCGGTTGCATTATTGACATCATCAAAATTGTCGCCGAAGTAAACCGTGTGCAGTTTAGAACCGAAACCTGGTGTCCAACCAAGCTGCCCGTCCACATCTACTGCCTCGGCACCATCAGGCGGGTCAGGAAAGTAGGCGGTCTTTGGAGGAATACTAAAGCTCCAGACAGGGCCCTTCCAGGGGCTGTTAGGTTCTTCGTCATTTACTTCGTCAATCCGCCAGTAGTAAGTCGTGCCCGGAACCAGACCATCCGGGTAGGCAAATCCCGGGAAGCCGGCAACAATAAATGTCTCACCTTGGTTAGTCTGAAATACACTCTCGGCGCCGGAATTAACATCAACAAAATTATCACCAATGTACACATTATGTGAGATGGCAAAGTCTCCTGCCCGCCAGCTAAGGTTCGTCCATGTATCTGCAAGCAGGCTACCATCGGCGGGATCAGGTCCGTAAGCAAACGGATACGTTGTACCACCACCCAGCATAATAATCTGAATTCGTTCGGCCGTTAGCGTATCGTCGTATAACCGCAGGTCATCGATCTTACCCTCAAAATCCCGACCGCCGCTTTTCCGGTTGCCCACGTAGATCACTTCGTCAAAGCTGGTAAATGTAGTTTCATTGGTATTATCGAGGTTAGTATCGACCCACAAAATCCCATCAATATACCAAAATGCCGTATTAGAGCTGCCATCATGAATGACGGCGTGATGATGCCACTGTCCCCGGGGATAGGGACCGGGTTCACCAAGGCTGATGCGCGGGGTGACGTTAGTATCCTGAGTAACTCCTCCGGCATATATTTCCGGACCATACCGACGAAAGAACACGGCTTCGTAACCGCTCGGATTCCCTGAGGCGACCATGTATCCGGTATTGGTACTATCGGCCGGTGTAAATGACCACCAGGTCAGCGTCCAGGTGGTTCCTGGAAGCGAAGGGATTGGTAGTACAATGAAATCGCCGGCCCCATCAAATTCAGCGGCGCCACCCAGGATACCATTACCCGTTCCTGCGAATACATCGCCATTGGCCGCGCCATCATTGTTCACTATAGAATCCTTCAAATCTCCATCAAATTTCCAGTGACCAATCAGTTCCGCGGATGCGTTGTTTATCAGGCTTAGCACTAAAACAAAATAAACCAGAAAAGTCAATTTTTCAGACATAATAGTCATCCTTAAACAAGATAAAATTATCGTGCTTTGGCCGCATGCCAAAATCCCAACTTCTCGGGATTTTTATCAATACATAGACTGTTAAATGATGACAAGGATGAATATGAAGCTGCCGGGTACAGAATAAGGTTATTGCGGAACACTATTCCCCCGGCGCAATACATAACAGCTCCTCCTCTTTAACCACCTATAAAACTCGTTCCCTGCGAGCAAGAAAGCCAATATAACGGATTTGTGTCAGTTATATGTCTAACCAGGTACAAGCTTCACTGAATATACTATCTATACCAGTTATTCGCTTTTCCATCAAGGAAAAACCACGTGATTAATCACAAATTTTCAGATAATCAGATTCACTACTCCAATTGCATCAGAATCAAGTTTCGATAAAAAAAGGGGCCTGTAACGAGTAAGGATAGGCCCCGAATTCACAAATCTACTTCAAAGTTTTATTTAACAGTCACTCTAAGGTACCGGTGCATAGAGACGAATATCATCGAAGTATAACATACCTGCACCGCCGGCTACTGGATTGCTCCTGTTACCAAGGCCAAGAGTAATCGAATTGACATTGCCAAGGTTCACACCCTGATCGGCAAACGCCTGCAAGGGGATATTCCACTGCGTCCAGGCAAACGCCTGTGCTGCATCAGGATTATCATTATCGACACCAGCGTTGCCGTTTAGAACAACATACATCGTTTCTGCAGCATTAGACGCATCGCCTCTGAACCAGATTGTCAGTGTGTTAATATCGTTGATTGTCCAGTCACGATTAGCTGTCAATGATAGTGTCGCCTCTGATTTACCTACAGCGTTGTCGTAGGCAAAGGGCATCGACTGATTGCCGCTGTGAACGATATTTTGCTCGGCAAAAGGAGGATCTAAATGACCAACCGTAGAGCCGTTTACAGACGGATTGTCAAATCCGTCTATCCAAGCAAGATATATCCTGTTGCTGCCGGGCTCACCTTCATCAAGGTCATTATAGCTTTCCATGTCGTCTATGATAAGGAAGTTGGCCGTAGTAAAGCTCCAGAGCGGGCCTGTCCACGGACTGTCGGCATTGGCGCTGTTGGCTTCCTTAACTCGCCAATAGTAAGTGGTATTCCATTCAAGCTGTCCGGGCTCATAGATCTCGGAACCAAGGTTGCCGCTGCCTTTAAGCTCCAGAGAGGCTGCATCTGCTCCGAAGTATATTTCGTGCGATGCACCAAGGCCCGGTGTCCACGTCAGAGCCGGTGTCTGCGACACATCCACGGCGCCTTTGGCCGGGCTCGGGTTGCTGACAGCGCCCACGGTAGTAAAGTTCCAGACATCGCCTTTATAAGTTTCGACACTATCAAACTCATCTACTCGCCAATAATAAGTTCTGGCCATTTTAAGCGTGCCGGGAGTATAGGTTGTCATACCCTGCGGGGACCCACCTGCGGCATTATCCACTTCATCAAAAGTTTCACCGAAGTAAACTGTGTGCAATTTCGCTCCAAAGCCCGGTGTGAAGCTAAGGGTTCCATCAACACTTAAAGACTCGGCACCATCAGCAGGATCGGGAAAGTATGCTGTCTTTGGCGGAATACTAAAGCTCCAGACATCGCCTATCCATGGACTGTTAGGTTCGGCGTCGTTGACTTCATCGATTCGCCAGTAGTAGGTCGTGCCTGGGACGAGGCCATCGGGAAAAGGAAATCCCGGAAAACCGGCAACAATAAATGTGTCTGTCTGATTACCCTGGAAGGCGCTCTCGGCTCGATTACTCACATCGTCAAAATTATCATCCAAATATACATCATGCGAAACTGCAATATCCACCGCACGCCAGGAAATACTTACCCACGTATCGGCGATAAGAGCGCCATTTTTCGGCGTGGGCCCATACGCTTTTGGCGTGGCACCTTCAGCCGAGTAGAGCGATATAGTGCATCCACTGTTATTTGTGACCCATGTTGGTGTATGAAGCCCAACGCCGGTAAACTTTTCCGGCGCAATGAAGGTCTGGCCTATGGATTCTGTGGCGTCCTGTAAACCGAAAGGATTCCAGTCGTCGCCAATAGCCCCTTGTGGAGCTATAACGATGAGTTCCACCCACGCGTTCGTGGTCGGAAGGTACTGCAGCCTGAAATCTGAGTCTGTGTTGCCTTCCATTGGTTCTCCATCTCTCCAGGCTATCAGTAGCTCGCCGTTGGGGCTGTCTTCATAAGGATTCATTTTTGAACCCCAGCAACCTACTGTTCCTTCCAATTCGGTCAATTCAATGTAGTACAATCCGGGAGGCTGTTCATTCTCGGGGAATTCGATATTCGACCAGGAGTTATCCCCTATATTTTCGAACTTCTTGGAAAAAACAAGTTTGTTCTTGGGCGGCTCTTCATCAGCAGCATAAGAACAGGTCTGGAAAAATCCAAACACCGCAATCAATACCATACATATTAACATTAATTTCCTGAACATAATAATCCTCCTTCAAAAAGAATTAAAAATAATCGCATTGCGGCTACGCACCAAAATACATACTATATCATTTTCAATATAAGAGCTACTCATTGAAATGCATAAAGCATATTTGCCGCGAAGCACAAAATTTCAATTCCAACTCCGTGCCGTGCATAATAATTCCTCCTCTATTTGGAACATAATAAGGATTCCACCTGCTATATGACCTGAAATTCGTAGATGCGCAACTGTGCAGGCACAAGCCTCAAGAATATTATTTATACCAAATTATCAACCTTGCCGTCAAGGATAATCCCCCAACCTAAAGAGTGATGTGCACCAAACCACAAACAAATGCCCTCAAAATGGCCTCATTTTCTTGAGCTTAAAATGCCAGAATTCTTCGAAAAGTCACCTCTTTCAGTATCTGAAAAATACCACAATTTCCAGGTGACATAATGGTCGAGTAGACGTAATATAGTTCTCTCATTTAGGCATGCTTTGTTTTCCCTGTTTCTCTTCTCTTTCGATTGAAGAGTGTCACAATATTCTGCCATATGAAAGAGCTTCAACACCCCTCACAGAACCGGACTTGAAGATTTCCCTCATCCGGCTCTTCAGCATGCTTCACAGAGACGTCAATGGTCAATAAAATTTGTGCACAATATGCGGCTGCGGCAGAGGATAATGCTCTAAGTACTCTGTAAATCGTTCCCAGCTCCATTGGTTACGTTGACTGCGTCGATTGAGCCACTTATGTATCATTCGCATCACCTGATAACGGAATATCTTCAACATTCTGCTGTTACCACTGACACCATAGTACTGATAGTGACCACGCAGTTTTGACGCAAGTATTAGCCACCATTCCTTGGTTTTACACAAATTCCGTACACGTCTGAGCCACTCGTTCATGGCTCGACATGTCCTGCGAAATCGCTTAGCACTTGTACGGCGGCTTAACATATACCAGCCTTCACGAGTGCGAAACCAGAAATGGGTAAATCCCAGAAACTCAAACGTATAAGTCTTACGCCCCTGTCGTTTGGCATTATCTGGCTCTTTGCGGCTAAAACTGATTGTCCGCGTCTTTTCCGGATGGAGGGTTAATGAGAACTTCTTAAAGCAGTCTCTCAAGGCCTGCTCAATCATGCAAGCATCTGATTGTTTCT
>Ga0272442_10005836_pt1 | contig 16351 bp, 11 predicted proteins | sample SSMForm2O_FD_200262 | JGI IMG/M metagenome (GOLD analysis project Ga0272442, IMG submission 200262) | Marine sediment archaeal communities from Little Sippewissett salt marsh, Falmouth, MA, United States - SSM-Form-2O | ecosystem: Environmental > Aquatic > Marine > Wetlands > Sediment ...
CCGTACGGGCCATCGGGTGCTTCTGGAAGGCGAGACCCTCAAGGCGGCCCAGGCCGGGTACTTCGGACTGATCGAGCATCTGGACAGTCAGATTGTGTCGCTGATCCGCGACTTCAAGAGCCGTAGCGAGAAAGCACGGCGGCCCTGGGTCATCGTCTTCACGAGTGATCACGGCGAGATGCTCGGTGACCACGGTTACTTCCGTAAATGCGAGCCATACGAGGGCTCGGCCAATATCCCTTTGATCATAAGCGGTTCGCCGGCGTTGGGCTTCGAGTCTGGTATCCACGCGAAACAACCGGTCTCATTGCAAGATATCATGCCGACCCTCCTTGCCTTGAGCGGTGCGCGAACGCCTAGCCAGGTGGATGGGATCGATCTCATGCCAGCTCTACAGGGCAAGACGCAGATGATGCGCGAGTTCCTGCATTTCGAGCACGCACCCTGCTATAGTCAGGCTCAAGCCTACCACGCGTTGACGGACGGCCGTTATAAGTACATCTGGCGACCGACCCACGGCACGGAACAGTTGTTTGATCTGGAAACAGACCCGCGGAAGGAACGTGATCTGTCAAATGAGGCGTCTCAACAGGGGGTTTTGCAAACCTGGCGCCGACGGCTGATTGAGCGACTGGCAAGCAGACCGGAAGGGTTCTCGCAGGATGGCAGATTGATTCCGGGACGTCCGTATCGCCCCTTGAACGAGGGCACAATGCTGCCCAACAGCACGATACGTTAACACATCGGTTTTATCCCTTGGCAATGCAGTTAAGCCGCCTCCTCTGTGAGCACAGCGATGTCGCGTCGGCGCAGAAGCGGTCCGATCCGCCATTCTCGCCTTCAGCTGACAGACAAGAGAGACTCTTTCAAGGCAGGATACAAGGCTATCTTTCACGAGGGGGTCAAAGTACCCCAAGTCCGATTTCCCGACCGATAAATCGAATGAACCGCGTTTTTGGCGCTTGACAGGGGGTGCCCGCATGCCGGTTTTCCCGGAAATCCATACGAGTGGAGACAAAATGGAGACAGATTTTTTCGAGCAGCTCTCTGCAACTGCTTCATATGTGCGGTCACCATATCAGCGAAGATGACGGAGTCATCAGCTTGGTTTCTTCTGGTTGGCCATTCGCGGAAATGGACACCGGCGCAGTCTCATTTCCTCCCTGGGCCGCTGTGAAACCATCTCGGATGCAACTCAGTGGAACAACCGTTCATTCAGGCAACTGCGAAAGGAGCGTCGCTGATTCCGACGCGGGGGTATACTCGACCCAGACGAGGCCGTCGTGGTTTTTCTTGTGCGAAGGATCTGGCAACCGTTCCCGGTACTCAGCGTAGTGTCTGGCCTTGGTGATGAGTACCACACTTCCGGCCCCCCGTTGCTGCGCAATCATGTTCTTGAGTTGCTCGATGTCCAAGCTACGACAACGTGACTCTGCGTAGTTCAGGCCGTACTCATATTCGCCTTTGCCACCCAGAATATAGATATTTCTGCGTCCTTGATACCAGCAGACGGCGGCCGTCAATCCGCTCTCTGCAACAACGACAGAGTCGTGTGACACTCTGGCGGAATTCGAAAGGAGAAACGCACCCGGTGCCTTCCTGGCCTTCAAGGCTGCCGGAGTGAGCAAAGGCCAATTGAACATGAAGAGAACAGGGCCGACACAGTAGAGCAGAAGTCTCTTGTGGATATCCCTGCAGCTAATGGCGGCCCGGCAGAGCATTGCCCAGAGAAAGAGGCCTGCCACCGCAATCCCCCACTTCCAGAGTGCAACTGAATCGGACAACTCCGGTACGAACATCAAACCGAAGAGTAACGCGGCAAGGACAAGACACACCGCGCAGAGAACGAACCATGTACCAGTGATGAATCCCCGCGCGTCGCCTTCCCTGAGGCACTGGAGGACTCCAACTGCAGCCAGAAACGCCAGAGGGGGATAGCAAGGAAGTATATAGGTCCCGAGCTTACCACTGCAAGCGGAGAAGAAAGCGAAAGGGAGAACGAGCCAGCAGATGGCCAGTCGGATCATGGGGTGCCGCCAAGTCGTATGCCGCAGCCCTACAACAATGGGGCCGGCCAACGGAGTCCAGGGCATCGCTCCCGCCAGGAGAATCGGGCCATAGAACCAGAAAGGCTCGGGATGCTGCCCCCCACGCGGCGCGATGAAACGGTCAACGTGCTCCACCCAGAAGAAGTAGTGCCAAAAGTCCGGCTCGCAGCGATGGATCATGATGGCCCACGGAAGCACAATAAGAATGGCTGGAACCAAGGCGATCCAGACTGTGCGGAGGAAGGTCTTGAATTGGCCTTCCCAGAACAGGAACGGGACAATTACCAGTACTGGGATGACCAAAGCCAGGAAACCCTTGGTCAAAAAAGCCAGACCGCAGGCCAAGCCAGCCAGGAGAATAAAGACGGTCTTCGTGCGGACGGCCTTTTCTTGGGAGGCGAAGTAGAGGGCCACAATGGCAGCCGTGATGAACAAAGACAGTAGGCTGTCCAGAACGCAGAACGTCCCCACCGCCAGGACCTCAAAGGATAGTAAAAATACGGCGGTGGCGAGAAGTGGTGTGGTGTCATCGCCCGAGAACCGGCGCGCCCACACGAACAGGAGCAAGGCTGTCAGGCCGACAGCAACCGCCGACGGCAGGCGTATAGCAAACGCATTCTGGCCAAACACCCACATGGCAGCGGCATTGAGCCAGTACCCCAGGATCGGCTTCTCGAAATACCGGAGGCCGTTAAGATGGGGCACGACCCAATCTCCTGAGACCAGCATCTCCCGGGAGATCTCGCCGTACCGCGCCTCGTCCGGAACGACCAGGGGCCGGACGCCGATCAACGCGATATAGAGAAGAAGGAAAAGCCCAATGAGCGCAAGGGATATCGTTTTGGATCGTGTCTTCGTTCGCATACAGATTAACCCCCAGGGACCGCCCTGTGCAGAAGTCCTCGAATGGAATAACGTGCAGCAGGGCGTGACGTGCCGCGCGGCATCAATGGCAATCCTCACCGGATGAAACGTACATGTCGGGCGCCTTATCCATCTGAGCAGCGACCCATCCTTCGCGCCCCGGGATTTCCCCGCGGACGATGGCTCCTTCCCCGGCGGGCGGGTGTTCGTGGAGGAGTCTCTCAAGGGACACGAAGGAAATCCCTGAAGCAATCGCGGCTTTCAGGAAACGGTCAAACATGTCGCAGTGCGCGATTCCTTCGACCTCGGCATGGATGGCAAGCACGTTCAGCCTGTCCGGACGACACAAGGCCACAAGGCGGTCGTTGTAGTTCTCCTCATTGACGCCGTCGTGACCGACCAGCTCATCGTAGGTGGGCAGTGTCACCGGGATCTGAGGCTGAGCGCGTTCGCCCTCCAGCCCACGAGGGCGGAAGATGTCGTGCCCGCGGCAGTCGCTGTTGTAGCGGAATGGGAATTTCGCCTTTTCCTTCAGAACCAAGTCGTTACACTTCCAGCCAGGTACGGCCGAGCACGTCGGCGCGTACCCCAGAAGTCGCGTCAGACATTCGACACCTCGTTCCAGCGAGCGGTGAATCGACGCGGCATCCATCGTGTCGATGTGAGCTTGCCAGGCGTGATGATCCCAGGCATGAAGGCCTACTTCGTGGCCGGCCCGTGCAGTATCGCGAATCACGTGGCCGAGCTTTTCGGCGATGATGGGGCCCGGCCAGAGAGTGCCCTTGAAGAGAATATCCCATCCATAGAGACTGGCGGCATTCGTCCTGAGCATTTTCCACAAGAAGGCCGGACGCAACAGTCGCCTGAGGTGCCGGCCCATGTTGTCTGGACCCACGCTGAAAAAAAAGGTGGCCTTGATGTCATGACGAGCCAAAATACGACACAGGTTCGGAACGCCAATGCGCGTTCCTCTGTAAGTGTCGACATCGACTCTCAGGCCTACTGTTGTATGCTTCCAATTGGCGGATGCTTCACATTTCAGCCTACAGTGGTTAGTACTCATGAATCCAATCCGACTGCAACCATCTCAGTTCCGACGGCATCGCAAATCAATGGGCTCGCTGATTCAACTGCATTGAGACAAGCCGGTCATAAGACAGCAACAATAACATTACGCTTGTGACCACAATGCCATAGAAGTGCATCCATCTCCCCGCGCTGGCTTTACCATAAGCCCAAAGGCCAAGGCACAAGGCGGGCATCAGCACGCCCATCCCCAACATAGACCCCTCCCTGTACCAGTAGGCGACCCCCAAGCCAATCGGTACAACGATCATCAGAAGAGCAAGAGTCTTTGACGAAAACCTGAGCCAGAAATCCTCGTCAGACTCCTTCTCCAAAACCTCCACGAGACACGTGCCAATCAGTAGCGCAGCGGCAGGGTACCCCAGAAAGAGATTTGCCTCTCTTCCGTCAGTCAAGATTAACTGAATTACCAACGACACAATCAGCCAGACTGAGGCAAACAGCACCGACTCGTCACATGCCCGACGCCGCAGTCCTCGAACACGATACGCGACGGCCCAGGGAAGAAGGAGAGACCAGGGTAAGGATCCGATGAGAATTCGACCCAGGTGATGAAAAAACGGTTCGCTGTGTGGAGGATGGTTTCCCACAAGACACCGGGTGGCTGAGAACCATGAGACCCCGTGAGTCGCATTTCCAGTCAAATGACGAGACACAAACCACATCCAGATGCTGATGGGAACAAGGGCCAGAATGCATCCAGATAGCAGCCACACGGGTCCACTCGGGCGGAGATGCTTCTGGAGCAACAACCAGAAGGCCAAGGATACAACAGTGACAAGTGGCCCAATCCAACCTCCAGTAAGACAAGCGGCCGATAGACAGAGCACAAACGCCGCATACCACCCTGCTCTTCCCGAGCCCAAACGGCAGATCTGTCGGAAACTCAGTAACGCAGCCACAGTAAACAGGCACACAACCATATCTGGACAACACTGGCGCCCTGATTGGAAGTACCCGTAGGACGTAGCCAAAACCAAACCTGCGGCAACGGCCTGCAAATTCGAGGACCCCTGATGGCGTGCCAAGACAAAGAGCAGTGTCGCTGCCGAGATGGCTGCGAGAGCCACCGGAAATCGCGCCCAGAATGCGCTCTCGCCGCCGAAGCGAAGAGCGGCCGCGACGATCCAATAGAAGAAAGGAGGTCTCTCCATGATAGACTGGCCCTCGGGGCGGGAAGCGAGCGGATCGTCTACATGTGCGATTGCCGTTGCCGCTCCCACAACATCCAACTCGTCGGGTCCCCAAACGTGTCTCTTGCCCAGACCGACGAGAGACAAGCAGGCCGAGACGTACACCACCGTTGTGAGACACGCCCTTGTCACCTGATTCCCATCGTGCATGTGTGAGAGTTGTAACATGCCCTATCTGCGAAACGTCCGTTGCGATCAGTTCATCGCAATCCTGAATCAACGAGGTCTGTCACCCACCAATACACGTGCGAGCCATAACCGACAGATGTGACAATGTACCGAAGCAACCGCCTTGAAGAACACACCGCGTTCTGTCACTTCGCTCTGCTCCCGGAATATCAGGAGACCACAGTCTTTTCACCGCGAACCGAAGAAGTGGCCAGGGAAATGGCCCGGACCGGTATCCCCTGGAACCATGGAGTGGATTGCTTGTGCATCCGGCGGCGTGCGTCTTGCAGGAAATAATCAAGCGTTCGGGCCACAGATTCATCCACGGTAATGGCCGGCTCCCATTGCAGCAATCTTCGCGCCTTCCGTATGCTCGGCTTGCGATGCTCGAGATCCTGATAGCCTGGGCCGTAGTAACGACTGCTTTCGGTCTCCTGGAAACCGGCAAACGGGGGGAATTCCGATCGCAGAGGGTGCCGTTCAAATTGCGCCACCAACATCTCGGCCAGGCCCTTGATGCTCAGTTCGTTGTTGGGATTTCCGATGTTGATGACTTCTCCGTCACAGCAACCGTCACGGTTCTCAATGATTCGGTACAGGCACTCGATGCCTTCGGACACATCGGTGAAGCAGCGTTTCTGCTGGCCGCCGTCAATGAGTTGAATCGGTGTGCCTTCAACGAGATTGAGAATGAGCTGGGTAATGGCACGCGAACTGCCGATCCGGGCCGAGGTGAGACTGTCGAGCTTGGGGCCGATCCAGTTGAACGGGCGAAACAGGGTGAATTTCAGTCCGTCTTTCTGACCGTAGGCCCAGATGACGCGGTCCAACAACTGCTTGCAACACGAGTAGATCCAGCGCTGCATGCGGATCGGCCCGAGAATCAATCGAGAGTTGTCCTCGTCGAAATCCTCGTCGTCGCACATGCCGTACACTTCGGACGTCGAGGGGAAGATAATGCGCTTGCCATATTTGACGCAGTAGCGCACGACCCGGAGATTCTCTTCAAAGTCAAGTTCGAATACCCGCAAGGGACTGCGCGTGTATTCGATTGGCGTGGCAATGGCCACGAGGGGAATCACGATATCACACTTTTTTACGTGGTATTCCAACCATTCGCCATGGATGGAAATGTCCCCTTCTTCGAAATGAAAATCCGGCTCTTCCATCAGATGTTGGATGTAATTGGACCGGAGGTCCATCCCGTGGACTTCGTACTTGCCACCGTCCAGAAGGCGTTGGCTCAGGGCGTTGCCGATAAAACCATTGACTCCCAGAATGAGCACGCTCTGCTTTTTCCGAGCCCTGATGCGCTCGCTGGCACATGATCCGAACTTCATCCCTACGGCCAAACCGAGTTCCGAAGCGAGTTGGGAGCCGGTCATATACACCCCGCCTTCCGGTTGGCCCGCATCCACACGGATGCCGCCATGACCGCACGCGACGGTCAGGGGATCGACCGATACGATCGTGCCGGGGGCTGGTTTTTCGTCCTTTCTGGCCAATTCCGTGACCGACCAGATGAGGCATTTCCTATCGCCCAGAAAGCTGAAGGCCCCCGGATACGGCTGCGTCACGCCGCGCACCAGATTCCGGACCTTACCAGCGGGGAGCGCCCAATCGATCTGGCCGTCTTCAGGACGCCGCCCACCATAGTAGGTGGCCTTGGAATGGTCCTGGGGCAGACGTTCTGCGGTTCCCTCCTTGATCGACGGCAACACAGCATCCAGCATCTCCCCGGCAGCTTGCGAAATCTTGTCGTGCAAACTTCTGGCGGTATCATCGTCTGCGATAGCAACCCGCTTCTGACCGACCACGTCGCCGGCATCGGGTTGGGACGTCATATAGTGCAAGCTTACGCCTGTTTCCCTCTCACCGTTGACCAGGACCCAATTGACGGGACACCGACCTCGATACGCTGGCAGAAGCGAACCGTGCAGATTGAGACACCCCGCGTAGGGGATATCCAGAATGTCCGATTTCACCATCCGGCGGTAGTAGAACGAGAAGATAATGTCGGGGGCCATTTTCTCGATACGCCGCACCCAAAGTGGATGATTGATATCCTCCGGTGCAAACACCGGAATGCCGCGGGAGGCGGCCAACTGTGCAACAGAGTCGAACCAGATATTCTCGGCCGGATCATCCTTGTGGGTGAACACGGCGTCAATCTCATACCCGTGACGCAATAGGGCCTCAATCCCAACACAACCAATATTGTGATATGCTAAGACGACAGCTTTCATAACACTTCCTTTGATTCCGGGTGATTGGACATTTCGCTATTCTTCGATTCAGCTCGACCCACAACCTTGTCGACAAAGTATCGGGGTCTGGCGCGGACATCGTGATAGATGCGACCGATGTACTCGCCGAGCAGTCCCATTCCGACGAACTGAGCTCCGACAAACATGAAAAGGACGGCGAACAAGGTGAACACCCCTTCGGCCGCCCATCCGGCCCCGTGCACGAGTCTCATGACCAGCAGCGTCAGGCCAAAGCCCACGCCTGCAACCGAGATGAGACCGCCCAGTATACTCAGCAGGCGCAGCGGAAAGGTGGTCATACTCGTTAACAGGTCAAACTGGAGATTGATCAGGCTCCACAGGCTATATTTCGAGTCGCCGTACGGGCGGTCAGCATGCCCGACCTCAATCTCGGCTGCCTCTCGCGCGAAACTGTTGGCCAGCACAGGAATGAACGTGCTACGCTCGCGACACTGCAACATCGCATCCACAACGTGGCGGCGATAAGCCCGAAGCATGCAGCCGTAATCGTGCATCATCACCCCGGTGGCCCTGCGGGCGGCCCGATTGACGATGCGGGAGGCCGCGCGGCGGAACAGTGTATCCTGTCGCGGAGTGCGAACCGTGCCGACAACGTCGAAACCCTCTTCTATCTTTCGAACGAGTCTCGGAATCTCCTCCGGCGGGTTCTGCAAATCGGCATCCAGGGTGATGATGACATCGCCCCGCGATTCCGCAAACCCCGCCATAACGGCCGCATGTTGACCGTAGTTGCGGTTCAACAGCACCGCAATTACGGTGCCTGCGCCATCGTCGGCGGCAGCAGAGATGATTCGCGACGAGCCATCCGAACTGCCGTCGTCCACCAGAACAACCTCAAAGGGCACTGCCATGTCTTCGCACACAGTCAGACAACGCCGAATGAGTTGTAAGAGATTCTCTTCCTCGTTGAAAACCGGAATCACAAGGGAAACGGAAACCCCACGCCCCGCTCTGTCACAAGCATTTTTGTCAAGCCCTTGCGCGGCGATGCCCGGCGTCCTACGGGGAAGATCCATGCTCTCTACACGCCGAGGTCGCATGTGTGAGATCCTCCATGGCAGTTGGGCAATCCCTCCCGATCGCGGACTATCCAGGCTATAGATCCCGTTGGTTTCTTTGTCCATGGCTATGCATTCTCCTTTGGAATTGAGGGGGCCGTAACGTGTAACGATTTCTCATGAAGCACCTCCTTGATCGCCTCGACGACGTCATCGACGTCGCTGACAGTCATGTCGGGAAACAACGGCAACGAGCAGATCCGGTCCGAGTTCCACTCGGTATTCGGGAGCATGCCTCGACGCATACCCATGCACTCGCGATAGTACTTCTGCAAATGCACGGCCCGGAAATGGAGACCGGTCCCGATATTCCTCTCTTTCAATCTCCGCATGAACTCATCCCGATCCAACCCGGCCTTATCGACGTCCAGTCGCACGACGAAGAGATGCCAGGCGTGCTTCATCGAATACGGCGGCTCCGATAGGGGAATGACCTCTTCAATATCCACCAGAAGGTCCCGGTACCGCATGGCCAGCTCGGTTCGCCTGGCATTGAGCGCATTGACCCGAGCCAATTGCCTCAGTCCCAAAACGGCCGCGATATCCGTCATGTTGTATTTGTACCCCGGTTCCAACACCTCGGCTTGGGGGGATCGGCCCTGTTGGTGACGGTCATAGGCATCCACCCCCAACCCATGGAACTTCAAGCGCCGCACGCGTTCCAGAAGGGCATCGTTTTTCGAACAGAACATGCCTCCTTCTGCCGTGGTGATATTCTTGATCGGATGGAAAGAGAAGATTGACGTGCCGCGATGCCCCACGTGTTGTCCATTGTATTGTGTGCCCAACGCGTGTGCTGCGTCTTCGATCAAGAAGACGCGACGCTCGGCTGCCAGTCGACGAATGGGCTCGACGTCTGCCGGCGCGCCGGCAAAATGCACGGGGATGATGGCCCGCGTTCGGTCGGTCAGGCGGGCTTCCACGGACGCTGGCGAGACCATCAAGGTATCGCGATCAACATCGGCGAAGACGGGGGTCGCTCCTGCCAGCACGATCAAGTTCACCGTCGAGACCCATGTCAAAGAGGACGTGATCACTTCATCGCCCGGGCCGATTCCCAGTGCCTTCAAGGCTAGGTGCATGCCGGCCGTCGCCGACGACAACGCCACCGCCCCGGCAGAACCGACGTAGTCCGCAAACCGTTGCTCGAACTCGGCCGTCTTGGGGCCGGTCGTGATCCAACCGCAACGCAAGACGTCACACACGGCGGCAATGTCCTCTTCTGTAATCGAGGGCCGTGAAAACGGCAGAAAGTCATGTCGCATCGTCGTCCCCTTTCGTGATCCCTTTGATGCGGGACCTGTCTGCTGTATCGTTCCAGAACCACGCCATCCATTTCTCTCCCCGGGAAGAACTGGATTCCCGTGTCTGTCCGGCTTCTTTCATCTTGCCCCGGGCCTGCAGATCGACCAGAACGTCAGTGGGCAACGTGGCAGCGTACCGAGACTGGGCTATCACCATCCCCTCTGCATTCGAACGTAAGAATTCCTGGAAGTCCTCGACGTCTTTCAGGACTCTCAAAGGCCGCTTCTGATCGAGATAGAACAGCATGTGTGCGCTGCACTTGGGAAACATCGCCACCTCTTCTGGAGAAAGTCGGTCCGCCTGCGCGCGTAACGCCTTTGCAAACGGTCGCTCGGTCCGGTTAACCTCAAGAATTCTCTGTTGGCAAAAGAAATAGCCCGCCAAGAGCACGATGGCAATCGCGATCAGGGGCCACACCATCTTCACTTGGGCGTCAGAGAGGTTCTGTCGGCGAAGGACTCGGCTGAAAATCAGCCCGGAAAGCACCGCGATGACTCCGATGCCAAGACTGGCGAGGTGAAAACTCCGTGGCGCCTCGAAGCCCATCATTCGCCTGGGGACAATCGAAATCAACGGTACCGCCAGTTCGAAGGCAATCAATCCAATGAACACCGCCCGCTGGATTCCCAATCCCCGGCGTCGCGCCTGGTCCACGCGAGGCTGGCGCACCTGCCCCAGAAAGACCGCCATCAGCAGCGCGCAGAAAGGCAGAATCGGAAGAATGTAGTAGCTGCGTCGCGAGCCGGAGAGCGTGAAAAACGAAAACACAAGAATGATGGCCCAGATGAGCCACCGGGCGTGCTTGTCGAGTCCTCGCCAAGCCTCCGCCATGCCGACCGCAGCCGCCACAAACAGAGGCGTCCACGGCAACAACAGAACTGGAAGCTGGTACGCGTAGAGATAGATCGGCCCCTTGTGATCGAACGGTCTGAAGTAGCGCAGGATGTTCTCCCGGAAGACCAGACCCAAACCGTCTGAATGATAGTCAGCGGTCTGGGTGAAGGAGGCGTAGGCGAATGGGGACAGGTAGACCAATAGGGCGATACCGAAGGCCAGGAAATGGCTCGGTCGAAGCAAAAGACGCCACCGCCGCTCCACGACCATATCCGGCAGAAGCACAAGCACGGGGACCACAACGGCAGTCAGTCCCTTGGTCAAGCCACCGATGAACACAATCAGGTAGAACACCAGCATGGCACAAAAGCTGGGGCGATCGCGTCTGGACCAATACCACGCCACCGCCGCGATGGTGAACGCGAGATTCTCCGCATCGGCTGTCCCGGTGCGAGACCAGAAGAGAAAGGCATAGGTCGTCAGCAGAAACCAGCCGGCGAGCCTCCCCACCCTGGCCGACCAAAGACGCGCACCAATCTTCACCGTCGCCCAGACAGCGACCAGACCGGCAACCGCACTGGGCAGACGAACCACCCATTCATTAAGTGCTCCTGTCACAAGCGAAACAACGACTCTGAGCCAGTAGGTCAGAAGAGGTTTGTCGAAATACGGCTCTCCCCCGATTGTCGGGTGAAAGAAATCCCCGGTCAGCAACATCTCTCGGGTGACCTCAGCCCAGCGTCCCTCGGCCGCCCATAGGCCGCGCGCGCCCAAGCCCCAAAACAGCAGAAACGCCGAAACCAACAGGAGCAGACACGTCCATTTCTCTCCATTCGCAGCGTCGGACTTCTCATGGTCGCAAGCGCCCCATTGTTCCCTACCCTCCCTCACAAGTTTTCCTTTTCGATGGTCCATCCTACATCCATGAGTTTCGCACTGCCCCCCTTTCAGCCGGCAGCGACGATGTTTGGCTGGAAGCCTTCCGGGCCGGCACCACGGCAAGCAGGGCTGCAGCCAAGGCACAACGAAGATGCCAGTGTTGCATTGCGGTGCCCCCTTGTTGGTTTCACTTCCGGCCGTTTTAGCGAACGAACCTGAAAAGAACCTGAAGAAGTGACGCTCATTTCAAAAAAAAAGGAAAAAACGCCATTCGGCCGAATGGCCTGCCGGGAACCCTCGGACCAGGCCATCGCGGGCAGTGCCGCCCTACAGAACTCTCGAGCAAAGAACCCCGCACGTCCCATATCATCGGGCGAGGTCTGTCAGATACAGCGCCCGTCCACGGTCTGTAGAGCTTTCAGAAATTCACGAGGACGCTCGCCAACAGCATTGGCCCCATCTCCAATTCGACGTGATTCGGCTCGTCCTGGTTGTCTTCATAGCAGATTTCGTCATAGGCGATGCCCAGCAGACCGGAGACCGCCAAGTCCTTGCGTTCGAGGATCAGATACTTGACGGCGAGTTGTGCCGAGTAGATCTCCGGGCAGTTCGAAAGCGCGACGGGCCACAGCACACGAGCGGACAGCCCGAGCTTGTTCGTCACCGGGAAATCCACGCCCAGACCGACCTGGATTCCTCCTTTGGAATAGCTGCGGTCGACATCGTCGAGGCCGGAACTGGAAAGCTGATAGTGGAAATCCATGATAGCAAAGCCCACGGAAGGGTAGAACTCGACCGTTCGGTCATCCCATTCGCAGGGAATGCGATAGCGATACCCGAGACGGTACCAATCGAACTTGACGTCGGCTTCGACAAGTGCTCCGGCCGGGAATGTCTTGCTCTGGCTCAAGAGTGGGACCTCCAGTGTGTCCTCGCCCGAGAAGCGAATCAAACGACCGCCACCATAGAGGCCGTGACGGCGCCAATGCGCGTCCATCCAGAAATCGACGGAACTGGTCTGATCGATTCCCAACTCATCGAGCGTCGGCCGGCGATGGCTCGTCGTCGCTTCCGTCCCGCCGTTGAGGGTTTGAAGTACTCCATCGACCGGACCGTAGAGAACGCCACCGCCGGCCGCCATGTCAAATGAATCCTGCGTCCCTGCCTTCGCTGCCAACAGCAAGAGACCTGCAATGTCAAACGAATCCCGCGTCTTTGCCTTCGCCGCCGACAGAAGAAGATTTGTGACGACCATGCATATGAGACACAAGCGACAAGTTACAGTGTGTACATTTCTCATCATCACGATACTCCTCTGCACCACTTGCGTCCACTGCGCATAAGGATGGCGCTTGATGTAACGGCAGTCATGCGAAACAGTCATGTGAAGCCTTAAGGGCTCTGGGATGTGGTTCTTCTATGCCGTCGTTGCATAGAGCTCCGATGCTTCGCCTGTAATAGTGGATCGCCAGACTCTTGTTGTCATGGTATAGCCCATAGCAACCGCTGTGTTTTATTCTCAGGCATCACCTGTATCTCTCACGGCTCCCTACGGCAGATATCGCGTGTCGGCCCTGACAGTCTACAGCGCATTTCTACTTTGCTTTCCCACTTGCTGTAGTCTATCCCAGGAAACTCCTCCCATCTCAGCTGCCACAGGTCACACCACAAGCGCCACAGTGAGCGAATGCATTTCACCATTTTCATGTCACCTCCGACTCAACACAGAGTTTCCCCAACGTCGAAAGACATGAGCTAACCAGCTCTTTCGGTTCAAGCCTATTGAAATTCTACGATGTCGAACCTTAAGAGAAGCTGAAAGGGGCAAAGGAGAGCAAAAAAAAGATAGGTTGGTCTACGCAAGCTTACAGCTTGGGCAGGCGTACAGTCACCACCGTGCCAAACTGTGGATTTGAAGAGATGTCGATGTCGCCCCCATGACGGTGTGTGATTTCCCGGGCGATCGCCAGGCCGAGCCCGCTGCCTCCGGACTTCTGAGATCGGGAAACATCTGCGCGATAGAAGCGGTCGAACAGGTGGGCCAGCGCATCCGGGGGAATCTGCCCCCCTTCGTCGCGCACCGAGACAGTCACACGGCTATCCGCCCCATCCTCCAGCGCGACACGGACCGTGCCTCCACGAGGGCCATGTCGCAATGCGTTTTCAAGCAAGTTGCCGAAAAGCTGCTTGAGCTCGTTTTCATCGCCCCTGACCCAAGCAGAACCTGTTTTGGAGAGGATAACCCGTCCGTTCTGTTGAACGGCCCGCGCATCAAATATCTCGACGGTCTCACCCAACAACGCGTCAAGACGTACGTCGACCGGTTTGCGCAGCTTATCCGGTCTCTCCAGTCGCGCCAACGAGAGAAGTTGCTCGATCAGGTGTTCCAAACGGCCGACATCCTGCAAAGTCTCCTCAAGACTCTCTTCGTACTCGGCTACCGAGCGACGCTGCAGCTTGGTCGTTTGGAGCGTACTCTTGAGAATGGCGATAGGCGTTCTTAATTCGTGGGCGGCATCCGCAATGAGCTGCTCCTGCTGCCGCATGGCCGCATCCAGACGCGTCAGCATGTCGTCCAGTGCGGCGATGAACGGCTTCAACTCAGATACCGTCTCTGATTGCTCCTGCCCGCGTCTGAGACTCCTGTGCGTAATCGTCTGCAATTGGCTGCCCGCCCGCTTAATGGGATGCAGCCCCCAGGAAACAAGGACAGGGACAACCAAAAAGGTGAGCAGCGTCAGACTGGCGCCGACAATCAGCAGCAGCCAATAGAACTCGCTCAATTCATGATAGACATAGTGACTCGACCGCGCCACGAGAACATTCACGACGTTCTGGCCCAAGACACGCCGCATCCAGATGGCGCGAGACGGACTCTTCTCCCCAGAGTCGGTAGCGCCGTAGAGATTGAAGAAACTCGCTTCACCCAGGTCCGGCTTCCCTTCTGCGGGCGGACGCAGGAAACGCTCTTCACGAAAGTCACTGGCGGGATCGCTGGCAAACAAGTCCTGATCGCTTCCATCGACCCAGACGCGATACCATCCGGCGTCTCCTGATTGGCGGTCCCCCACGATAGACCTAAGTTCCGTTTCGCGGGCCTCACGACTTTCGTGCTCATCGAGGGTGGCAAACACTCCCTCGCCCATCGCCCTGAGTATTTCATCCACGTTCGCCAGCAACGACTCCTCCAGCTCGACGTAGGCGACGACAGAGACAACAACGATGATCGCAAATGTGAGGAGGGACGCTAACAGCGACAGGCGCAGTCTGATGGACATAGGCTTCATTCTGGTCTCTTCCCCATTCGATAGCCCTGGCCTCGAACGGTGTGAATCAAGCGATAGGGAGGTCCCGGATCCAGTTTCTTGCGCAGAGCGGAAATATACACTTCCACAACGTTGGAGAATTTCTCGGCGTTGAAATCGTACAGATGTTCGACAATTTCTTCTTTGGCTACAAGCTGGCCCGCCCGCAAGGCCAAATACTCCAGCAACCGGTACTCCATGGCGGGCAGCGCTACCGGCCGGCCCTGAAAGGTGACGACGTGCGTGGAGGTGTCCACAGACAATTCGCCCACCGACACGACGGGATCGGGACGGTCGTAATTACGACGTATCAGAGCCTGGCAGCGAGCGATCAGTTCACCCATATCAAAAGGTTTGGTCAGATAATCATCACCGCCCAGATTCAGGCCCTTGATGATGTCGTCGGTCGTGTCGCGAGCCGTAAGAATGAGCACCGGGACACGGTTACCCTCGCGTCGCAGATGGTTCAGGATGTCCAGACCGCCGACCTTGGGTAGCATTAGATCCAGAACGATCAGGTCATACGGATTGGATAGGGCCTGATGCTGGCCGTCCTCGCCGTCGGCAGAAATGTCCACGGCGAAGGATGTCGTCTCCCTCAAAGCCTTGGCGATGTTACGCGCCAGACGAATCTCATCTTCAACAATCAGTACTCTCACTCTCAGCCACCAGTTTCCACACAGTTGGAAGGACACACAAAACGCAATGGGCACTCCCAAGCTCTACACGTCCATTTGGATTGTACCTCCTATCGACAACTTGGCAACAGGCATTCTCGATACATGGTGCTTTGGATGCCGGAGACTGTTTTCGGATCTCTTGCGAGGTGTTCATCGGAAATCGGCCGACTGCATCTACGGCATCCTCTTGGCGATCATACCCACTGCGACACCGGCAACAGGTCCACCGCCTGCCGCAACACAGGATCGACATTGGTGTAGATCTCGTTGGTGAGCCGGGGAGAAGAGTGCTCCAGCAACCGCTGAGTCACCGCCGTGGACACGCCCCTTTGCGCCAGTAGTGAAGCGAATGTCTTGCGCAAATCATGAAACTTCAGATCCGGCATGCCGAATGTCTCTCGCACTCTGTTCCATTTCTTGGAAGTGAACCGATCCGTGAACAACCGCTCTTGCCCGTCCGGCAGCGTGGTAACGTAGTTGGAGAGTTCGGTCATAACCTGCTCTGGAACCGGCCGCTCCGGCATTGCCTTCCCTGCTTTGCGGTTCCGCGTCGCAATGGCATTCCGGTCAAAGTGTATGTCGCCCATACGAATGGCCTCAATGTCACCACGTCTGAGCCCTGTCGTCACAGCCAGCAGCACCC
>Ga0272442_10005837_pt1 | contig 16350 bp, 8 predicted proteins | sample SSMForm2O_FD_200262 | JGI IMG/M metagenome (GOLD analysis project Ga0272442, IMG submission 200262) | Marine sediment archaeal communities from Little Sippewissett salt marsh, Falmouth, MA, United States - SSM-Form-2O | ecosystem: Environmental > Aquatic > Marine > Wetlands > Sediment ...
GGAACCAATCGGCGCCGAGAGAAATGTACCCGTCCATTCCGGCGTATAATCGCTCAAGTTCCATCCTCCGGCATAGACCAGACCTTCATGGACGTAGATGACAAGCCCGCGGGTGGTCCCCCCTTCCTCGTACACGACCTGTTTGTCCGTTTTGTCGACGTCATCACACTTAAATACCGCCACCACCGTATGATTCTGGTGAGTACTCATGTTGATCATCGCAGAATCCGGGATATGAACGCCATCATCGACTCCATCGAACTGTAACACCATGCCATTAAGGCCGTCAACGACTTGTGGGTCTCCAACGAGATTGGCCGTATGGCTATTGGCCGAATCATCCGGCACATCGGTACCGACATCCTCAAACAGGTACACATGACCATCGGTAACCGTAGCCGCATCGATCTGAGCCATGGCATTTCCGGCCAGAACCAGCAGGAAAATCATCGAAACTAAAAACATCAATCTTTTACACATAGGAATAGCCCTCCCTTTCAAATAAGGATTACGGTCATCATGCTCCGGCTACACGCCGGAGCTATCAATATTTCTTTTACCTTCCCAAAAAATTGACATACTCATTTTCTGGAAATTTTTACAATAGGTCACCACCTCCTTTCTTCAAAACTCTGAGCCGTCAACCTGAGATGTTTAAGGAACTCAAACATTCCACATTCGCCACATAAAGAGGTGCATCGACTCTTCCCTGTTCCGGCTTTCGCTAAAAAGCGTATACACACAGCCGCTTGACCGTTCGGCTTTGCTCCAGACGGATATTATATGTGTATAAACTTCACCTATTCTATTTATACTGGATAAACCACCTGTCAGTCAAGAGAAATCGCTGGGTCATTGATAGTTAAATACCCTTGAAGCATGTTGTAAATGCTATTCCGAAGACGGGAATACACAATTTCAGCCTCAAATGTGAAAATTGACCTTAAATAGTCGTTTCTCCATAAAGAAACGGAACCCGTGCCCTATATTGGCACAGGTCCCGAATTCATCCTAAATCCGATTGCACGTTACATCGGACATTATCCGGTTATGGTTAATACAGCCGAATATCGTCGATGAACATCGTCCCCGAACCGCCGACGGCCGCGCCGCCTTTACTGCCCAGGCCGATCGCGATCTTATCCACGTTGGTCAGGTTAACGCCCTTATCACCAAACGCCTGTAACGGAATCCGCCACTGCGTCCACGAGCGGGCCGTCGCGGCTTCCGGATCCTCTTGCGCGACAACCGCCGGTATACCGGCGCTGTTGGCGACTGCTACGTAGAGCGGATCAGCCGCGTTGCCCGAAGCACCCCTGAACCAGAGCGACAGTTCGGCTACGCCCGCCAGCGTCCAGTCACGCGGCGCCGTCAGCGTTAACGTCGCTTCCGAATTCATGACGCCGGCTTCGTTGACGTACAAGAGCGGCATCGATTGGGTACCGCCATGGACGATCGCCTGCTCGGCATACGGAGGAAGTAAATTGCCCACTTGCGAACCGTTGTCAGGAACACCGAAGCCGTCGATCCAATGCTGCCAGATAGCCTGGCCGGCCACGTCGTCATCGGTATAGCTCTCAAAATCATCCACGAGAAGGAACGCACCCGTCGTGAAAATCCAGATCGGTCCTTTGGCTGTATTGCCCTGGGCATCGACTTCGTCCACACGCCAATAGTAGGTCGTCTCGACGTCCAGCAAGCCGGGATCGTAACTCTCGGCGCCTAATGCCTTGGAGCCTTTGTCCTCGGGCGAGCCCGGACCGGCGGTGCGCACGGCCTCCTTATCGGTGCCGAAGTAGAGTTGGTGCGAGGCGGCGCTGGTGGACGGCGTCCAGCTCAGAATGACATTCATCCCGACGTCCATTGCATCGTATGCCGGACTGGGATTCCCGACGGCGCCGGGCGTCGTGAAGCTCCAGACGTCGCCCTTATATGTGCCGAGGCCGTCAAACTCATCGACGCGCCAATAATAGACCTTCTCCAATTCGAGTGGGCCGGGGCTGTAAGATGCAAAACCCCAGGGCATCCCTCCGACGGCATTGTTCACGGTGTCGTAATCGTCGCCAAAATAGACCGTGTGCAATATCGCTTTGAAGCCCGGCGTCCAGCTTAGTGTTGGAGTATTGGGATCCACATCCTGCGCCCCATCAGCCGGATCGGGATTGTACGCGGTCTTGGGAGGAATCGAGAAGTTCCAGACCTTGCCCTTCCACGGGCTGTTCGGGTCGGCGTCATTGACTTCGTCGATGCGCCAGTAGTAGGTCGTACCCGGGACCAAACCCTCGGGATAAGGATTTCCGGGAAAGCCGGCGACAATAAAATCTTCCGCCTGATTGCCCTGGAATAAGTCGGAGTCCCGTGTGGCGTCATTGACGTCGTCGAAGTTCTCACCCAGATACACATCATGGGAGACGGCAAAGGGGCCTGCCTTCCAGGAAAGGGTCACCCAGGTGTCCTCGTGCAAAGCACCATTTTTAGGATCGGGTCCGGAAGCGTAAGGCCAGGGCTTGCCGCCCCATTGACTCAACTCAACTTGTGTCAGGGCCAGATTAATAATCCAGACTTCGTCAACCGCCCCCCCGAAGTAACTACCGCCGCCTGTAGCATTACCGTCGTGAAATTTCGATTCTGAATTTCGATACCCGATGCCGCAGTCATTCGAGCGGCTCTGCAATTGACCGCCGGGCCCTATACCGATAAACTCTCCGTTCATCCACATTTCAAACTTGTCGTCTTCCTGGGCTGCGCCACCGCCTCGGAGAACCATCGCAACAGCACACCATGCGCCGGAACCAATCGGCGCCGAGAGAAATGTACCGGTCCATTCCGGCGTATAATCGCTCAAGTTCCATCCTCCGGCATAGACCAGACCTTCATGGACGTAGATGACAAGCCCGCGGGTGGTCCCACCTTCCTCATACACCACCTGTTTGTCCGTTTTGTCGACGTCATCACACTTAAATACCGCAACCACCGTACGATTCTGATGAGTGCTCAGGTTGACCGCAGTTGCATCCGGTATATGAACGCCATCATCGACTCCGTCGAACTGTAACGCCAGGCCGTTGAGGCCATCAGTGACTTGTGGGTCTCCAACCAGATTGGCCGTATGGCTATTGGCTGAATCATCCGGTACATCGGTACCGACATTTTCAAACAGATAGACATGACCATCGGTAACAGACGCCGGGTCGATCTGAGCCATGGCCTTGCCGGCCAGGGCCAGCAGTAAAATCATGGAAACCAAAATAATCAATTTTTTACACATAAGAGTAGCCCTCCTAACTGAAAAATTAGGATTACCGTTTTCATGCTCAGGCTACGTGCCGGAGCCATCGATATTTTTTTTCACCTTCCCCTACATTGACATAGTCTGCCTGGGAAACTTTCGTGATCTGCCACACCTCCTTTCTTCAAAATTCAACGTGGACCGTCAATTTGAGAAGGTCAGAAACTCAAATGTCACACATACGCCTCTAAATATGGTGCAACGATTCGATGGCTGGTCAGGACAACCATCGAAAAAAGCCAATTTTGACAACCACTTGTCCGTTCGACAAGGTCTCGGACGGATTTGATGTGTACGAGAACTTCACTTGTTCCATTTATAACGGATATACCACTTATCAGTCAAGGAAAAACTTTAAATCCTTAAATGACAAAACCTTTATAAACATATCGTAACTTGAGAAACGAGAACATTCACAACTATAAGTCTGAAATGAGAAAATTCGCCCGAAACAGCCGTTTTACAAAAGACCAATCAGTATTTCGGAATTTACAAACGCCGAATTTAGAAAATAGTCCTATTCAAAGGCGGTTTTTTGCCGGTTTTTTGGGAGCCCCTACCTTTTCTTAAGCCCTCCTTCGAGCGGGGGGCTCTTTCATTAAGCTTTGTGTATTGCACAGAAATGGGGCCTATGCCATAGATTGACACAGGCCCCGAAAAACTCCTGAATCCGTTTGGAAATTACAACGGACACTTATGACTGAAGTTATGGCAGATACAAACGAATATCGTCGATGTACATCGTCCCCGATCCGCCGGGCGCCGCCATGCCGGACTGACTGCCCAAGCCGACGGCCATCTTATCCACGTTCGTCAGGGTAACGCCCTGATCGGCAAACGCCTGCAACGGAACCCGCCACTCGGTCCATCGGATCAGTGTTGCAGCGGCCGGGTCGGTATGGGCCGCGACGGCGGGCGCGCCGCCGGCGTTAGAGACCGCCACATACAACGGCTCGGCAGCGTTCGCGGCCAGCCCGCGGAACCAGAGTGACAATTCCGCAACGCCCGCCTGCGTCCAGTCGCGCGGCGCCATCAACGTCATCGTCCCTTCCGAATTCGTCACGCCGGCTTCATTGACGTATAAAAGGGGCATCGATTGAGCGCCGCCATGGACAATCGACTGCTCGGCATACGGCGGGAGCAAATAGCCGACCTGCGCACCGTTCGTGGGAACGCCGAAACCGTCGATCCACGTCTGCCAAATGGCTTCACCATCCGCGTCGTTATCGGTATAGCTCTCAAAATCTTCGACCAAAAGATAATCACCGACGGTGAAGCTCCAGACAGGCCCTCTCATCGGATTTCCATTATAAACCTCGTCGATGCGCCAATAGTACGTGGCGCCCAAATCAAGCAATCCGGGATCATAGCTTTCATCCCCCAGCGTTTTGGGGCCTTTGTACTCGGGCGAACTGGTATCGGCGCTGCGCACCGTGTTCTTGTCCAGCCCGAAATATACCTCATGGGATGCCGCGTTGTCGGCCGCCGTCCAGCTCAAGACGGCGGTCATCGCCACATTGGTCGCCCCGTTGGCCGGCTGCGGATTTCCGACCGCACCCGGCGTCGTAAAGGCCCAGACGTCACCTTTATAGGTGTCAAAGCCGTCAAACTCATCAACCCGCCAGTGATAGACCTTCTCTTGTTCAAGCTCGGCGGGTTTGTAGGACGGCGTTCCAGTAGGAATGCCCACAGTGGCATTATTCACCTGGTCAAAATCATCGCCGAGATAAACCGTATGCAATTTTGCACCAAAACCCGGCGTCCACTTCAGGGTCACCGTTGTATTTGCAAGTCCGGTCCCATCAGCCGGAATCGGATCGTACGCTGTCTTGGATGGAATCGAAAAGCTCCAGACGTCGCCCTTCCAGGGGCTTTCCGGATTGGCGTCATTGACTTCATCGATTCGCCAATAGTACGTCGTGCCGGGTACAAGGCCCTCCGGGTAAGCAAAACCGGGGAAGCCGGCGATGTAGAACGTTGTGTTCTGGTTGCCGCGGAAAACGTCCGAATCCGGCGCGGCTTGTTCAACATCGCGGAAATTGTCGCCAATATACACATCATGCGAGACGGCAAAACTGCCCGGCTTCCAGGAAAGAGTCACCCACGTATCCTCGTGCAGGGCGCCATCCGCCGGATGTGGCCTCGCGGCCACGGGAATACCGCCTATGATTCCCGCAAGGCCATTGTTCATGATCTCTTCAATCTCCTCCGGTGCAAGAACGGTATTAAAATAGCCCACATCGTCAAGGCTTCCATCAAAGTGGTCCGATGGACCGCTAGCGCGAGATTGTGCACCAATGATAAACGGCAAATTCTCATCCAGCATAATACCCGTCGTTGATGAGGTTCCGGCTGACTGGCCGTCATGGTAAAGTTCCATCGTAGCGCCGTCATGGGTGGCAACGACGTGATGCCATTCATCGGTCGTCGTATTGGCGCTGAGACTCGGCTTCACGGTGTCATTGTACGCTTCATAAAGGATGGTCTCTTGGTCGGCGTACATCATCACGCCCCAATTGACTGCGCCAGGATTACCACCGCCATGATGCTCACCCCTTGAAATCATATGGTTCCATCCTTGAGTGTTTGGGATATAGCACCAAAATGATACGGAAAAAATCTCGACATTCAGCGCTTCAGCATTGCCGCAATCAACGCAACTCGATGACCCAGAGAAATCCAAGGCATTGCTGAAACGGCCCGCAATCCACTTAGGCGCGCCTATAAGCGTGCCATCATGGCCATTCCCAGAGGCATCCTCAGTTAGATCACCGGTTCCCTCGTCAAGGAGCCATACTCCAAGAACGGTTTCGGAATCAACTTCGGCGTAGCTTTGTCCCGCGAACGTTAAACTAACAATAATACAACTGATGCAAATTAAGTTTAAGCGTGTCATTTTTGTCCTCCTAATTTTAATTGAAACTCATCGGAAACTTCGCTTCGGCCACACGCCGAAATAAACGATAAAGGTATTTACCGTGCCGCAAATTGGCACAGGCCTTGAAAGACTCCTGAATCCGTTTGAAAATTACATCGGACATTTACAACTGAACTTATGGCAGATACAAACGAATATCATCGATATACAGTGTCCCCGATCCGCCGGGCGCCGCCAGGCCGGACTGACTGCCCAAGCCGACGGCCATCTTATCTACGTTCGTCAGGGTAACGCCCTGATCGGCAAAAGCCTGCAACGGAACCCGCCATTCGGTCCATCGGATCAGTGTTGCAGCGGCCGGGTTGGTATGAGCCGCGACGGCGGGCGCGCCGCCGGCGTTAGAGACCGCCACATACAACGGCTCGGCAGCGTTCGCGGCCAGCCCGCGGAACCAGAGTGACAATTCCGCAACGCCCGCCTGCGTCCAGTCGCGCGGCGCCATCAACGTCATCGTCCCTTCCGAATTCGTGACGCCGGCTTCGTTGGCGTATAAAAGGGGCATCGATTGAGCGCCGCCATGGACAATCGACTGCTCGGCATACGGCGGGAGCAAATAGCCGACCTGCGCACCGTTCGTGGGAACGCCGAAACCGTCGATCCACGTCTGCCAAATGGCTTCACCATCCGCGTCATTGTCCGTATAGCTCTCGAAATCATCGACCAGCAGAAAATCACCGACGGTGAAGGTCCAGATAGGACCTTTCACGGGATTTCCATTATAAACCTCGTCGATGCGCCAATAGTACGTGGCGCCCAAATCAAGCAATCCGGGATCATAGTTTTCATCCCCCAGCGTCTTGGAACCTTTGTACTCGGGTGAGCTGGTATCGGCGCTGCGCACCGCCTCCTTGTCCAATCCGAAATATACTTGATGGGATGCGGCGTTATCCGCCGCTGTCCAGCTTAAGATGGTGGCCATTGCCACATCGGTCGCCCCATTGGCCGGTTGCGGATTGCCAACAGCCCCCGGCGTCGTAAAGGTCCAAACGCTCCCTTTAAATGTGTCGATGCCGTCAAATTCATCGACCCGCCAGTAATAGACCTTTTCTTGTTCAAGCGGACCGGGATTGTAAGATGCTGCTCCGGTCGGGACGCCCACAGTGGCGTTTTTCACCTCGTTAAAATCATCGCCAAAATAGACCGTATGTAATTTCGCGCCGAAGCCCGGTGTCCATCTCAGGGTCACTGTCGTATCGGCAAGTCCGGTTCCATCGGCCGGATCAGGATTATACGCCACCTTGGGTGGAATCGAGAAGCTCCAGACGTCGCCCTTCCAAGGGCTTTCCGGATTGGTGTCATTGACTTCATCGATTCGCCAGTAATAGGTCGTGCCGGGAACGAGGCCTTCCGGGTAAGCAAATCCGGGGAAGCCGGCCACGTAAAACGTTGGCCCCTGGTTGCCTCGGAATACATCCGAATCTCGCATGGCATCATTGACAACATCGTAATCATCGCCCAAATACACATCGTGCGAAACGGCAAAATCGCCCGGTTTCCACGAAAGGGTAACCCAGGTATCCGCGTGAATAGCGCCATCGGCCGGTTCCGGGTTACACGCCTCGCCAACGCCGCCGACGATTGTCGCCAGACCGGCGGACATGATCGTTTCAATCTCTTCAGGCGTCAGAACAGCATTAAAATAGCCGACCTCATCAATGCTTCCCTCGAAGGAAGCTCCGGGCCCCGTATCGCGCGATTGAGCGCCGATAAACAACGGTTTATCCTCCTGAAGCAAAATCCCTCCCGATCCGGTTGCCGCCAATTCGCCATCATGATAGAGTTGCAGTGCACTGCCGTCATAGGTAGCAACGACGCAATGCCATTCACCGAGCGTGGTATCGGAATCGATCGTCGCCCAACCCGTGTCATTGAACACTTCATATCGGATGGTCTCTGCGCCGTCCACCATCATAATCCCCCAGTTGTTTGCGCCGGGAATACCACCGCCGAAATGTTGACCCCTCGATACCATGTGGATCCAGCCCTGCGTGTTTGCAATGTTGCACCAAAACGATACCGAGAAAAGGTCAACGTTCAGCGCCGGATCGTTGCCGCAATCCACGTAGCTGCCTGACACGAAGGATAGGGCATTGCCGAATTGACCCACTACCCAGTCGGGTTCGTTCATGAGCTTGCCGTTATGACCGTTGCCGGAGGCATCCTCAGCAATATCCCCACTCCCCTCGTCAAGCAGCCATACCCCAAGAATGGCGTCGGCACCCACCTGGGCCTGGCTCTGTCCTGCAAACATCAAACAAACGAGAATAAAACTAAAACAAATTAAGGTTGAGCGTGTCATTTTTTCCTCCTAACGTTTATTGAAAACGGATAAGACGTTTCGCTCCAGCCACACACTGAAGCAAACGGTAGTGATCTCCATCTCACCAAAATATTTAAATATTCCGTCGAGACGTTAGAAATGCACAATAGCCTGCCAGTGCGTCCTCGCTCGGAACGGGCCTTGTGCGAAAACGAATTCCACCTGTTTATTTTATAACGGATAAGCCGCCTGTCAGTCAAGGGAAATCTTCAGATCATGGATCGGTACCGACCTTGAGATTCTCATCGCATCATTGCGAATTGCCTGATATAATTTATAATCGAGCGCTTTTTTGCAGGCTGGTTCTCCAGACAACAACCGACGAAGAGATGGGCATGAATATTTTAGGTATCTCGGCTTTCTACCATGATAGTGCCGCGGCGCTCGTTCGTGACGGCGACGTTGTCGCCGCCGCCCAGGAGGAACGGTTCACCCGGATCAAGCATGATAGCCGGTTCCCGTCACACGCCGTTATCTATTGCCTTCAGGAGGGTAGGCTGTCACCTGAACAGCTCGACTACGTGGTCTTCTATGAGAAACCGCTATTGAAATTTGAAAGGCTGCTCGAAACCTACATGGGTTATGCGCCGCGCGGTTTTAGGCCATTCGTGATGGGTATGCCCGTCTGGCTTCGTCAAAAGCTCCACCTGCCGCGTGAAATCGATAAGGCTTTGCACAAGAAGTATAAGGGGAATTACGTTTTTGTTGAACATCACGAGTCCCATGCATCGAGCGCGTTCTTCCCTTCCCCTTTTGAGGAAGCGGCGATTCTTACGCTGGACGGCGTGGGCGAATGGGCAACCGGCAGTCTGGGCGTGGGCCGGGATAATAAAATTGAACTGATGCAAGTGATGCATTTCCCACATTCATTGGGCCTGCTCTATTCGGCTTTTACGTATTTTACAGGCTTTCGCGTGAATTCGGGCGAATACAAAATGATGGGTCTGGCGCCCTATGGTGAGCCAAAATACTATGGTCTCATCATGGACAAGCTCCTGGATCTGAAAGAAGATGGTTCGTTTCGATTGGATCTGTCTTATTTTCCCTGGTGTCATAAGACGGTGATGGTCAGTGCGAAATTCGAAAGACTCTTCGGCGGTCCCCCGCGCAAACCGGAGTCGCCATTGACCCAGCGCGAAATGGACATGGCCGCCTCAATCCAGGCGGTCACGGAGGAGATTATGCTTCGCGCCGCCAAGCACGCGCATCGACTGACGGGCAAGAAGAATTTGACCCTGGCCGGCGGGGTGGCATTGAACTGTGTGGGCAACGGACGGATTCTCCGAGAAGGACCTTTCGAAAATATTTGGATACAGCCCGCAGCGGGCGATGCTGGCGGGGCGCTCGGGGCCGCTCTTTTTGTCTGGCACCAATTGCTGGACAACGAGCGGAAAGCAGACGGCAAGGATAGGCAACGAGCGTCGCTTTTGGGACCGGCATACAGCGATCAGCACATCCGCATGTTCATGGACTCGGTCAACGCCAAATATCACATGTTCGAGGATGAGCAGCAACTCCTTAAGAAAGTAGCCGATTGCATCAGCGAGGGAAACGTGGTCGGCTGGTTTCACGGCCGGATGGAGTTCGGCCCCCGGGCGCTGGGCAGCCGGAGCATCATCGGCGATGCTCGCAGCGAAACGATGCAATCGATCATGAACCGCAAAATCAAGTTTCGCGAGTCTTTCCGCCCCTTCGCGCCCTGTGTGCTGGGCGAGGATGTTCATGAATATTTCGATATGTCCGTTGAGCAGGAAAGCCCCTATATGCTGTTAGTCGCCTATCTCCAAAAAGACAAACGTCTGCAACAATCTGCGTCGGACAAGGGATTGGATAAGCTGAAAGTCAAACGCAGCGTCGTGCCGGCTGTCACTCACGTGGATTACTCGGCACGCATCCAGACGGTCGATTGTGAGCGGCACCCGAGACTTCATCGTCTCATGAGCCGGTTTAAGGACAAGACCGGATGTCCGGTGATCATCAACACCAGCTTTAACGTTCGCGGCGAACCGATTGTCTGCTCTCCGGAACACGCTTACAGGTGTTTTATGGCCACGAATATGGACATTCTGGTGATGGAAAACCAGTTGCTTTACAAAACGGAACAACCCGATGCCAAGAAACATGAGATTGACGAATACAGGGCCCAATTCGAATTGGATTGAGTTGCCGTACAGGAGAATAAAAATAGATGTCACTGGCTGAAATAAACTGGCATCCGAGCCGGAAAGAACTTCGCACGTTTGCGATAATCGCGCTCATCGCAGCGGCCCTTCTTGCTTTGCTGCTTTGGAGATTCAAAGGTCTTGGGATTCAATGGAGCGCGGTAATCATTTCGCTCGGGGCTTTTATACTCCTAAGCAGCTTTATTTCTCTGAGACTCACCCGAATGATATACCTTGGCTTCATCTTAGTGACACTTCCGATCGGCTTGCTGATGAGCTTTCTGTTGCTTGCAATTTTTTACTTCGGAATTCTGACACCTCTGGCTCTCCTATTCCGCCTGATTGGCCGGGATACGCTGCACCGAAAGTTCGATCCCGATGCCGAAAGTTATTGGATAACTCACCGGCAACCTGATAACCTTGACCGGTATTACAACCAGTTCTGACGAAATCGGAGAATGTGTATGTCCGGGACTTCGCGGAAGAAAAAATCAACAGAATTTGAAAAACTCAGTCCGAACAGGCGTCACACATTGCTGGGAGAATTCTGGTTTTTCTTGAAACACAACAAGAAATGGTGGTTATTGCCCATCATTCTTGTTCTCTTGTTTCTCAGTTTGATCATATTGCTTGGCGGAACAGCCGTAGCGCCGTTTATTTATCCACTGTTCTAAGTGCTTGCCTCACCCTCCTGAGGTTCTCGCGGGCGTCGGCATCGTTGGGATTGAAGCGCAGAGCGGCTTCAAACTGCGCCGCCGCCTCGTGTAGGCGCCCCAGCCCGGCATACGCAGCGCCCAAGTTATTTCGCGCTTCCGCATGGTTCGGATCGAGACGGACCGCCCGCTCCAAATGGGCCTGGGCCTCGGCGAACTTTTGCTGTCTGCCAAGCGCCATCCCCAGCATGTTAAGCGCGCCGACGTGGTTGGGATCGATCTGAATTGTCTTTTTAAGCTCAGCCACGGCGTCTGTTACGCGCCCTTTCTTCATCAGGATCCGCGCCAGGTTAAAATGCGCGTGCGTGAAATCGGGCCTTAAATGAATGGCCTTCTCGAATTGGGCCTGAGCCTCTTCACGACCCAGTCGCTCGTAGGCGATACCCAGGTTGTCGTGTGCCCCGGCGTGGGTCGGATCCGCTTCAATCGCTTTCTTGAACTGGGCTACGGCCTCGTCCAGCTTGCCCGCCTTCAGCAACTCGGTGCCCATACGGTTGTGAACGCGTGCATAATTGGGCTTGGCCTGGCCCAGTGCCTTAGCGGCAGCGAGGGCCTCCGCGTCGCTTTGAGCGGAACGCGGCATCTCGCGCGCCGACGACAGTCGGCCAGCATCGAGATCATCCCGAATCCGCTTGAGCGCCTCAGCAGCGACGCGGCTGCCCTCGGCAGAGGGATGGAGCTCGTCGCCGGCACTGTAATGCAGCCGCGGATTGACCTTGTCATCCAATTCCGCCCGGTGTTGTCGGAAGAATTTCGAGAGCCGGACCGACGGGATGTCGTGCATTGACGCCAGATGCTCGACGATGAGTTGCTCGCCGGCCTGGGGCATAAAGCCAACGTCCGCAATGCGGTCATCCAGAAACCGTGGCCAGACGGCAACCAGCGGCTGAAATCCATGACGGTCGGCTAGCTCTCTGAACCGCCGCAATCCCTCGGCCACATTGTTGTCTCCGATGGCCTCCCGGTTCCAGCGTACGGGGTCCGCCTCTGCTCCGAAGTGAAACAGGTTCAGCCGGATACTGGTCAGACGAAAGAAATGGGACTTTTGAAACAACGCCTTGACGACTTCGGGACGTTCAATCGTCCCCCCAAGAGGAAACGCCTCGCGGTTGAAATTATCGAAATCGTTCTCCACGAACACCAGAATGACGACGTCGGGATTAAATCGCAGTCCCTTCACCTCGAGCAGCTCGATTTCGGCGCGTGTGCAATAGGCGCTGACGCCGAAGTTGAGGACCTCAGTCGATCCGTCGGGATAGAGAGCTTCGAGCTGTTGGGAAATGGTTTCGGATTCGCGCAGCCCATAGCCCTCGACGACGGAATCTCCAAGCAGCAAGACTCGCCTGACGCCCTCGGGCTTCTGGAGCGTGCGCTCCCTGTCGCGCTGCCCGTGGGAATTGGTCCGTTCGTAGGTCTGGATGAAATCGGGGTCGTCACTGTGGCAGTTGGCTTTTAGCTCAAAGCCGAGGATCGGGTTCGTCGAGCGCTTGTAGATGCAGTCATAAGTGCTGAGTTGAATCGGCTTGATGTCGGGCGCTAACCTGAAAATTCGAACGATGGCTTCGGCCGCAAGCAGCGCAAGAAGCGCAGCGCAAATCGCCAAGGCCGGTTTAGCCAGCCGACGAAGAAAAACTCGCAACCGTCGTTCTGATGACATGCTGGGGCACACCTGTTATTTGCGTTATCACATCGTCGGTTGAGCCGACATTAAATTCAATGTCCGCCGATGAAAGTATTCTACCTCCAGGGGGATATGTATGCAAGAATCTCCGAAACGGGTCATCGCGTCGATTTCCGGATTGAATCGTGACTCATCCGATGCTAAAATCCGGCATTATGGTTTCGAGGACTTGTGAATAAAGCATCAATCATGAAAAAACTGGAGGATTATAAACAATGTTCGCGTTATATCGTTTTTTAATCGTTTCTGTCTTGTTGTCTTTGTCACTTTGTGGTTTGTCACCGGCAGCAACTCAAACCATCCTGGTTGAAGCCGAAAGCTTTGACAAATGCGGCGGTTGGGTGGTGGACCAGCAATTCATGGACGAGATGGGCTCGCCGTTTCTGCTTGCGCATGGATTGGGTATTCCGGTCGAGGACGCCCAAACGACCGTTCGTCTGCCGGAAACGGGCGACTACCGCATCTGGATAAGAACGCGCGACTGGGTCGGACCCTGGAAAACGGCATCCACCGCGCCGCCGAAACGAGCCTCGGGAACGCCGGGGAAGTTCCAGGTCCTCATCAACGGCGCACCATTGAAACCAACCTTCGGCGTCAAAGACGCTCGCTGGAAATGGCAGGACAGTGGCGTCGTGGCCATTAAGCGAAAGCGCCTCACCCTTGCGCTGCACGATCTGACCGGTTTTGAAGGCCGTTGCGACGCTATCCTGTTTTCCAAAGATCGCGATTTCAACCCACCGAATCGTGATCCTGAGATGGCGGCCTTCCGACGAAAACTCCTGGGCCATCCCGATAAAGCCCCCAACGCAGGCGAATACGATCTGGTCGTTGTCGGAGGCGGCATCGCCGGAACCTGTACGGCCATCTCCGCGGCGCGCAACGGGCTTGAGGTCGCCCTCATCCAGGACCGTCCCGTGATTGGCGGCAACAACAGCTCAGAGATTCGAGTGTGGCTACAAGGGAAGATACACGGTGAGCGCTACCCCCGGCTCGGCGACGTTGTGCAAGAATTGGAGCAGAAAAAATCCGCCCATTACGGCCCTGAAAACACGGCGGACCTGTATGAAGACGACAAAAAAATCGCTTTAGTGAAAGCGGAAAAGAACATCGCGTTCTTCCCCTGCTATCGCGCCAATAAGGTGGAGACGAAAAACGGGAGCGTCATCGCGGTCATCGCTCAAAACATACGAACCGGCGAACGGCTGTGTTTTCCGGGACGCTGGTTTGCCGATTGCACCGGCGATGGCGGCATCGGATTTCTCGCCGGCGCCGATTACGATATGACGCTGGATGGCCACATGGGACGCTGCAATCTTTGGAACGTGAAGGACACGGGCAAGCCCGTATCGTTTCCGCGCTGCCCGTGGGCGCTCGATTTGAGCGACAAACCCTTTCCCGGCCGCGGCGGCGAAGGCGGCATCCAAAAACTCGGCGGCTGGTACTGGGAAAGCGGTTACTACCATGATCCGTTCGAGAAGGGCGAATATATTCGAGACTGGAACTTCCGGGCCATGTACGGCGCCTGGGACTGCCTGAAGAACGTCGATAAAATCTACCCCAACCACACGTTGAACTGGTGCGCTTACATCTCCGGCAAGCGTGAATCCCGCCGCCTTTTGGGCGATGTTATCCTGACAAAGGAGGATTTGCTCAGCAGCAAAGACTTCGAGGACGGCTGCGTCGTCACCGGCTGGAAGATCGACCTGCATTTGCCCAATAAGAAATATGAAAAAGGCTTCGAAGCGGATGCATTCCTCGCAACCGCGCACTATACGGATTACAAAAGACCATATTTGATTCCCTATCGTTGTTTTTATTCTCGAAATATCTCGAACCTGTACATGGCGGGACGAGATATCAGTGTCACGCACGAAGCCTTAGGGACCGTTCGCGTCATGCGCACCGACGGCCTGATGGGCGAAGTGGTGGGATTGGCGGCTTGCCTTTGCAAAAAGTATAACGTCAACCCACGCGATGTGTATACTTGTCACTTAAAGGAATTCAAACAACTCTTACAAAGGGGTGTCAATCCATAAAAAAAAACAACGGCTTAATGCTTTGAAAAAGGTGAATGGCCAGGTCCATTGCTATCGATAAAGAAAGGGCTTATCCTTCCAGACGAACATTCGCTCCACTACCAACTTACGGCCTGACGGCGGTGCCGTCGCTTCGGCGCACGGGGCTCCAGTAGCCGGGATGCTCGGGTAACGGGAATTTTGCCGCGAGTTCCTCGTTTATATCGACGCCGAAACCGGGCGCTTCGTTGACAAACATGTAGCCGTCCTTGACCGTCGGAGCTCCGGGAAAGACTTCTTTCGTCTTTTCGCTAAAGTGGACGCTCTCCTGGATGCCAAAGTTCCAGATGGCCAGATCGAGGTGCGCATTGGCGGCGTGGCCGACCGGGGAGACGTCACCGGGGCCGTGCCAGGCGCTGCGGACGTTGAACCACTCTCCCAGGGCGGCGATTTTGCGCGCCACCGTGAGTCCTCCCACCTGAGAGATATGCACTCGGATGAAGTCAATGAGTCTTTCCGACATCAGACCGACCCACTCATGCGGATTGTTGAAAAGCTCGCCCATCGCTATCGGCACACAGGTTTGTTGCCGGAGCAGTTTGAAATAACCGTTGTCCTCGGGAGAAAAAGGATCTTCGATAAAGAACGGGCGGTACGACTCCAACCGCTTGACCAAATTGATGGCTTCGATCGGTGGAATCCGCTCGTGAATGTCGTGCAGCAATTCGACGTCACTGCCGAACGTGCTGCGAACATGATCGAACATCTCAACGGTCCCTTCGACGTAGGGCCTGACTTGCATTGTGGAATCTGACTGTTGGGCAAATCCGGCTTCTTTGAAGTGAGATTTTTTCGATAGAAACGGCGAGCCGTACCCCCCTCGCTGGATTCGGATATGTCGGAATCCCCGTTCTATCCCTTGGCGAACGCTGGCCTCGATCTGCTTAAGGTCCCGGCCGCTGCAATGCGTATAGCAGTCCACGGCGAAACGACATTTACCGCCCAGGAGCTGGTAAACCGGCATATTCGCACGCTTTCCTTTGATATCCCACAGGGCCTGGTCCAGACCGCTCAGGGCGTTATTGAGAACGGGCCCGTTTCGCCAATAGGAACTCGTATAAGCGTTTTGCCACATGTCTTCTATATTGTCGGCGTCTCTGCCTTTTGCAAACGGATTGAGATACTTATCCACGGCCACGGCAACGGGCAAAGGCCGCTGGTTGAATGTCGCG
>Ga0272442_10005838_pt1 | contig 16348 bp, 15 predicted proteins | sample SSMForm2O_FD_200262 | JGI IMG/M metagenome (GOLD analysis project Ga0272442, IMG submission 200262) | Marine sediment archaeal communities from Little Sippewissett salt marsh, Falmouth, MA, United States - SSM-Form-2O | ecosystem: Environmental > Aquatic > Marine > Wetlands > Sediment ...
AACCCGGACCAGGTGATCTGCCACCTCAACGAGGGCGCCCACCTGCGGGCCGAGCTGCTGGTGGGCGACGGGCGGGGCTTCGTCCTGGCCGAGAACCACGAGCTGCCGGACACCTCCATCGGCGTCATCCCGGTGGATTCCGTCTTCTGCCCCGTGCGGAAGGTCAACTACCGCGTGGAGGACACGCGCGTCGGCCAGCGCACGGACTACGACCGCCTCGTGTTCGAGATCGAGACCAACGGGGCCATCACGCCCGAGGAGGCGCTGGGCTTCGCGTCGAAGATCGTCAAGGACCACCTGTACCTCTTCATCAACTTCGACGAGGAACCCATGGCGGCGGCCGAGGAGGAGGTGGACGAGGAGCTGGAGCGCATGCGCGAGTTGCTGGCGCGCAACGTCGAGGAGCTGGAGCTGAGCGTGCGCAGCGCCAACTGTCTCAAGGCGGCGAACATCCAGTCCATCGGCCAGCTGGTCACCAAGAGCGAGAGCGAGATGCTCCAGTACCGCAACTTCGGCCGCAAGAGCCTCAAGGAGATCAGCGAGATCCTCGAGGGCATGGGCTTGCACTGGGGCATGGACGTCAAGGCCATCCTCGGCGACGGCGCCGAGATCAGCAGGAATGTGGAGCCGACCGGCGCGGAGGCGCAGGTCTAGGCCGGGCGGAGCGCCCGGCGGACGCAGCGAGGAGCAGCCATGCGACATCAGATCAGAGGAAACCGCCTGAACCGCGACGCCGCGCACAGGCGCGCCATGCTGCGCAACATGGTGACCAGCCTCTTCGCGCAGGAGCGCATCAAGACCACCGTGCCCAAGGCGAAGCAGGCACGGCGCTACGCCGAGCGCATGATCACCTTCGCCAAGCGCGGCGACCTCCACGCCCGGCGCATGGCGGCGCGGTTCGTCAACGACCCGCAGGTGCTACAGAAGCTCTTCGCGGAGATTGGCCCCCGCTACGAGGAGCGGCCGGGCGGCTACACGCGCGTCATCAAGGCCGGCATCCGCAAGGGCGACGACGCCCAGATGGCCATCCTCGAGCTGGTGGGCGGCGACTACAAGCCGAAGCCCAAGCGCAAGAAGAAGCGCCCGGAGGCCCCGGCGCCGAAGCCGGTTGAGCCCGCCGAGGCGGCGCCGGCCGAGGCGGAGGCCTCGGCGGCGGACGCCGGGGCTTCGGCCGAAGGCGGCGAGGACGAGCAAGCCGCCGCCGAGGAGCCGGAGGCCAAGAAGGACTGAAGGGCCGCGCCCGCGCGGCCGATGGGAGAATGATCGTTCCTCGGTAGCTCAATTGGCAGAGCATGCGGCTGTTAACCGCAGGGTTGTAGGTTCAAGTCCTACCCGGGGAGCCGGAAAGGGGCCGTCGGAATCCGACGGCCTTTCTGTATGGCGGAGAACCCCGAGAGCGAGAGCCCTCGGGGTTTCTTCGTACCGGCGGGGCCGGTGGTCCCCACGATGGCGGCGGAATCCAACTCGAGCGTCGTGATGGTTCCTCTCGCCATGATGTCTTTGATTCCCGATGGAACAGCGGAGGTGGCGGGAGTATTGAGAAAGCGGTCCTGGGGTAACCCGGTCCGGTGCGCATGCGTAAGCAACGGCGGCGGCGGATCCTTCCCGCCTATGACCTTCAGCGCTGATCCACCCTGGGAGGGCATATCGATGTTCAGAATTATCGTGCTGTTGCTGGCGCTGATCACGGCCTGCCTGGCGGTCGAGGTTCAGGCCCAGGACGAGGACGTTTCCCCGGAAGCGGTCTTCGAGTCCATGTGGGAGACTTTCGACCGGCACTATGCGCTCTTCGAGGCGAAGTCGATCGACTGGCGGGCACTCCACGACGTCTACCGGCCGCGCGTCTCCTCGGCGACAACCGATGAGGAGCTGTTCGCCGTCCTCACCGGCATGCTGTCCCATCTCAACGACACCCATGTCATCCTGCAGGCGGAGTCGCTGGGCAGGGACTTCAGCGCCGGCTGCCTCGGTGCCTACTTCGAGGAACTGGGGCTGGCGGGCGCTCTGGAGCTCCTGAGCCAGCACCCGCTTCCAGAACGCTACTTCCGGGGCGAGCCCCGGTATGCCGGCGGGGGAGGGTTTCAGTTCGGACAGGTGGGAGAGGGGATCGGCTACCTCCATTTCCACGGCTTCAACGACCCCGCGGCGAGCGCGGCAGCGGTGGACTCCATCCTCGCCGCCTTCGAAGGATCACGGGGGCTGATCGTCGACGTGCGCATGAACAGCGGCGGCGACGATCGGGTGGGCAAGGTCATCGCGGACCGGTTCGCGGACCGCCGCCGCCTCTACATGGTCGTCCGGGATCGCAACGGTCCCGGGCACGGCGACTTCGCCGAACCGCGGTACTGGCACCTCGAGCCCGCCGCGCGGACGTTCACCCGGCCGGTGATCCTGTTGACCAGCCGCCTCTCGGTGAGCGCCGCCGAGAACTTCGCCCTCGCCCTGCGCGTGCTTCCCCACGTCACCCTGGTGGGGGACTTCACCTCGGGATGTTTCGCCGACATGGCCTGGCACGAGTTGCCCAACGGCTGGCGCATCTCGCTCTCCCGGAATCACTTCGTGGATCATGCGGGCCGCTGCTGGGAGGGGATCGGGGTACCGCCGGACCTGATGGTCCGCTCCGGCGAGGATCCGGAGGACGGCAGGGACCGGGTCCTGGAGTTCGCCCTCGCGCTTTTCGAGGGCGGCGGGCCCTCACCCCATCCGGAGGACGGCAGCGCGGCGGCAGCTCAGATTCCGCTGGTCGAGAAGCTGGGACGGGACCTGGAGTCGGAAGGCTTCGCGGCGGCGCGGCGGGCCTTCGTTCGGGCGCGGCGCGAGCTTCCGCCCGGTTCGTGGTGCGCGCGTGCCGACGAGCTGAACGCGCTGGGCTACCGCCTGCTTGCCGCCGAGCGTCTCGACGACGCGGTGGGCGTGTTCGAGCTCTACGTGGAGCTCTATCCGGACGACGCCAACGCCCACGACAGCCTGGGTGAGGGCTACATGATGCGCGGGGACCGGGAGCGCGCCGTCGCCAGCTACGAACGCTCGCTGGCGCTCGATCCCGGCAACCGGAACGCCGTGAAGATGCTCGAGAAGCTGGAGCGGTGAGGGCTCAGCTCACTACCTTCGCCGGCCGCTGATGATGTGTCCCGTTCGGGGAGCCGGTTTCGAGAGGAGCCCTTCCGCGACATCGCGGAGGGGCTTTCCCGTGCGACGCGGTGGGTGAAGGGCGGGTCTGTCTCTGCTATCCTGTCCGCGACGCCCGCACCGAGACCGGAGGACCATGCCGACACCCGCCATCGAGCCGACGGAAGCCTGCGCCCTCGCCCTGGACCGCGCCGATCCCCTGGCGGCCTTCCGCGACCGCTTCTACCTGCCGCCCGGAATCATCTACCTGGACGGCAACTCCCTCGGCCTGCTGTCCCGCGACGCCGAGGCCGCCCTGCTCCAGACCCTCGAGGACTGGAAAGGCCGGGCCATCGCGGGCTGGTTCGAGGGGCCTCGTCCCTGGCTGGGCACGGCCCGCGAGATCGGGGCCCTCGCGGCCGGGATGATGGGCGCGGCGCCCGACGAGGTCGTCCACACGGCGACGACCACGGTGAACATCCACGCCCTCATGGCCAGCTTCTACCGGCCCGAGGGCCGGCGCGTGAAGATCCTGGCCGACGCGCTCAACTTCCCCACCGACATCTACGCGCTGCGGGGCCAGCTCCGGCTGCGGGGACGCGATCCCGGGCGCGACCTGGCGCTGGTCCCCTCCGTCGACGGGCGCACCCTCGACGAGGAGCGCATCGCCGCCATGCTGACCGAGGAGGTCGCCCTGGCCTGGCTGCCCTCGGTGCTCTACCGCAGCGGCCAGCTTCTGGACATGGCGTTCCTGACGGCCCGCGCCCACGAGCGGGGCGTCCTCGTCGGCTTCGACTGCTCCCACTCGGCGGGCATCGTTCCCCACGAGCTGGACCGCTGGGGAGTCGACTGCGCCGCGTGGTGCAGCTACAAGTACCTCAACGGCGGGCCCGGGGCCTCGGCCTTCCTCTACGTCAACCGGCGGCACTTCGACCGGGAGCCGCTGCTGGCCGGCTGGTTCGGCAACCGCCCGGAGACCATGTTCGACATGGCCCTCGATTTCGAGCCCGCTCCGGACGCGGGGCGGTGGCAGATCTCGTCGCCGGCCGTCCTGGGCTCGTCCACCCTGCGCGGGTCGCTGGCGATGATCGAGGAGGCGGGCATCGAGGCCGTCCGCCGCAAGTCGCTGGCCATGACGGCCTACCTCGTGGCCCTGCTTGACGAGCACCTGGCCGCGCCGCCCTATTCCTTCCGCGTGGGTACCCCGCGCGAGGACTCCCGGCGGGGCGGGCACGTCGCCGTGGAGCGGGACGAGGGCGCCGAGCGCGTCTGCGAGGCGCTGATCGCGCGCGGCGTCGTGCCCGACTTCCGGCCGCCCAACGTGATCCGCCTCTGCCCCTCCCCGCTCTACGGCACCTTCCACGAGATCTGGCGGACCGCCGGGCACCTGCAGGCCATCATCGACGGCGGCGAGTACCGGCCCGGATCCTGACCGCCGGACCTCTCGGTTTCGCACCACGTTCCGGCAGGCGCGCCGACGCCGGCCGCAGCTGAAGGAAGGCCGCTATCCGGCTCGAATTTCCACGCTAACCTTTCGCGGCGAACGGTGTCCTGTCAGTCGAACGCCCTCCGGCGAACCTCGCCGGGCGGCAACGAGGATCACGGAGAGGATGACTACCCTGAACGATGACGCGCTGGTCGCCGAGATCCTGGACGGCTCCGAGGCCGCCTTCGAGCTGCTCATGCAGCGGCACGAGCGCCTCGTGTACCGGGTGAGCTACGGCTTCGTCCGCGACCGCGACGACGCGCTGGACGTGACCCAGGAGGTCTTCGTGCGCGCCCACGAGAAGCTGGCCACCTACCGCGGCGAGGGGACGTTCCGCGCCTGGCTGCTGAGCCTGACGCGGCGCGCCAGCCTGAACTGGCTGCGCCGACGCCGCCGGGACCGCGCGCGGGAGCCGATCACGGCGGCCGCCGCTCCCGCCGTGGCGGCACGGCAGGAGGCCGATCTCTCGCGCCGCGAGGAGACCGCCCTGGTTCTCGACGAGCTGAGCCGCCTCAATCCGCGGCAATGCCTGGCCGTCAGCCTGCGCTATCTGGAGCGGATGCCGGTGCGGCAGATCGCCGCCGCCCTGGAATGCAGCGAGGGCGTGGCGAAGAACATCCTATTCCGCGGCGTGCGGAAGCTGCGCGAGCGGCTCGGCACCAGCCTGGAGATCGGATCATGAGCGAACGTTGCGACGACATCCGCGAGCTGATGGAGGACCACCTGGCCGGGGAGCTTGCCCCGGAGGACTTGGCGCGGATCCGGGAGCACTGCGCGGAGTGCGCCGACTGCCGCGAGCTGGCGGCCCTGCACGGGCTCCTGTCGCGGGCGGGGGAGGAGATCCCCGTTCCCGACGCGGACGAGTTCCAGGCCATGCGCGCCCAGGTGCTGCGCGAGGTGCGCCGGCCCCGGGCGCGGCGGGTCGCGTGGGAGCTGGGCCGCGACCTGGTCCGCCTGGCGCGGTTGCATCCCGTGGCCGTGCCGGCGCTGGTCGTGCTGCTGCTGGCGGTCGCCCTGCTGGCCGGACGCTGGAGCGCGGCGCCGGCCACGCTCGACGACGAGCTGCTCCAGCGCGCCGTGCGCAGCCAGGCCGCCCGCTCGGCAGGGCTTGACGGCTTCTGGGACGCGCCCCTGTCGCTGGCCAACGTGGACGTGCGGCCGGCGCCGGACGGGCGCCTCGACCTCAGCTTCGACGTCTGCCAGCACGTGGAGATGGCGGCCGACCGCCGCTCCCCCGTGGTGCGGGAGGTCCTGCTGCACGCGATCCTGGAGCCTTCGAACCTCGGCGCGCGGCTCGAGGCCATGGACCTGACCGCGGAGGTCGCCGACCCGGCGCTGCGGGAGGCGCTGATCGTCACGCTGCACCAGGATCCGGCCCTGGCGGTCCGGCTCGAGGCCCTGCGCGTCCTGGCGCGCCATCCCTTCGACGCGGACGTGCGCGACGCGCTCCTGACGACCCTCCGCAGGGACGAGTCGGTGCAGATGCGCCTGTCGGCCCTGGAGATCCTCGCCGGCCGGGAGGTGGACCGCAAGGCCGTGCGGCGCGCCATCGACGACGCCGGCCAGGAGAGCGATCCGGCCGTGCTGCAGTACGCGTCCGAGATCGGCTACGGGCTCTGAACCGTGATCCGCAGTGAGCGGGCCGGCCCCGCCCGGCGACGCAAGGCACTATGACTGACAAGGAGAGAATCATGAACACGATGAAGCAAGCATGCCGCGGCCTGACGCTGCTGCTGCTGATGCTGGCCCTGGCCGGCCCCGCGGCGGGACGCGATCACGAGGAGGAGTTCGACTTCGAGCCCGGCAAGACGCTGTCCTTCGAACTGGAGGAGGGCGGCTCGGTCGAGATCGTCGGCTGGGACGATCACAAGGTCCGTGTCGCCTGGTTCGACCGCAACGGGGACGTCGAGCGGCACGACATCGAGTTCCGCGAGAGCGACGACGGGCTCGAGATCCGCTCGGAGTGGAAGTCCCGGCGCTACAACTCCAACGCCCTGCACTTCGAGATCCGCGCCCCGCGCGAGGTGGACGTGAGGATCGACACCGCCGGCGGCAACGTTGTCCTCGAGGGCCTCCAGGGTCGCTTCCGCGGCAAGACCGCGGGCGGCGGCCTGGAGCTGATCGACTGCAAGGGCGACGTGAGGCTGACCAGCGGCGGCGGCCACATCCGGATCGAGGACTGCGAGCTGGACGGAAAGGTGAGCATCGGCGGAGGCCCGGCCCTGGTCAAGAACGTGGTCGGCGACCTGCGGGTCAGCTCCGGCGGCGGCAACGTCCAGTACGTCAACGTCCGCACGCGCGACGGCGAGCGGCGCGGGCCGAACGGGACCTTCCGCGACCGCGGCTTCCGTGACGCGGACATCGGCGAGGAGACCGTGCTGATCTCCACGGCGGGCGGGGGCATCGACGTGGACGAGGCCCCCGCAGGCGCCATCGTGTCCACGGGCGGCGGCAACATCGACGTCGAGGAGGCCGCCCGCTTCGTCAGCGCCCGGACCGGCGGCGGCGACATCGAGATCGAGATCGAGAGCGGCCCCGTCGAGGCCACCACCGGCGCCGGCGACATCGAGGTCGAGATCCTGAAGGACACCGGCGAGGGCGACGCGGACGTGATCCTGCTCACCGGCTACGGCGAGGTGACGCTGATGGTCCCCCGCGGCTTCTCCATGGACCTGGATCTGACCATCGGCTACACGCGCAACAGCCGGCAGGACTTCGAGTTCCTCAGCGACCTGGACATCGAGGAGGAGCGCACTCGCGAGTGGGACACCAGCCATGGCAGCCCCATGAAGTACATCTACGGCACCGGCCGCTTCGCGGGCGGCAGGCACAAGGTGCGCATCGAGACCACCAACGGGGACATCCGCATCCGCGAGCGGTGAGGCCCCGCGGGATTCCTCGGCGGCCGGCCCGCGCGTCGATCCGCGCGGCTGCCGGCCGCCTCTTTTTCGGATCCGTGGGCGCGGCGGTCTTCCGGGCGCCGCGCGGCGCGCGAGTCGTTCCGGCAGGGCCGACGCGCGGGTCGGCCGCGCCGTCCGCGCGGATCGTTCCGGCAGGGCCGGCAAGCGGGTCACCCAGGCAGGGCAGACGCGCGGGTCAGCCGCGCGAAGCGCACCCCCTTGAGGCCCCCGATCCGCGTGGCCAGCTTCCGGATCTCCGCGGGCCTTCCCTTGAGGATCAGGGTCTCCAGGCAGTGGTCGTGGTCCAGGTGAACGTGGGTGGTGCACAGCACGTTCAGGCGCCGGTCGTGCTGGAGATCGATGAGCCGGTCGGTGAGGCCCCGCCGGTGGTGGTCGTAGCTGATCACCAGCACGCCCACGACGGGCGAGCGGCCGCCTTCCCAGCGCTCCGCCACGAGGCGCTCGCGGATCAGGTCGCGCACCAGCTCCGACCGGGAGGGATAGCCCTGCCGCGTGAAGCGGGCGTCCAAGTCGTCCAGGAGCCGGCGGGGCAGGGAGACGCTGAAGCGGACGAGTTCGTCGGCGGGCACGGCGGCCTCCTTTCGCGGCCTACATCAGCGTCGAGAAGCTCACCACCAGGCGGTAGTCCTCCTTGCCCTCGGCGCCCTGCTGGTCGTCGGCCTCGTTGAGGTCGGTCCAGGCGGGCAGCTTCACGCCGAGGCCCAGGCTCACGCCGCGGTAGTAGGCCCGCAGGCCCGGCAGGACGTAGAGGATGGCGCCGCCCGTGGCGTCCTCGCCGACGCCGTCAGCCTCGTCGCGGCCGAGCTGGAGGTAGTTGCCCTCGAGGTTCGCGTCCAGGCGGAACCTGCGCTCGGGCAGGGTGAGCAGGCGCGCCGTCAGCGCCAGGTTCGCGCGCAGCTCCGTGCCGAAGCGCACCTTCTGCCCGTCGGCGTAGGTGTTCTCGCCGAAGCCGATCCAGGAGGCGTCGGCGACGGCCGTCACGCGGCCCGTGAGCTGCTTGGTGGCGGTGACGCCGGCCAGGGTGGACGGCGTGCCGAAGCCCAGGGACATGCCCGGGTCGATGGCGCCGTTCGCGTCCTCCAGGTCCGCGTCGCCCGTGGGCAGGGTCAGCCCGCCGTAGAGGGTGAAGTGCCAGTCCTCCAGGTCGTCGAGGCTCTCGTTGGCCGGCACCAGGTGCAGCCCCGCGTCCCACTTCAGGCCGATGACGCCCATGAGGCTCATGTCCGCGAAGCCGGCGCTGTTGAAGGAGTTGTCCTCCACCTTCTTGGCGTAGTAGGGCAGCACGGCGTAGGCCGAGAGCCAGGGGCGGATCCCCCAGCCGAGGCCGTACATCCAGAAGGCGTTGCTGGCGCCCTCGCCATCCACGGCGTCGGTGTAGGTCTCGAACACTGCATGGTCCAGCTTGAGAAAGGCCAGCAGGCTGCCCTGGGGCAGCGTCGCCGAGCTGGAGGTCTCCACGGGGGCGCCGGGGCCCTCCAGGCCGGCGACGCCCAGGGAGGCGACGCCGTGATGGGCGAGTCCGGCGACGGGGGCGAGGAGGATCGCGAGCGCCAGGAGCGCCGTCGCGCGCATGTCAGTCTCCTTCGGTGTCGGGCAGTTCGAAGACCAGGGCCGTCGCGTACGCGGCCTCGTCGGCGTGGGGCGAGTTCAGGGGCAGGACGAGGCTGGCCTGGACGAGCTGCAGGCCGCCGTGGCGTATCCTGAGGTTCACGCGACCGTCCTCCCCCGTCGCACCGCGGGGGCTGCCGTCGTAGGCCACGGTCGCGCCGGCGACGGGCTCGCCGCCGCGCGTCACCAGGAGGCGCAGCTTGTCGCCCGGGCGCAGCGCCAGGGGATCGGCGAGGGGCGTCAGCTCGAGGCGGTCGGTCAGGGGCCGGGCCAGGGCCTCGCCCCAGGCGTCCAGGCGCTTGACGCTCTCGAAGGAGCGCCAGCTTTTCAGGGGGTGCTCGACGGCGTCCTTGGGCAGGTTGCGCGTGCCGCGGATCGTCTTTGTCCACCAGCCCGAGGACGTGGCCACGAACAGCGCCGCGGCCTCGCCTCGGAAGCAGAGGGAGTCCGGCGGCAGAGCGGTGACCGCGGCGGGCCGGCCCTCCGCGTCGAAGGCGAACACGGCGAGGATGCGGCCGGCACCCAGGGGCAGCGTCCGCGCGCCGCCGTGGCCGCCGGGCAGGTGGCCGTAGCGCAGGCAGGCCGTGTCGCCGTCGCGCTCGAGCCATAGGTCGTGGGCGCGGGCGGCGTCCGGGCCGGCCAGCGCGACGGCGGCGGTCAGCAGGGCGGCGAGGAGACGGGCGGCAGTTCCGCGACAGGTGGCGCGTGGTGTTACGAATCGAGATTTCATAACACCGTTGTCTACACGCTCGCCGCCCCGCCGTCAAGGGGCGGCACCGCGATTCTAGAACTCCAGGATCCGGCCCGCGCCCAGGGCCAGGCAGTTCCCGCCCCAGGCCTCGCGGAAGGCGGCGACGGCCGCGTCGCCGGTGCAGTGGGAGGGGGCCACGCGCGCGAGCTCCAGGTCGCGCAGGGCCGCGATGGTGGCGGCCACCTCCCCGGCGTTTCGGTCCATCAGGTGGAATCCGCCCAGTGCAAGGCGCAGCGTGCCCTCGCGCGCCGCCGCCGCCGCGCGCACCATCTCCACGATGCCCGGGTGGGAGCAGCCCGTTGCCACCACCAGCCCCGCGCCGGTCTCCAGGATCACGGCCTGCTCGGGGATGCCGCCGCCGACCTGGCCGGTGGTCCACAGGCCCGGCGCGATCTCGCGGGCCTCGCCGACCGGTACGGCCCGCCCGCCCCCCTCGGCGATGCGGTCGGCGAGCTTGCGCGGCGAGTCGGTCACCAGGTACACGGCGACGCCCTGGTTCTCCGCCAGGACGGCGTCCAGGCCGGCCGTGTGGTCCCAGTGCTCGTGGGAGAGCACGACGGCGTCCAGGCCGGCCAGTGGCGCGCTGAGGGTGTCGGCGTTGGCGCGAAGTATCCCCCCGTCCGCGCCCGTGTCGAAGAGCACGCGGCGCCCGCCCGTCTCGATCAGGCAGGCGAAGCCCCAGTCGGCCCGCGCGCCGGGCGCGTGGGCCGTGTTGTCATAGAGGATGGTGATCCGCGCCGGCGTTCCCTCGCTCATGGCGACCTCCTTCGCGCCCGTTCAGGCGGCGGGCGGTGTGCATCTCGATCCCGCCACCGGGCGGGCGTCGCCGGGGTGACGGCCGCCCCGCCCGCCGGCGCGGTCAGCCGTCGTTCGGCTCGCCGCCGTCCGCCGCGTCGGGCTTGAAGTCCTCCTTGCGCAGTCCCGCGCGCCGCATCAGATCGTAGAGGGACCGCACGTTCACACCGGCCCGTCGCGCGGCCTCGCCCACGCGGCCCTGGGTGGCCCGCAGCTGCTCCGCCAGGTAGGCACGCAGACAGGCGTCGAGGACCTTCCGCCGGATCTCGGCCAAAGGCCGCTCGCGCCAGGACGGAGCCAGCCCCGCCAGGAGCTCGTCGAGATCGCCGCCGCGCTCCGCGCCGGCCGGCGCGACACGGCCGGTGATGGTGCGTGGCAGGTCCGCCAGGGTCAGCTCCTCGCGGGTGGCCAGCAGGACCGAGCGCTCCATGACGTTGATCAGCTCGCGGACGTTTCCCGGCCAGGCGTAGGCGACCAGGGCGGCCATGGCGTCGGGGTGAACATCGCGAATGGGCCGGCCGAGGAGCGAGCCGAAGTGCTGAAGGTAGTTGCCGACGAGGGCCGGGATGTCCTCGCGCCGCTCGCGCAGGGGCGGCAGCTGGAGGGTGACCACCGCGAGTCGGTAGTAGAGGTCCGAGCGGAACCGGCCGGAGCGCGCCTCCGTTTCGAGGTCGCGGTTCGTGGCCGCCATGATGCGCACGTCCAGCGGGAAGGCGTGCTCGCTGCCCAGGCGCTGCACCTGGCGATCCTCGAGCACGCGCAGCAGCTTCACCTGGAGGTGGAAGGGCACGTCGGCGATCTCGTCCAGGAAGAGGGTGCCGCCGTGGGCGAGCTCGAAGAAGCCGCGCCGCGCCCGCGTCGCTCCGGTGAAGGCGCCGCGCTCGTGTCCGAAGAGCTCGCTCTCGAGCAGGGTCTCCGGGATCGCGCCGCAGTTCACGGCCAGGAAGGGCCCGGACTGGCGCGAACTCTCCTGGTGAATGGCACGCGCGAGGCGCTCCTTTCCCACGCCCGTCTCGCCGAGGATCAGCAGGGAGCTGTCCGACTGGACCACACGATGCGCGATGACCATGAACTGCTGCATGGTGGGGCTGTCGGACACGAAATCGCGCAGGCTGCTGCGCAGGCGGGGGATCTCCTCGCGCATCATCTGCAGGCCCTCGCCGCGGCGCCGCGTAATCAGGGCCTGGAGGGCCTCCCGCAGGCGGCGGTCCGCGAGGTCCAGGTTGAGGACCGCCATGGCGCCGGCCGCGAGGAGCGTGGCCCGGTCCAGGGCATCCTCGGTGGAGGCGAGGACCACCACCTCGGGCCGCTCGGGCAATTCGCGCACGCTGGCGATCCAGTCGCTGGCGGGGCGCGGCAGTCGCTCCCGCTCGATGATGACCAGGTCCGCGTCGATCTCGTTGAGACGGTGCCAGAGACGTTCCGGATCGGAGAGGCTGGTGTCGACGCGATTCAGGCTGCCCAGGATCTCCACGAGGCGCTCCCGTAACGGTTCCTTCTCGACGGCGATGACGATCCGTATCAGCACGCCTTCCTCCCGGGAGCGATATCGGGTATAATACATCCTATAGAATCGGTTTACAAGCCCCGATTATTCAAGATAATCGGAGAGTATTCATAGGCCTTGTTTTTAACTCATTGAATATCAAAGAGTTAAATTATCAACCTTAGAATATCGGATGGTATGCCTCTTGCCATGGGGATTCCGTGGGCCGGACGATCCGAGGATCCCGCCCAGGATGCTCCCGCAAGGTCCGGAACAGGGGAGTGCGACCCGAGCCACGAGCCGGTGCGGCTCTGGAGGGGGTGTATCACGGTGCGCAACAAGAAACCCGAGGGCACGAAGCCGATGGGCACCAAGCCGACCAAGAAGACCAAGCCCTCGACCCCGTCGACGACCAAGCGCTAACACGCTCGGTCTCCGGGTAGCATGACGTACCCGTGGTGGCGCCGGCGGCGTTTCTGACGCCCGCCGGCGCCCGTTTTTTGCCCACCCCGATGGCGTGGGCGGAGCCTACGCCACCGTCCGCCCCGGCGACTCCCGCCGATTGCCCGCCGCCACGCCGCTTGCTAGGATACCCGGACGCCGCTGCGGCACTCCTGCTGCCGGGGCGAAGCGGAAGGGAGCACGCCATGGAGTACCGCTACCTCGGCGCCACGGGCCTTCAGGTCTCGGCGCTCTCCTTCGGATCCTGGGTGACCTTCGGGCCCCAGCTGGACGTGGACCTGGCCCTGGCCTGCATGGCGGCCGCCCGGGACGCCGGCGTGAACTTCTTCGACAACGCGGAGGTCTACGCCGACGGCGAGTCGGAGGTCATCATGGGCGAGGTCCTCCAGCGCGCCGGCTGGAAGCGCTCGGACCTGGTCATCTCCACCAAGCTCTTCTGGGGCGGGAAGGGGCCCAACGATCGCGGCCTCTCGCGCAAGCATCTCATGGAGGGCATCGACGCGTCCCTGGCGCGCATGCGGCTCGACTACGTCGACCTGCTCTTCTGCCACCGGCCCGACTTCCACACGCCCGTGGAGGAGACGGTGCGCGCCATGACGACCATCATCGAGCAGGGAAAGGCCTTCTACTGGGGCACCAGCGAGTGGACGGCCGACCGCATCCGCGAGGCCCACGCCGTCGCGCGCCGCGAGCGCCTGATCCCGCCCGTCATGGAGCAGCCCCAGTACAACATGCTGCATCGCGAGCGCGTGGAGGTGGAGTACGCCCGCCTCTACGAGACGGTGGGCCTGGGCACCACCATCTGGAGCCCCCTGGCCAGTGGCCTGCTGACGGGCAAGTACGACGACGGCATCCCCGACGGCAGCCGCCTGGCCCTGCCCGGCTACCGCTGGCTGCGCAGCATGCTCGATGGCGAGGAGGGCGAGCGGAAGCTGGCGGCGGTCCGTGGTCTGGCGCCCATCGCCGAGGAGCTGGGCTGCACGCGCGCGCAGCTCGCCATCGCCTGGTGCCTGAAGAACCCCCGCGTCAGCACGGTCATCACCGGCGCCTCGCGGCCCGAGCAGGTGGCCGAGAACATGACGGCACTGGAAGTGGCCGCCAAGCTGAACTCGGGCGTGATGGAGCGCATCGAGACGGTCCTGGGCAACCGGCCCGAGCCCGAGCGCGACTGGCGCTGATCCGCCGGGCGCCGGCCAGGGCGGCCGCCAGCCGTCGCAACGAGCCCGGCCGAGGCAGGTCCGTCCGCGCCGCGGGTTGCGCCTGTCCGTCCACGCTCAGGCGCTCTTCATTGAGGTGCCGGCCGTGCGGCAATTTGCCAGTTTCCTCGGCGATGCACTATGATCCCCGTCCGCGCCGCCGGGTTCGCCGGGAACCGGCGGTGCGGCGCCACCCCGATCCCGGCGCCAGCGAGGAGGAAATGGCATGGCGACCGTCCATCTGCAGGGTCAGCCCGTGGAGACCTGCGGCGACCTGCCCCGCGTCGGCGACACCGCGCCCGGCTTCACACTCACCAAGGGTGACCTGTCCGAGCTCGCCCTGGGCGACCTCAAGGGCAAGCGCGTCGTCCTCAACATCTTCCCCAGCCTGGACACGGCCACCTGCGCGGCCTCGGTGCGCCGCTTCAACGAGGCCGCCAGCAAGCTGGACAACACCGTGGTCCTGTGCGCCTCCATGGATCTGCCCTTCGCCCAGGCGCGCTTCTGCGGCGCCGAGGGTCTCGACGACGTGGTCACGGTCTCGGCCTTCCGCCACCGCGAGTTCGGCGATGCGTACGGCGCGACCATCTGCGAGGGACCCCTGGGAGGACTGCTCTCGCGCGCGGTGGTGGTGATCGACGAGTCGGGGAAGGTGATCTACACGGAGCACGTCTCGGAGATCAGCGAGGAGCCTGCCTACGAGCCGGCCCTCGCTGCCCTGGCCTGACCTGCTCGCCGGCGGGCGCGGCCTCGTAGCCCGCGTCCCGAACGGCCGCCGCGAGCCGCGCCGCGTCGAGATCGCGCCCCGTGACCAGGGCGCGGCCGCCCGAACGGTCCACGCGGGCCTCGCGCACGCCCGGCACCGCCAGGAGGGCGCGCCGCACGTTCTCGACGCAGTGGCTGCAGGTCATGCCCTCGACGGACAGCGTCACTCCGCCGGCGGCGTCGGCTCCGGTCATGGCGGCCTCCCTTCCCGCCGCGCGCCGCGTGATCGCGAAGGACACCGCAAGCAGCAGAAGCAGCGCCACGGCCGACGTCTGGTCCAGCCAGGCGACGGTCGCGCTCTCGTGGTGGTGATGGGCCAGGCCGGGGAAGCTGGCCATGGCCGCGGGGAGCAGCTCGTCCAGGAGCAGGCCCCAGCCGATGGCGCTGACCGCCACGGTGGCGAGGTAGGAGACGGCGGTGCGCCGGCCGAGGACGCGCCAGACCGTCGTGAAGGTGGCCGCGTTGGTGGCCGGGCCGGCGATGAGAAAGGCCAGCGCGGCGCCGGGGGACACCCCCAGGTGGATCAGCCCGGCGGCGATGGGCACCGAGGCCGTGGCGCAGACGTAGACGGGCACTCCCATCGCCATGAGCGCCAGGATGGAGAGCGCGCCGCCGCCCAGATAGGGGGCCAGCGCGTCGGCCGGCAGCAGCGCCGCCAGCAGCCCGGCGATGGCCACGCCCACCAGGAGCGCGACGGCGATATCCCGCGGCAGGACGATCAGCCCGTAGCGCAACGCCCGCGCCAGGCCGCCGCGGAAGCCCCCGCCCGCGCCGGTGTCGCCCGCGTCGGCGCCGGCCGCGGCGTCGGCCGGGCTGCTGCAGCCGCAGCCGTTCTCGCCGCAGGCGCCGGGGGCCGTGCCCCTGCCCTCCTCGCCGGGGACCGCGCCGCCGGGCGCGCCCTCGCTCTTCTCGCCGGGCGCCCCGTCGCCGGCGGACGCGCGGCCCTCGCCGTCGACGGCGCGCACCAGCCAGCCCCCCGCGATGCCGCTGACGAGGGCGGCCAGGGGGCGGAAGACGGCGTAGACGGGCCCGAGGAGCGACCAGGTGACGACGATGGAGTCGACGCCGGTCTGGGGCGTGGACAGGAGGAAGGACGTCGTGGCCGGCCGCCCCGCGCCGTGACGGCGCAACGAGGCCGCCACGGGGATCACCCCGCAGGAACACAGGGGCAGCGGCACGCCGAACAGGGCGGCCTTGAGGACGGCCCCGCGCTTGCGTGCCCCCAGGTGGCGCTCCAGCCAGGCGGGGGAGACGAGGACCGACAGCGCCCCCGCCACCAGGAAGCCGAACAGCAGCCACGGCGCCATCTGCCCCAGCACGCGCCAGGTCTCCAGCAGCCAGGCGAAGAGCAGGGCGGCCGGATCAGACAGCCTGCTCATAGGCCTCGGGCTGGATGGCGATGGCCTCGAGCGTCGTCGTGCGCAGGTGGCGGCTCACCTGCTCCTGGATGGTCTTGAGCAGATCCCCGTAGAGGCAGCGGTGCTCGCCCAGGATGGGGTGGTCCATCAGGCAGCTGCGATCGGGGAGCGGCCCGTCGATGGCCTCGTAGATCTCCAGGAGCGTGATCTCCGCCGGCGACCGCGCCAGGACGAAGCCGCCGCTGGGCCCGCGCTTGGACTGCACCAGGCCCTGGCGGCTCAGCCGCTGCATGATCTTGGCCAGGTGGTTCTCCGAGGCGTTCAGGTGGCCGGCCAGCTCGATGACCGAGTAGCGGCGGCCGTTGCGGTCCGAGCCCAGGATGGCCATGGCGTGGAATCCAAGGTTCACGGC
>Ga0272442_10005839_pt1 | contig 16346 bp, 14 predicted proteins | sample SSMForm2O_FD_200262 | JGI IMG/M metagenome (GOLD analysis project Ga0272442, IMG submission 200262) | Marine sediment archaeal communities from Little Sippewissett salt marsh, Falmouth, MA, United States - SSM-Form-2O | ecosystem: Environmental > Aquatic > Marine > Wetlands > Sediment ...
CTGCTTTCGCCGTCTGGTCGGCTCCGACCGGGGTTTGGCCGGCTTCAAGTGCGACGATGCGACCGCGCTCGATCCGAACGTCGGCTCTGCGGGACTCCGATCCCGAAACGACAATCCCGTTCTTGATCAGAAGGCTATCCACACGTATCCCCCTCGAGTCCGTTGTCGCCAGAGATTGTACGTCATGCGTCGAGCGGCCGCGATTCCCCAAGTAACGCGGCGCCCGCCGTCACCCCGTATCATGTCTCCCATGAAGACCGCTACGCTGTGTCATCTCGTCCGTGGAACGCCTCCGCACCAGGTTCTCCTTGGCCGGAAGAAACGGGGATTCGGCGCGGGAAAACTTGTCGGCTACGGCGGCAAGCTGCATCCGGGCGAAACCGCGTACCAGGCGACTGTACGCGAACTTCGTGAAGAGGCCGGGGTCATCATCCGCCCGGAGGATCTCGTACCGATGGGGCGAATCACGTTTCGGTTCCCCTACCGCTCGGCGAACGATCACGACGTTATTGTCTTCCTAGCGCACGTATGGACCGGTGACATCGTGGAAACGGACGAAATGGCTCCGGTATGGACCTCGGTCGACGCGCTCCCATTCAACCGGATGTGGAACGACGACGCATACTGGTTGCCGCGCGTCCTCGCCGGCGAATCGATCGACGCACGATTCACCTTCGCAAAGGACAACGAGACGGTTGCCGAGTGGGACGTGCAGGCCGCACTGATCCCGCCGGTCTAGCGTGGCGTCGAGCTAGTTCGCGTCAGGATCGGGGAACGTGAAGCCTCGCTCGCGGAACACCCGCAGGCATGCGTCGACAACGTCGGCGTCGTAGAGTACACCGCGCTCTTGCCGGATCTCCTTTAGCGCCGCATCGATCCCTCGCGCTGGGCGGTACGGACGATGAGACGCCATCGCCTCAACCACATCAGCAACGGCCAGAATGCGCGCCTCGAGGCGGATCGCGTCCCCGGACAGCCCGTTCGGGTATCCCGATCCGTCCAGCCGCTCATGATGTTGCAACACAATCTCGGCCACCGGCCAAGGGAACTCAACGATTTGCAGGATCCGGTAGGCCGCTTCCGGGTGTGCGCGGATGAGCTCCATCTCCATCGGCGTCAGCGCGCTCGGCTTGCTGAGAATCTCCGCCGGCACCGCCATCTTCCCGATGTCGTGCATCAACCCAGCCGCACGAAGGCCGCCGATCTCCGCTTCATCCAACCGGAGTTCCACACCAATCGAGGCCGCCAGCTCCGTGACGCGACGCTGGTGACCCGCGGTGTACGGGTCACGCGTCTCGGTGGTTTGTCCCAGTGCAGCGATCGTTCCCTCCAACGCTCGCTCCATTCCCTGCTGCGCCGCCACCCGTTCGGTGATGTCTCGCACCAGCCCCCACTTGCCGGCCGGATTGCCAGACTCGTCGCGCATCAGATACGCACTGAGTTCCACAGGAAACACGTTGCCATCCTTGCGGATGTACTCCTTCTGGTATACACCTGAGTACCCCTGGAGGAGAATTCGCTCCACAATGGGCTTCTCCATGTCGTGCCACTTCTCCGGCGTAATATCGGGGTAGGTGAACGATCGAAGCTCGTCAATCGAGTACCCGATCATGCGTTCAAACGCCCGATTGCACTCCCGGAATCTGCCCTCCATGTCCGTCGAGACCCAGCCGTCGCGCATCCGCTCGAACAACTCGCGCCATTTCCGCTCGCTGGCCACGAGCGCCTCCTCCGCATCGCGGCGCGTCGTAATGTCGACCGCGAAGTTGAGTGTCGCCGGGCGCCCCTCCCATTCGACGTATACGGGCCGTATCTCAATCCACTTCACTGATCCGACGCCTGTGACCATCCGGAATTCGTACTGCTCGGGTCCCGTCCTCTCTGCCACGCGTCGCCGGTAGTTCGCCAGAACGACGTCGCGATCCTCCGGGTGGATAAGCCTTTCGAGCGGCATGCCCTTGAGATGATCCTCATCGAAACCGGAGATCGCGACGGTCATTGGGTTGAAGAACGTCAGTTTCCCATCTTGTGCCACGAACACGGCCTCGTTGGCGTTTTCCACGACACTCCGGTACTTCTCCTCACTGACGGCAAGCGCCTGCGTCTTCTGTGCGACCTGCTGCTCAAGTTGCTCGCGATACGTTTCGTTCTCCTCTTCCAAGCGTTGCCGCTCGTCGTACACCGCCTTGACCCGTGACGCGCTTTGAACGATCGATCGGATGTCCCCGCGAAGTATCGGCTTGGATAAGTAGTCGAACGCTCCCTGTCGAACCGCCTCCGACGCGGTTTCGACCGTCGGTTCTCCGGTGATCATGATCACCTGAATCGTGGCATCGTGCTTGCGGATCTGGTCGAGAAGCATCACGCCCGTTACACGAGGCAGAATGATGTCCGTCACAACAACATCGAATGTCGAAGCCTGGATTTTCTGCATCGCTTCCGCAGCGTCCCCCGCCGTCTCGACATGATGTCCGTCTTCTCGAACGAACTCCGCCAGCGTCGTGCGGATGCTCTTCTCGTCATCGACAATCAGGATCCTTGCCAAGCCCGCTACCTCCCGTTCCGTTCGGACGAGGATTCTTCCCCCGGCGGCGAGAATGCCGGCAACTCGACGGTGAAGCGAGTATAGACATTCTCGTCGCTTTCGACCCGCATGGTCCCGCCATGGTCGCGCACGATCCCATAGCTTACCGACAGGCCGAGTCCGGTTCCCTTGTCGCGCGGCTTCGTCGTGAAGAATGGATCGAACACCCGATCCCGGACGGTGGGCGGTATCCCGACTCCGTGATCCTCAACGATCAGCTGTACCCAAGACTGTCTGTAGCGCACGACAGACTCCACGGACAAACGAATCGCTTTTTCCTCACGCACGCCTGGGAATCGTTCGTTCAACGCATCGCGCGCGTTGATCAGCAAGTTAAGCAGTACCTGCTGCATCTGGTGGCTGCGGCATCGAACCAACGGAACGTTGTCGGGAATCCGTTTCTCAAGACGGATACCGTCGCGACGCAAGCTCGCTTCGACCAATCGTAGCGTGGAATCCACGACGTCACCGATCGCTGCCGGCGTCCGTCGCTCGCTCGCCGGCCGCGAGAACTCCAACAGGCTTCGTACGATCTCAGCCACGCGGTTCCCCTCCCGGACCACGCCTGCTGCATACTCTCGAAGAGTCTCATCAGACACGCGCCGCTCGATCAACTCCCCGTAGTTGATGATCCCGGTCAGGGGATTGTTGATCTCATGGGCCACGCCGCTGGCCAGTGTTCCAACGGACTCGAGCTTTTGTGCTTGAGCAAGCTGGGCTTCAATCTCGTCCCTTGCGCGCTTTGCCTCGCGTTCTGCGGTGATGTCCTCCAGCGTCCCTTCATACCGCACGACACGGCCGCTGCCGTCACGAGTCGCCCTTGCGGACTCGCGCACGTACACAGTCGACCCGTCTTGCCGCTTCCACGCGGACTCCAGACCCGCAACTTGCCCGTCGCGTTCCATGAGCCGCTTGAACTCGTCACGCGGGTATCCCGCTTCATACCCCTCCTGCTCGAGATTCCGCACTGAGAGATCACCAAATGAGGAAAAACCGAGCATGCGGACGACCGCCTTGTTCGTCGCCAGAATGCGTCCGTCCGGCGTGGTGTGGTAGATCCCCAGCGCGGCGTTCTCGAATAGCGTGCGATAGCGCTGCTCGCTGACCTGTAGTCGCTTTTCGGCTCGTTTCCGATCCGTGATGTCCGTAGCAACGTGAATAACCTTCTCGACGCGCCCCTCCTCGTCGAGAACCGGCGTGCACGATATGAGGAACACGCGACCGAATGCATCGAGTGTCATCTCCATCGTTCCGGCATATCCATCACGAAGAAGGGCTTCCATCGGGCAGGATTCAGGAGGCGCATCGGTGCCGTGGAAGATCTCGTAGCACCGCCGTCCCTCGATCTGTTCTCTCGTGAGCCCCGTTAGGTCCGATGTCGCCTGATTCGCGCTGAGCACCGTGTGTTCGCGATCGAGAATCAACGTCGGGTGACCGATCCCGCGGAAGATGCCTTCCCAGTCGCGGCGCGCGCGAACCGCCTCGTCGATCGCCGCGCGCCGATCGCTAATGTCGCGGAACACCCCCTGCAGGACGCGGCGTCCGCCGATCGGAACGTACCGCGCCGTAATCTCTACCGGGATTCTCCTGCCGTCGGATGAGAGCACGGCATGCTCCGCAGGACCCGCTGTCAGATCCATGTCCGCCCAAGCTGCGTGGTTCCGGAACAGGTCTTCCGACGGTACCGTAAGCTCGGCAGGATAGAGAATCGTGTGATGCTGTCCCACGAGATCCTCACGCGACCGATTGATCAGACGCGCCGATGCCGGATTGGCATCGAGAATGGCTCCGCTCTCCGGATCCGCAAGAAACACCGCATCGGGCGAATACTCGAACAGGGCCCTGAACCGTTCCTCGCTTTCGCGTTGCCCGCGGACTGCACGCTCTTGGACGAAAACAAAGCAAAACAGGAACCAAAGGAACGGTTCCGTCAGTTCTACGTAATCCTCATACGTGTCCAATGCCACGAGTATCTGCGTGGACTCAAGCAGGTTACTCACTGCATGAAACGCGCCAACCACGAGGAAGACTACGAGAATCCATCGCAGGTCCCGTAACGATGTGCGCCGCCATCCAAAGACGAGAAGTCCGAACGATACCACGACACCGAGCAGCGTCACTGCATCCGAAACACCGGTCACGCCCTGGTCTCCTGTCGATCGGAACGAAACGCCATACACCCGATCCAGACAGCAAGCAGGACCGCCCCGAAAGCGTACATCGCGTGCTCAAGAACGTTGAACAACGAGGAACTGAAGAATCCCTCCGCCACCGTGAGCACCAGCCCGACAACCACTGCAAAGTAGCTCGAGAAGAACCATCTGCTCCCCGGCATTGCCCTGAGGGTGCGCCAGTTCCAGACGATGTAGACCAGCGTACTGAGAGCAAGGATTAGGTGAACGACTTCGTTCTCGCTGACCATGGATGCATCCCTTCTGCTCCTTCGTCCTGCATGTGCAGCTCGCGGTTCGCAACATCATAGGCCGTGGCGGCTCCGTCAGTCCAACACACTCGTCTTGGCCCCTTGCACTGGGTCGGCTACACTCCGCCGCATGCGCGGCAAGCGGACGGACGACGTTGATCGGGCTTTGGCTCTACGCATCGAACGTGCATCCCTCGCATCGTGGCCCGCTCTTGAGCAAACGGAAGCCGACGGCTGGATCCTTCGCTTCGCAGATGGATACACGCAGCGCGCCAATTCGATCACCCCAACACGTCACGACACGGACCTCGCGCTGGAGTCGATTACGGCCTGCGAGAATGCGTATGCCGATCACGGCCTGCCGTGCTTGTTTCGCATTCCGTCGTTTCTTCGCCTGGACACACTGGATCGAGCATTGGAGCAGCGAGGATACGAAGAGGTTGGCCACACCCTCGTCTTGTACCGTCGTATCAACGGTCCGCCGAGCGATCTCGCACCGGCGCGCCGCATCGAATCGACATCGATTGCCCGCTGCCTCGAGGCGTTTGCATCGCTTCGACAGCTTGAATCCCGATTCATCGATCTTCAGGCGGACATCATGCAACGGATGGACGGCCCTGTTCGCTGCGCGCTCTGCCGGGACCAGGCCAACGTGCCGCTCGGGTATGCCCTAGGGGTCGTTTCCGATTCGCTCCTCGGCGTATTCGGCCTCTACGTCGCGCACGGCGCACGCCGACAGGGTGTCGGCCGAGCGCTTCTTCACCATCTGCTGGCCTGGGCATACGAGACCTGCTGCGACGCAGCGTATCTGCAAGTCGAGCAAAGCAATCGGCCTGCACGGATCCTGTATGAGAACGCCGGGTTTGCGGTGTCGTACGCGTACCGATATCGCGTACGGCCGCTGCCGTGAAACGGGACCGGGACCGGGACCGCGTCGTAGATTGGGTAGACACGACAGCTCACTCCGAATATGGTTCAGTAGACCGGAAAGCACTTCAAGGGGGCATGATGCGGATTGCATGCACGCAGGTCGCCCGGGCTGCCGGAGTTGGCGTACTCCTTCTCCTCAGCATCGTCCCAAGCCAGTCAAACACGGTTGCCGCAACGCAAACAGGCGGCCTCACGGAGCAAGAGACCGTGACGTACGTGCAGTCGGAAGGAATCGGCCGAATCGCCGTCCTGATCCGCGAGCCGGAAGAACCTCGCTACGACGAAGGAGCTCCGATCGTCGTCAACGTGTCCGGCTTCTTCACCGGGTCCTCCGGGTTCGATCTGGAATGGAATCCCGATTCAGTCGGTGCCGTCTACATGACGTACCTGTGGCCGGGGAAGTCCGACGGACGAACCGGCGTCTTCAGTGAAGGAACGTACGACTACGGTGGTGCGGATTGCCTTGCAGCGCTCCGTGACGTAATCCGGTTCGCTTCCGGACAGACGACCGACATCCTGGGTCGCACACTCGAGGGCGTCATCGCAACGCCGCCGCTGTACGACGTGGTCGGGGTGTATGCCTTCTCCCACTCCGGCGTCGCGGCGACAAACGTCCTCTGCCTGTACGGCGACGATCTCCAGGCCGTCGATTTCTTCGTCGGACGGGAGAATCCCACGATCGACGCGCTGTATCCTCTCGAACCCGGATACTGGGCCGACGACGGAACTGCCGTCATCAACCCATACTACGACCCGGCCGGATACACACCCACGACGATCTCGATCGACTACTCCACCGTGTACTGGTCCGACGAACCGAGTCGACCGGCGTTTCGCGTCGACGGAGGAGCAGACTACGTCTGCTCATACAAACATCCGATGTTGTGGGAGAAGGACTACTGGTCGGCCGACCTGCTCTGGGCGCTGCTGGAGAACGGCGCACTTACGCGGGCGACATGGCCGCGGAACCTGCCGCTGCCCGAGGAGGCGGAGGCTCAATGGGCACTACGCTCGACGGTCGCCAACTACCCGCTCTTGGCGGACAGGCTTCCCAACCTGAAGGTGATGCTGGTGTTCGCGGCCGACGATCACGTTCAGACTGCCGTCGACAAGCCCCACATCCACCAGGCGTACGACGGATTTCGTGACGGGGCCTGTTTGTGGTGTCGCCTGAACCCGGATCGCTCCTACGTCGAGGCGATCGCCGGCCACGCGACCGAGGCCGGCGTCCCCGACAACCCGGCGAATCGAGAGCCCGCCACATGGACCACCTCACGCCGATGGGGATACGCAGGAAACGAGGTCCTCGGATTCAATGGAAACGTGCTGATCCCCATCGCCGCGTTGGCTGAGATGTGCGATCGCACGTACTTCGACGACTGGTCCGCCAACCTCGACATCGTGCTGACTGTCAACGGGACAAGCCAGTGAAGAAACACACGATGCGGGTAGTCTTTCCCGATGGAACCCGGGTCACCGCGTCCGCTCTGCGGACGAAGCCCGATCCGAGCGTGCAGCACGAGTATGGATTGTACTTGGATCCCGCGTGGGACCCTCCGTGGCCGGCCGATTGGATTGACTGGCCAGACTACGGTGTGCCGTCCGATGCATCGTCGGCCGTGACGCTGATCGAGGCCGCGTTTGAACGGGCGCAGCGCGGCGTGCACGTCGAGATCGGCTGTATCGGCGGATTGGGGCGAACCGGAACCGTGCTGGCGTGCATGGCGGTTCTCTCCGGCGTTCCCGCAGCGGAGGCCGTGTGCTGGGTCCGCACACACTACGACCCCAGGGCAATCGAGACGGAAGCACAGGCGCAATGGATCGCCTGGTTCGCCGCCAACCGTAGTAGCTAGCCGACATCTGGAGCGGAGTCGAGCCGCAACACCAACCGGTGCCACGTCATGATTTCGTGGAACCCAAGCGCACGGGCCTCTCGAAGTGCGTGCTGTCGAGCGGCGGATAGCTCAAGGAGCACGGGCTGATCGCCGCTACCGTCGAGCCACTCAAGACCCGTTGCGAGAAGAGGCTGAGCAACGTCCGCCTCCGCTTCAGGATCGATGGACATCGTGAGTTCATGTTCCCGCCCACCGGTTCTGTCGCAGATTGCCGACAGCGTACCGACCCACCGCCCGGCCTTTTCCTGCTTGACGATCCATCGTTCGCCGCGGATGCCGGACATCCGCATGAGGATTGGGGCAAGCCAGCGAGCGTACGGCGGCTTCCGAAACGCATTTGGAGAAAGAGGAAACAGCAACTCGAGATCCGATCCGCGCTCTCGCCGGGCCAGTTCGTACCGCTCGTTCCATCCCGCCGCCCACTCTGCCGCCGTAGCCGGCTGAAGCACGTACGGAGCCGAATCGCCAATCGTCTCCCCATCAGGGGGCGTCTCATTCTTCAAATGCACGGTGGAGTCAACGGGTGTGAACCCAAAGCTGCGATACAACGCGTACGCCGACTCGTTGTCCGCCCGAACCTTCAGCTCGCACGTCCGTCCTCCCCGTGCACGAATCGCTTCCAGTGACTTCTGCACCAAGGTACGAGCCAGACCCTTCCGCTGCTCATCGGGATGCGTCATCAGCGTTTCAATCGACCAACGGTCACCGTCCAACCCGCAACGCGCATAGTGAATACAGGACACAATCCGTCCGTCACGCGCCCACACGTACCCGGTTGAGAGATCCCGAAGCGCACGGAAGATTCGCGACAATCCAGAGAGAACTGCGGCCACCCGCTGTTCTCGCCGCAGTCCGGCCTTGACGTCTCGTCCGATCCGAGCGTAATCTTCAACATACGCCACCTCCGCTAAGTCGTATGTGCCTGCCATATCTTCCTTACTTCGATACTCCCGCAGAACAAGGTTTTCCACTCCTACTCCTCTCAATACGGAAGCCAATGGTTCCTTACGGTATCACTTTCGCAATAATAAGTCAAGTAGCACTTCCCTAGAGGGCCAAATAAGGCATACACTTGCTACTTATATGACTAAGCAGTATACTTAGTCGCCATACATCGCCTAGGAGAGGATTGAGGTGCTGAAAGCGCAGCTTCGACTCATCTTGATGGCCGACGATGTGGTCGTCGCGGAGACGGACGACGCCGAGATCTGGCGGATTGCCTTCCAGGCGATTCACGGAGGACAGGGCAGCGCAAGCTTCGATCACGCGCAGGATGCGGCACTCGCGGAATGGGTACCGGAGAACGAACGGGTTGCCATTCGATCGCTCGCACGAGACATCGGGGTCGACGTTCGCGACCTCCTGTCCGCTTGCCATCCGCGGAGCGTCCCACCATACATCTTCCTGAGCCGCCGGCACTGGGAAGCGTTCAAGCGCAACACGCCGGAGCGCGGCCGAACGGCTGTCAGCAATTCCGTTCTAGCACTAACGCTTCTTGCGCTCTGGGCGGAGAAGATCAACATCGATCGGATCACGTTGCGTGACGGAATGGCCGTTCTGCGGGCCATTTCCGCTCGCGATGAACACGCACGGAGAGCGGCCGAGAACTGCCCGTGGCTTCAGTTCTCCGGACGCATCGAGATCAATCCCGACCGGGTCTCAAAGGCGATTGCCATCGCTCATGCGTTCTGTACGATGCAGGAACCGAAATGGGAGGACGACATTCCCAACCGCTCTGCGAACGAGCCCGCTACGCCGAGTCCTTCCGTCGCTCACGATAGTCCGGACCCTCAACTTTGACAAACTCACATGATTCTTTCCACCGTGAAATCGTATGGGGATCGTAACGAGTCTCAATCTGTCGAGGAAGGAGATTGGTTGCAACAGCCAGAGCCTTCATGTCGCGATACCGCCAATCGATGATTCGTTGGAACTCCTGCTGAATGAATTCCGTGAGCTTCTCACGACCAAGATCATCAAGGACAAGGAGGTCACACGTGCGACAGCGATACGAAAGCTCCAGTTCCCCACGAATCGCCTCAGCACGGAGTTCACTGACCAGATCTAGAATCGGCCAGTACTCAACTACTCGCTGGACATAGCTTTCTCCTGGAGTGAGTGTAGGAATCTCCGGCGAGTCCTCCTCGGAGGAGCAGCCTTCAATCAGCTCTCGAAGAGGAGGGAGTCGCTTCAAGGCACCATCATCTGACGTCTCAATAGACGGAGGAGTACCAGCATCCACGAAAGCTCTCGCAAGCCCTACCAGCAGATGTGTCTTGCCTACACCTTCCGGACCATGAAGGATTACACCCTCCGACTCTCCGGAAGCAAGCCTCTTGCAAGCTTCGAATGCTGTCTCGTTTGTTGCCATCACACGGTAACTGTCCAGCGTAGCCTCGCTGAAGCGCTTCCCGAAAGGCGCACCACGAATCATGTGAACCTCCCTTCTGCCGGATCAGTATAATAGCCGGGTTCGCGCGAATGGCCGAATCGCTCAACAGCACTCTGGTTTCCCTGTTTGATAGGTGGACGCCCCTCGTTTGTCCACTTCCGCGCCCGAACGAGATAGTCGGGAAAATTCTCCTTACCGAACAGCGTCTTCGGTCGAATATACTGCTCCATTCTAAGATCTCCCCACCACATTGCGTGGCAGTAGTCGATGACCAAACAGACGTCTTCCAGCGTTGCGCCATCCTCCACACGAGCCTTCATCGGCCGGGGTGACGTGAACTTCGCCGGGCCGGTGCGCTCGGTCCTCCCGTTGAGGTGCGCCAGGCCCTGTGCGACGATGTCCTCCACGGTCAGCGCGTTTTGGACATGCGCCGATCCGTCACACGCGGTCTCGTCGAACAGCCGAAGCTGCGCTTGCTCCGTGGAGTCTGCTGTCGGCTTCTTCTCGTTCATTTGACTGATCCCCGCAGGCACAGTCTCGCCCGCAGCGTCATCATCGCGCACAACCGCGGCCACGATCAACCCGCCCCGCGCAGATCGCGGACAACCGAGAGATTCGTCGGATCCGCCTCGGTCCCATCCTCGAACGTCTTCGGTGTCTCCAGTATGAACGGCAGATGAGACAGCGCATCATGATTGACGATCGCTGCAATGCCTTCGTTCGCGATCGTTCCGCGTCCGATGTGACCGTGCCGGTCCCGATGAGACCCGGCTGCGAAACGGGCATCGTTTAGGTGCACAAGGGACAGCCGCTCGAGTCCGATGACACGATCCAGCGTCTGCACTGCGTCATTCACTGCATCGACCGTAGAGAGATCGTACCCCGCAACGTGTGCGTGACACGTGTCCAGGCACACGTCAACGCGCGGGTCGTCTTCGATGAGAGAGAGAATTCGAGCCAGTTCGTCAAACGAGGATCCAACGGCAGACCCCGCCCCGGCGGTGTTCTCGAGCAGAAGTCGGGGAGTACTCGGAGCGTCATGACCCGTCTCCGTCAACACGCGCGTCAGCGCTGCCGCCACACGCTTGGTGGCCCGCTTCTGCGACAGATCCATCCGATGCCCGACATGAGCAACGACGGCGTCGGCTCCGATGCACGCCGCGCGCTTCATCTCGTCCGCCATTGCCGTGATCGAGCGTTCGTACAACTCTACGTCCGGTGTTGCCAGGTTGATCAGATACATCGCGTGCACCGCAAGATACCGAATCGGTGACGCCTCCCTGCGCGATCGAAAACGGTCCACCTCGTCGGTCGCCAGCGCGCGCATCCGCCAGGTCGACGGGCTATGCGTGAAGATCTGAAGCGCCGTATTTCCCAGGCTAACTGCGTCGTCCACTGCCGCCGAAAACCCCTTCGCGATGGAAAGGTGGCAGCCGAGAAGGAACACCTTCGCAGACGAGACATCGACATGCATGGAACAAGGGTACGATGTTGCCGAGCGAGGCCGCAACGCCCGGGGTGCACATTGCATGGAAGTCGTTTTCGGCGCATGATAGTTCGTTTTCTATCCGACACGGCTTGAGAGGGGGATCCGTGGACGATTCGACGCACCGTCGTTCGTGGAAGCAGACCATGGCCGCATTACGGGCCGCATACTCAGCAAGTGATATTCGTGCGCTACGGCGCGCGGTGTCGATCGGTCGGCACGGCGATAGCCGTTCCCGACTGACGTTTGGCGCCATCGAGACGGTATATCCGCTGTCACCACTGCTGAAGATCGCCGAGGAACTCGACGAGCGAATCGCCGACGACGGATTGCATAACGCGTGCCGTGACGTCATGCACAAGCACGTCGATTGCACATCGCGCATTCATCCACGCGCCGCGGAGGTCGTCTCCAATGAAGCTATCATCTTCTACGGGAATCATCCATCGATGCTGACGCCGTTTCTGATGGCTGCGAGTGTCGACCGCGACGACCTACGGTTCGTATCAACCGAATACGTTCGCCACCTGATCCCCCAACTACGCGACTACAGCTACCCGGTCGAGCTGTCGCTCACGGCAATGGGGAAACAGATCCGACGAGGCGGTCTGAAACGATGGATGGTCGGGCTCCTGCTCTCCCTCCTTCACCATGTGCCACCGCGCGAACAGAGCAAGGCGATCAACCGTGAATCCCTACAAGCGGCGGCGGACCACGTACGGGACGGCGGTAGCGTGCTGATCTGCCCGGACGGCGGAGGCAAACGCCTGAGCCGCTGGTATCCGGGGCTGGGTGTTCTGATCAAGGCTGCGATGCGCTCGCCTCGGCCGGTGTACCTGATCCCGATTCACGAACGACACAGTTCGAACCACCGCATTGTCTCCACACTGCTCAACGGGCCGATCTCGCGATTCAAGCGGCGGTTCGTGTACCGTCGCCGCATCGTTGTCGAACTCGCGCAGCCGATCCGCCTGGATCGTGCGGAAGTCTCCGAGAAGACGCCGGTCGAGCTCACGTTGCTGCTTCGGCTGCGTTATGCAGCGCAGTTCAAAGGTGCTCGCTAGGATAAGCAGATCCACTGCGGCGCAGTTCAAAGGTGCTCGCTAGGATAAGCAGATCCACTGCGGCGCAGTTTCGCGGCGATCGATGTGGCTGCCGCGTAGTGCCGAAACCGCGCGATAACCGGTGGCGTACGGAACACGCCGTCAAACGATGAATCCCTGCCCGGTCCGAATGTCGTCTGCACTGTCATCCGTCTGACAGCGACCAAGTGCAGTTCCGAGCTTGCGGATTCCATCCGCAATCGTCTCCGGTGACTGTCCGGCAAAGCACAGACGCAGGGTATCCGAACCCCTCTCATCGGGATAAAAGAGGGAACCGAGCGCGAATCCGACACCGAGTTGCACACTGTGGCGCAGCAATGCCCGGCCGGAGATCCCCTCCGGCAGAGAAGCCCATATGAACAGCCCCCCGTCCGGAACCGTGAACCGTATCTGCGGGCAGTAGCGGGTCAGCGCATCGACCATGGCATCCCGTCGCTCCTGATACACCGGACGCACATGTCGAACGTGGTAGTCCAGTTGCCCCCGCTGACAGAACCGGTACAGGCTTGCTTGGGCCAGGCTGTTGACGAATAGGTCGATCACGTTCCGGGTTGCACTGAGCCGCTGAATCAGGTGTGCATCACCGACGAGCCACCCCACGCGAAGGCCCGGGGTGAGCACTTTGGAGAAGGTCGATAGGTGAACTACGTAGCCGCTCCGATCGAGCTGCACCAAGTGCGGAAGCGAAGCCCCGTCGTAGCGCAACAGCGAATACGGATCGTCCTCGACAAGCGGGACACGGTGCTCAGCGACCAACTGCAACAGATCGTCGCGTGCACGTCGCAGCATCGTACCACCGGTGGGATTGTGGAACGTCGGGATCGTGTAGATCAGCTTGGGATGAACATCTTTCAAGATGTTGCGCAAGGCATCGATGTCCATGCCGCCCGCACCGCAAGGCACGCCGATCACCTGCGCACCGGCGTATCGAAACGCACTCAGCGCTCCCGGGTACGTCGGCGCTTCAACGACCACAACATCCCCCGGATCGACAAGCGATTGGCCAAGCAAGTGAATCCCCTGCGTCGATCCAGTGAGGACAAGCACATCGTCGATGTCGCGATTCACTCGCTCGGCGATCCAGCTTCGTAACGGGGGATACCCTTCCACCGGGCACCACTGGAACAGCCGTGGATCCTCGTGCCGGAGAACGTCCGCGGTCACCTGCTGCAGCGCGACCATCGGGAAGTGTTCCGGCGCAGGCAGGCCGCCGGCAAAGGAAATCAGACCGGGCCGTGACAGCAAGCGCAAGAGGTCGTTGAACTCCCCCTGCGGCGCACACGTTCGCGAGGTCACAAGAAGATCCCAGTTGACGCCTCGATCGGCCCGTTCGGCCGCCGCTGCCCGTTGAACTACCACGGTCCCCTGCCCCACACGTCCTTCGACCCATCCCTCACGAGCGAGCTGCTCGTACGCTCGAACGACCGTCGTTCGGCTGACACCGATTTCCTTGGCCAGTGATCGACTGGTCGGCAATCGATCGCCCACGGGAACGTCGCCAACCTCGATTCGTTGTCGCAACGCATCGGCGATCTGCTGGTGGAGTGCGCGGTCTTCCGTTAACTCGATCGCAAGGGGCATTCCAATCCTCCCTTTGGTCCGGACCAATGTGACGATACCACGGTCCGAGGGTTGATTCAACCTCTTTGGACGCATCCAATATCGAACAAGAGAACGGTGGTTGGCGAAGGCAACCCAGTACACGAGAATCTCCGGCATGATGAAACATCCACCGTTCGAAGAAGCGGTACGATTCCATGGGCACCGCTGCCCCGGACTTGCGATTGGGTACCGTATGACGCGTGCCGCGCTTGTCGCACTGGGCGTGACACGAGCGGGCGATGAGGAGCTCGTTGCCGTCTCGGAGACCGACGCCTGTGGAGTCGATGCTCTCCAGTGGTTTGCAGGGTGCACGTTCGGGAAAGGGAACCTCATCCATCGGGATGTCGGAAAGCCCGTGTTCACTGTATTCTGTCGCGCAACCGGCCACGGCGTCCGCGTGTTGTATCACGGCAACGCTGCACCGGCCGATGTTCATGCCGACCGTGATGAGTACATCCGTTGGATCTTGAATGCCAAGGACGATGACGTTGTCACCATCGGTCCAGCACAGGTATCGATTCCCCAACCGGCGAGGATCCACCGTACGGTCCACTGTGAGCAGTGCGGGGAACCGGTGATGGAGACACGTCTGCGTCCCGTGGGCAATCGCCGCCTGTGCATTCCATGCGCCGAGTTGGAGAACGCAAATCGAAACGGCGCATACCGGCGGGTGTAGGATGTGTAGCGCAAGAAGGAGGTCCATTGTGAATCGAATCCATTCTCCGTTGTTCGCGGTACTCGTGATCCTGGCAGCCTGCGTACCCGTGCAAGCTGCGCAGGACGTGGTCATCTACAGCGACGGATTCGCCGCTGTATACGAGACGCGGATCGTCACGTTCTCGCCCGATCAGGGGAGCGTTTCGATCTCGCTTCCGGCCGGGTTGATCGGTGATTCGCTCTGGCTGGAGATTGCAGACGGAGTCGTACCGTTTTCATATCAGTTGGTTCCAGGCAAAGATCTGGCGGCTTCCCTCCTCGGACACGTCGTGGAGGTCGTGGACACAAACGGTCATCTGTATCGTGGAACGCTGCTCACAGTGTCTGACGATTTGGTTCTGGAGGAAACCGACGGACGAATCTTGATCCTGCAGGAATTCGTCCGGCTGCGCGTTTCGGAGCCGATGGCCCTGACAACCGATCCGTTTGTTTACATCCACGTGGCGGCGACCGTCGCGGGAGACATGCCCGTCACGCTCCTGTACCTTGAGAACGGGCTAACGTGGGAGACGAACTACGTTGCCGTCCTTTCATCCGACGAGACAACCCTATCGTTGAACGCCGCGACGACGATTGCGAATACATCCGGGCGCGATCTCGTTGAAGCCGGTGTCTCCCTGATTGCCGGAGACGTAAACACAGTAGATGGGGTAGACAGCGCTGTGCGCGCAGCAGCCGTTGCGCTGGCCTACGAAATGAACTACGCATCCGCGGAGGCGGCGTCCGAATACTACCGATACTCCTTGTCCGAGCCGCTCACGCTTGCCGACAACGCGTCGGTTACCGTTCCGTACTCCGCCGCATCGGGAGTCCCCGTCGTGAAGACGTACGCGTACGACGGGCTGTATGGTCGGACCGTCGAAGTCGTGCTCGCGTTCGACAACACGGCGGATGACGGCCTCGGCATACCTCTGCCCGCCGGCGCAGTTCGCGCGTACACACTCGGTAACGATGGCTTCTTGTTCCTCGGATCGGACACGATCTCCCACATACCGGTCGGTGAGACTGTCAATCTGGAGATCGGAACCGCGTTCGATCTCGCTGGAGAACGGACGGTTCTATCTCGTACCGAACCCGCAGACAACGTGTACCAGGAGACGATCCAGGTCACACTGCACAACTACAAGAACGAAGCTGCAACCGTAATCGTGACGGAGCATCCGTCCGGGAACAGCTGGGAGATTCTCGATTCCTCGAATGACTACGAGGTCGTTG
>Ga0272442_10005841_pt1 | contig 16345 bp, 12 predicted proteins | sample SSMForm2O_FD_200262 | JGI IMG/M metagenome (GOLD analysis project Ga0272442, IMG submission 200262) | Marine sediment archaeal communities from Little Sippewissett salt marsh, Falmouth, MA, United States - SSM-Form-2O | ecosystem: Environmental > Aquatic > Marine > Wetlands > Sediment ...
AGAGAGGTTTATAAGTATTCCATTAAAATATTTTTTGGTTGACTAATAGATTAAATAGTGATATTATAAATTTTAATCATAATAATAAAATTTCTTAAGTAATTATTTTAAAAAAAAGTATTTATCTTGAAAATTTGATTTTATAAGTTATTTGCTATCGAGTTTTATAAAATATAAAAATAACATAGCAGGTCCTAAAAACCAGGCAGAATATAGAAATACTCGACCAAAACCTAGTAATATTACCAAAGAACCACTTATGGTGTTACCCCCTACGAAACCAGCATTTGCTAAACTAGTTAAAATTGAAAATTGAGCAGCACCAACTTTTTGATTGGTAATATCCATCAACATGGCAACATTCACTGTAAGGTAACCACCGTATAAAAATCCAATTAGTCCATATATTAAACCTAAAATCTGCCAACTATTTGCAAATAATAGTGTAGCTGTGAAGAATAAACTTATCCCAATAAAAACATATAGGATTTTTTTCCTACCTATTTTATCAGCTATCAATCCACCAAATAAAGAACCAACAGCGGTCATCACTGGGAATATTGCAACAATAAATCCAATTTGGGCTATTTCAAACTTTAAAAAAACTCTCATATACAATGGAATAGCAAGAAGTAATATTCCAGTATTAATATAAAGTATGAATGAGAAAATTGATATGAGCTGTGTTCTTTTTTTTCTAAATTCATTTAATAGAATGTCTCCTATCTTTTCTGATTTTCTAATCGTTTTATTTTCCTTAAACAAAAGTGGAAATATGATTACGATAATTACTATTATACCAGCTACTAAAAATGAATAAGAATAGCTAATTTTTTGTGCAATGAATGCTAGTAAAAAAGAGCTAAATGCCATACCAATATGTTGACCTGCAAACATTGAACCACTTATTTTTCCCCTTTCTTCCTCATAAGAGGTTTCAATTGCCCAAGCATCAGCAGCAACGTCTAGGAAAATTACACCAGAAACACTGATGAATATAAAAAATGTAAATGGAATCAAGTAAATACCTGGATCTATGAATGCAGATATAAAAAGACCAGAAGCAAATAGAATACCACCTATTATTATGAATATTTTTCTACCAAATCTATTGAAATAATCAACTAATCCACCCCAAACAAATTTTATCGACCAGGGTAGCATAACTAATCCAATTACAAGAGTAGTTATTGGAAGAGTTATTCCTCTATCAACTAAATAAATAGGTAAAATTACCCATGCTAAGGATAATATAATACCTTGTATGAAATAAAGATTTGCGAATAGAAGATATTTTAAAAACCTACTTTTGGTAATATCAATCATTGATTATTTTCTACTCCTTATATCGATTCATGAGTTAATAATATAATAATTAAATATAAAATATTTCCTTCATATAACGATTACAACATCGTGAATAAAATAGCTTTATTAAACTCTAAAGAAAAAATCGTATTAAATATATTATTTATTAAAAACATTCATCAAATAAGATTGTAACTTGCATATTATATGATATTGAAAAAGTATAAACAGTTGAAAAAAATAAAAAAATAGATTAGAATTCAAATCTAAAATTCAAAAATACAACAGAAATTTATATAAAGGATAGGTAAATAAGGGCACACGCAATTAAATAAAAACTTAAGTTTCATGTTTTATATATAACTTTTGAAACTGTCATTGTTTTTATTATTTTGTAATAAGAAAAAACTCCATAATTTAGGAGGTAGTAAGAAATGAAAGGAAAAGTAAAATGGTACAATGCAAGAAAAGGATATGGATTCGTGGAAGGCGAAGATGGAAAAGATGTCTTTGTCCATAACACAGCCATACCCCAGGGAACCTTTTTGAATGAAGAGGACCAAGTTGAATATGAAATAGAAGATTCAGACAGGGGACCCAAAGCAGTAAACATAAAAAAGTTGTAAAAACATATTAGATTTTTAATAAAATTATTGAATGTTAGGATAATTTGTTTTTCTCTTTTTAATTGTTTTTTGGTAGGGCATTTGCCCTCCATATTTTTTATTTTATAAATTTTTTTATTGTGGAAAAATCTTCATTTAATAATAATTCTAATCTTTGAATTAGGTGCAAAATTCTTTAAATATTACAATAGTTCTAGGTGACATGGATTATCCCTTAACCGAGGCTAGAAAAGAGATCATAAACAAATTAAAAAATGTATTAATTAAACTAGACTATAATTTTGAACCAAAACTTGAGATACCATCTGAAGGGTTAGGTGATTTTTCATTTCCATGTTTTACTTTAGCAAGCTTAATTAAAAAATCACCTAAAGATGTTTCAGAAGAAATTGCTAAAAGGATAAAAAAAGGTAAGTGGATAAAAAAAGTTAAAAGTAAAAGTGGATATGTAAATTTCTTTATTGATAAGCAAATTCTAATTACTTCTACTCTTAAATCAATTGATGATAAAAAAGAAGATTATGGGAATCTTAAAAAGAAAAATAAGAGGGTTATCATAGAACATACCTCAGCAAATCCAAATGGTCCCTTACATGTAGGTAGAGCAAGAAATCCAATAATTGGTGACACGCTTGTTAGAATTTTTAAAGCTGCAGGATTTGATGTCGAGTCGCAATTTTATCTTGATGATATGGGTAAACAAGTTGCAATACTAACTTGGGGACTTGGAAATTTAAATTCAAAAGATATTCCAAAATCTAAATATAATAAATCAGATCATAAAACTGTTGGATTTTATCAAGTAGCTAACAAACTTATGAATGATGATGAAAAGATTTCTAAAGAAATTAGTAATATTATTAAAAATAGTGAAAAAGGAGAACAAAAAACTATAGAACTTGCACATAAAGCATATTCTCCTGTCCTTAAAGGTATAAATGAAAGTCTTCAACGTATTAATATAATTATTGATAGATACATCCCCGAATCAGATTTTGTAAAAAATAAAAGTGTTGAATTTGTTGTTGAAAAACTAAAAAAATCTAATTATTGCGGAAATGAGGATGGGGGGCTGTATTTAGATTTAGAATCTTTTGGGATTCATGGAAGAAACACCAAATTTTTTTTCACAAGGAGTGATGGCACTACCCTTTATGCAACGCGTGATATTGCATATCATCTATGGAAAGGAAAGCATGCCGATAAGCTGATAAATATACTTGGTGAAGATCATAAACTTGAATCAAAACAAGTTGAAATTGCATTGAATTTATTGAATGTAAAGTCCATACCAATACCAATTTTTTATGCTTTCGTTTCTATGCCTGGTGGAAAAATGTCTACCAGACATGGAAGAGTTGTTTACTTAGATGATCTTATTGAAGAATGCGTTAAACGTGCATATGAAGAAGTAAAAATAAGAAGAGATTTAGAACTTTCTGACGCAAAAAAGAGGGAAATATCTGAAATAATTGGAATAGGAGCATTACGATACAACATAATTAAAGTACAACCTGAGAAAGATATTGTTTTCAAATGGGAAGACGCTCTTAACTTTGAAGGAAATGCTGCACCATTTATACAATATGCTCATGCACGAGCATGTGGAATATTATCAAAATTGGGAAAAAATAAGGTTATCAAATACCCTGATTTCTCTTTGCTTAAACACGATTCAGAATATAATCTAGTAAAAAAGTTAGCAGAGTTTCCAATAGTTATTGATGATTCATCAAAAGGTTTCAAACCACATATTATTGCTACATATCTGTTTGACACTGCCTCTCGATTTAATCAATTTTACAGAGATTGCCATGTGCTATCAGAAAAAAATATTGAACTGAAAAAAGCTAGACTTGCATTAGTCAATTCAACAAGAATCGTTTTAAAAAATGGACTAAATCTATTAGGTATAATTGCACCTGTGGAAATGTAAAAATTATTCACTATTTTTGTTATTTTAATAATGCCCGATGAAAATCGCATTTAAAGTTAGTTAACCATAATTTCATAAATAAAATAATTTATTAGCCTTTATGCAGTATAAATATACAAATTACAGTTCTTTATTAAACAAAATAACAAAAATTGACAAACTTTTTGTTGGAGATTACACACTTGATCCTTATCAAAACTGTGAATTTAGATGTGGATATTGTGATTCATCGTTTGATGATACAATCTATATAAAAAGAAATTCCTTAAAACTACTTGAAAAAGAAATCAAGAAAATTGAAAAGGGTACGATTATTGTCGGCTCTGTTGTGGATCCTTATCAAAAGGTAGAACAAAATCAAAAAATTACTAGAAATCTTTTGAAAATCATCAAGAATAACAATTTCTCAGCTCATATCCTTACAAAATCAAATCTTGTTTTAAGAGATATTGATATATTATCTGAAATTGATAGATGTATTGTAACAATAAGTATAATCTCTCTAGAAGAATCTATATTAAGTATTTTTGAAAAAAATGTTCCTTCATCCAAAGAACGAATGAATATCATAGAGAAACTCTCAAAAAATGGAATTAAAACAGGATTGGCAGTTTTACCTGTAATGCCATATATTGTTGAAAAAGAATTTGAAGAGATAATAAAAATTGCTAAAAAAAATAGAGCGCGTTACCTTTTGCATAAGTGTCTTGAACTCAAGGGTGATCAAAAAACTGTTTTTCTTAAACTCCTCTATAATTTAAATCCAAATCTAATTAAAAAATATAGAGAATTATATAATGACAGTTATATACCCAATCAATCATACATAATTAAAGTGAAGGATATATTAGATCAATACTGTAAAAAATGGGATTTACCAATAAAAATTTAAATAAAATATGATAAAAGAAACTTTTTCTTTTTATTACTCATTTATCTCTTTTTTCTCCTTATTATAATTAAACTTATGAGAATAAATATTAAAACTAGAACAAATAGGATTGGTAAAAGATACTGTTGAATTAATAAAGCAGGTTCCTTTTTATATGGATGGTTTTCAGTACCAAACGGTGAATGTCCATCAACAGCAAAACCATTTTCTGGATTATATCTTAAATATTTTACATCTTCAATTTCCCAATGATTATTACTACTGAACTCTATACTTGGAACCCATACTCTTAGATCAGGATCACCATATAGGCAAACATTCTCTGCAAGATCCCACCACCATTGGGAAGATCCTTCACTAATAAATTCAATACCAACTTTACTTATTCCCTCTGCATAAATCTCACCGATAGTTTCACCTAAAGCAATCCCCCTTGGAACAGAATTCTGCCAAACATCTGAATACCATGATGTAGCCCACGGATCCATTATCTGGAATGGGGATCCGTGCCTCATAAGTGTTAAATGCAAATACTTACCTGCAGGTAAACAAGCAACGCTACTTACACCAGCAGAATGAATATTACCTAGAGCATCATCAACCATAGTTCCATTATACCATGCAGTTCCAAATCTCCCTAAAAAAACAGTAATAATTACACCATCATAATAGTCCTCTGTATCTTGAAGCCAATCCGGAGTTACAAGTCTAAGTAAGGGTAAACTTGCAATTTCACCAATTATATCACGAATTGGTCTTCTTGCAAGAGCCCAATCAAGTGCGGTTGGCAAAAATCTTGGGCCGATAGGATCAGGATTACCAGTGAGAGCAGGTAAGATACCATGTATATCAGAAGTCATTGTATCTGGTTCTTCTGTTGAACCCATAAACCATTCGTAACCTCTCCAAGGATTTGTCTCTTTAGTATAACCTGCAAGTGGAATTGGTGGATAACCACGAGGGTTTTCGTTTAGGACGTCCCAAAACATAAACATACCCCCATTTGGTGATGCGCCATGAGTGTTAACCATCCAAAACAGAACACCCTGATTTAAATTATTCATATTTGCTTCGAAATTAGTCGAATAAACTGTCTCATATCCCCCCCGTTTTAAATAAAACGGTTGAACTTCTGAACCACTTAGATCAGCTACAAAACCACCTTTCTCACCATTTACTGCTTCCATTACTCCTTCATCAATTGGTTCAAAAGATTGAGATTTTCCAGGTATGGTACCATCTGTACACTTGTATTCAAAACCCCAGTATTTACTTGCTCGACTATTGAATTTATGATCATAACATACTAAAGTATCAAGTACAGGATATTTGAAGACTTCTTCTTGAGATGGTTTTGTTATTTTTAGTCCCAAATTTCCTCTCCAAGGAAAACGTCTTTTACTGCTACTACCATTAATCATCACAATTCCATCAGGATTTTGTAATGCAGGATTTTCAAATATTATCATAGGATAAAACACATTTTTTGATATCCATGTTGAGATATCTGTTGGTGATCCAAAAAATCGTCCAGGTTTTCCTTTTCCTACAAAAACACGATCCCATGGGAGGCCAATATCAAATTGTCCACCAATAGTAATTATTGTTTCATCGCCTTCTTCATCAAAATCAAGATTTATTAGGAAATCATATATCCTTGATACTGTAAGATACATCTCACTTACAGTTGGAAGTTTTGAATGACCATCAGGATGCCGACGCCAAAGTTCATTATGCCAAACAACAGAACTAGACAATTCAGGATGATTATCAATTAGTAGAACTGGGCTTCCATGATGAGCTGCAATATATGCAGCAGGTCCTATAAACCTAGATCCATTTTGTTGTCCTGCTACTTCTAAATCACCTATATACCAGTAACTCCAAGGATCAATTGTTGAGAATATTATATCATTACTATTAGTAATATTACGTATACCCGAATATATGTCCTCATAATTTTTATATTCATTAATTATTGAAAATGAATTTTTCAATTTGTTTTTCACATCAGATTTAAGATAGTCTCCAATATTTACCAGATGTATATTTTCAACTCCTAGCTCATATAATGCATCAAGAGTTTTTTGAGAAACCTCTTTTATACTAGTATAAAGCAAAGGTGTATTCAAAATAGAAGCAAGAACTGCCCCCTCTGTTGCTGATGCAAGACAATCTCCTTCTTTTCGAGAATGGTTTTGTTCCCAATTATATTTAATTGTAAAATCTATAGGACCGCCAATATCACTCATTGAAAATACGCAAAGAGAATAATGTTCACCAGGTAAGCACTCTCCCAATCGCTCAACACAAAAATCTGTTTCATTACCTGGTGGTAATTCAATATCATCATGGCTATGAGAATCATATTTTGTTGGTACTCCGGGTTCTCTTGAAGATAATACCTCTTCACCACCCGGACCAATGAGTGAGAAACCTAAATCAATATCTGGATTATCCCAATATAAATTAAATTGTGCATTTCTACAACCGAATGGGGGAGTTTCTGGTATTTGAATCTCAACACCCGGATACATCTCTACATCTACTTGGTAAATCACCTTATTCATATTTTTTAATATATCTATTATACTTCCATATCTTCCAAAATTAAAACCTAGAAAATTTCGATGTTTTTGAACTTCCAATCCTGTCGTTTCTGTGTATTCAAATGGGCTAAGGTTATCCATATCCATTGATTTTGTAGGCACATCAGTTAATGCTACACTCCATTTCCCACTCTTATACACATATGCAGATGTTTTATCAATATCCATCCCACCTTGTGCATTCCATTCACTTGTAATGGCTGCCATCATCCATTGTCCATCTTGTTCACAATAAATCTGAAGATCTCTATCACCAGCGGGAATTGACATATTTATTATACCTTCAAACCCAGGAATACCTGCTTCGAAATAGAAGCACGGGTACCATGATCTTACCTTTAAAAATTTGTAATTATCTGGAACATAAAATTCATTGTAAATCGGATACATTTCATTAGTTTGAGGTATCTCAAAATGTTCTTTTAGAATTCCATTAGCTTGAGAAATAGAACCATCTAATGTACCATATGTTAAATTTTCTGGTTTTTCAAAATCCTCTTCAATTACAGCAATTACAACATCATCAGAATATGACCAATCGTTTATTGCAAGTTCGCTTGCGATTTCATAAGGATCATCACTTTCAATTTCTAAGTAATCGTTAGATTTCCAATTGTTTCCAAGTTTTTCCTTTGGTACATTTATAAGAGTCATCTGATCTAAATTACCGTTTGAGTAACCGATCCAATCCTCCATGAAATAATCAATCCCTTGACGTGCATTTAGAGATAGTTCTTTTTCATTTTCTGATATATATTTATCTTGGTAAAATAATAATGGATTTGAAAAAATTCTTTCTTCTTTTTTGTCATAAAATACAGATGCTGGCACTGATGACAAGTATGCATAATCGTCGATTAAATTTTCACTGTTGGAATTTACAAATGTTACTTTTTTCATTGGAACTAAAGGTTTCCAAGAAACACCTTTTTGAAACCCCTTATTAAAATCAATTCCAATATTTGCACTTACTGAGGGTAGAATAACCCCTAAGATTAGTATTAATATAGTCAAGCAAGTTATAATAACATTTAATCTTAACTTTCTCATTAATTTCATTCTTTGTTCCCCCAGACTAGAATCTACGGTAACATCTGCAATTTGTAATTATAATTAATATATTTAATAGATATGATAGTAAAAGGTATATATAATTTATTATGATAGTTTTTGTAAATTAAAAGTAACAAACAAAGGTTATAAGGGTTATATCCATTAATTAGATAAATTACATATGAACCCAGAATTAAGTAAATTACTAAAAAAACAACATTATTCAATTGTAGGAAACCATTCAGGTGTAAAACTTTGTCACTGGATGAGACAAAGCCTTCTCTTTAAAAGAGAGTGTTATAAACAGACATTTTATGGTATTAAAACACATCGTTGTCTACAGATGACTCCAACTATTAATCAATGTACACATTTGTGTCTTTTCTGTTGGAGGCATCAAGGTTTTACAGAGAAGGAGCTTATTGAATTTGATGATCCTAAATATATTTTAAATAAATCAATTGAATCACAACAAAAACTAATTACTGGATTCAAAGGCGATGATAGATGTGATCAAATAAAATGGAAAGAAGCTAACAACCCTAACATGTTAGCCTGTTCACTATCTGGAGAACCAACATTATATCCTAAGCTTGGAGATTTATTTGATGAATGTCACAAAAGAAACATGACTACTTTTTTGGTAACTAACGGTACAAACCCAAAATCTTTAGAAAATCTTGATCCGCTTCCAAAACAATTATATATTTCAATCGTCGCTCCAAATAAAGAAGTTTATAAAAAAATTTGTTCCCCAATTATTTCTAAAGGTTGGGAAAAAATTAATCAAACGTTAGAGTTACTTCCCTCATTAAATACAAGAACAGTTATACGCCATACTTTAGTTCAAGATTGGAATATGAATGATAAATATATTGGAGAATATGAGAAATTAAATAGAAAAGCTTCTCCGATGTTTATTGAACCGAAAGGTTATGTTTTTGTTGGTTCATCTAGAAAGAGGATGAACCATTCAAATATGCCATCCCACGATGCTGTTAGAAATTTTGGATATAAACTTGCAAATAATTTGAGTTATAAATTTGAAATGGAAAAACCAGATTCTAGAGTTGTGCTGTTAACAAAAAAAAATATGGTAAGAATTGTAAAATAAGCCTAATAAACAAAGATAATAACAATTCAAAGTAATGAAGAATTCCTTTTATTTCCGCAATTACTGGAAAAATTCAAAATTTGCATCAATATTTTTTGTATTATTTATTTTATTTTTATTATGTCCTTCTCAATCTATTGTTATTGCATTAACTTATAATAATTCAACAAAAAACATCAATACTGAAAATCTTGATTGTAAACAATTTATAATCAATTTTAAAGATTTACCTGTTTTAATATATAATAACTATCTCAACGACAAAATGAGGAATTTATTTAAATATTTGCCAGAAGATTTTTCAAATAAACTATTAAATCAATGGCTTTCACATTATAAAAATAATATTTTATCTAAGCATATAGCAGTCAAGGAGAGTATTTCAAAATTAAATGAAAAAGGTATAAATAAATTTATTTCAAGAGAATTTACAAATTTATTTAATGGTATAGTAATACAAAATATATCCCAATCTATGGCAAAAAAAATCGAGAAAAACCCATATGTTAATAGTATTTATCAAGATAAAAAACTTTCAATTTCTTTGAAAGATTCTATTTCAATAATAAATGCAGATAAAACCTCTCAACTAATTGATGACAAAGGATTAAATATCAGCGGATATGGTGTAACCATAGCAATTTTAGATACCGGAGTAAACTATAGTCATCCTGATTTAAAGAATAGTTATATTGGTGGATACGATTTTGTAAATAGAGATTATGATCCAATGGATGATAATGGACATGGCACTCATTGTGCAGGTATAGCAGTTGGAAATGGAAATGTTTCAAGTTTTAATTTTGTCGGTGTAGCACCCAAAGCTAAATTATTTTCATTTAAGGTATTAGATGCCAATGGTACTGGACATTTATCATGGTTTATAGAAGCTATAGAGCTTGCAATTGACCCAAATCAAGATTGTAATTTATCAGACCATGTTGATATAATATCAATAAGTGCTGGAGATTCATCTGGTAATTCTAATGATATTCTATCTATGGTTGTCAATAATGCAGTTGATCTTGGTGTAATTGTAGTTGCTGCTGCTGGAAATGATGGTCCTTCATATGGAACAATTTCATCACCTGGCTGTGCAAAGAATGTAATATGTGTGGGTGCCAGTGATAAGAATGACAGTATAGCATCTTTTAGTTCACGTGGTACAATCAATTCTGAAATAATTAAACCAGATGTTCTTGCCCCTGGTGTCAATATTATTAGTACATCAATTGATGGGGGATATGTATCTCTTAGTGGTACTAGTATGTCTTGTCCACACGTTGCAGGTACAATAGCACTTATGTTGCAGATGCATCCCAGTTGGTCACCTAATAAAATAAAAATTTCATTAGAAAATTCAGCAGTTGATCTAGGATTTAATCGGGCGACACAGGGTTATGGAAGAATAAATTCTTATAGAGCCATCAAATCATTTGAATCACCTTTTTCTAAACTTGACATTTATGGTGAATTCGACTGTGGTTTAATAGAAGTAAACGGTTATGCCTTAGCAGATGATTTCCAAAATTACAAATTGTATTATCAAATTGTAAATGATTACTCATACGAAATAGGTTGGATAAAGTTATGTGAAAGATATAATGAAGTTAAAAATAATGTTTTATTTTTATGGGATACAAGTTCTTTACCAGGTGGAGATTATAAATTAAAATTGGAAGTAAGCAGTAAAAATCAAACAGAAATAAATATTGTTTCTATATCTTTGAATCAAAGAAACAATTATAAAAAATTTTTTATCCATTTATCAAATGAAATTACTGAGTCTGAACAGTTTACAATATTTCTAACAAATATTGATGGTGTTTCAATAAAGGCTCTATTTTTACTTATTTTTCCACAGACTATGCCAAGAATAAAGTTTGGTGTTTCACCCACTTTTAGTGCGCCTATTATAATAGACGAAGAAGTTGAAAGAAATGAAGGTAGAGTTATTGCCTTTTTCTTTTATGGAGGATTAAATATTATGCAAAAATCAGTTACTTTATGTAGTGATGGATAATATTTATATTTAAGAAAAAAGGAAAAAATATTTTTTAATCATTCATTAGGTCTTCTCCACCTTCAAATTGAAGTTGTATGATTGTATATAAATCTTCGATACCTAACAAATCTTTACCAGTAGGGGTTAGTATAGTATGGCTTTCAAAATTTTTTATCAGCCGTAAAATATTTTCACTCATCTCTCTATAAATTGAAGCTTCTTCTCTTTCAACGGCATTATATAAAACATCAGAATCCTTTGACCATCTTAAAACCTGTTTCCTCTCATTTTCTGTAAGAATATCTGCTTTACTAAGAATGTTTATCTGAGAATGATTTAATCTAAAATTGGTACTTAGAGATAGTAAAAGTTGTGATGCAAAACCCGATGCTGATTTAGCCAAAACATAATCAATCAAGTATGCTATAATAGATCTTTGTGGTTTTAGAAAATTAATAATATATTTACCTGATTCTCTAAAAACGAATAATTCTAGTTGCCCCGGAGTATCCATTAGAACATAGTCAGTTTTGAACGAATCTATACTTTCTTTTATATCAGGTGTATTAAAAGCTACCATGTCTGCACATGCTATCTGTGCCCCATTAGGACCAAGTCCATGGCTATCCATAATTTCTTTTAATGATATCCAATCGCGGATATCTACATCAGGTTCATATGGCAGATTTTCAGCACCTGGGTCTAGGTTTACTGTTATAGCATCCAACCCCTTAAGTTCTGTCCATCGTTTTAATGATCCTGTTAAAGTAGATTTTCCAGAACCAGCGGTTCCAATAAAATATATAAAAATTTCTTCTTTCATTTTACATTACATGTAGCTTTTTCATGTGTTTCATTCTTTTCTCAATAAGTTTTGATGTACCAATATCGTGTCTGATAAAAATATGTTCACCTTGTACATAATCTAAAGCATCTTCGCATATTCTCTCCGCTTCTAATAAAGTATCTGCTACACCAACAACAGCTAAAGATCTTGAAGATGTTGTATAGATGAAATCATCTTTCTTATTTACTGAAGCATAAAACAACTTCGATCCTGTATTTCTAATATTTTCTTCATCAACTACTATTTTCTCCCCAACCATACTATTTACACCATATCCTTCAGGAACTACATATTTGCATACAGTAGACTTTTTATTAAGCCTTAATTTCATATTGCTCAAACTACCATCCAACATTGATTTACACAATTCAATATAATCTGTTTCTAAAAGTGGAAGTACATTCATAGCTTCAGGATCCCCAAACCTTGCATTTATTTCAATTATTTTAGGACCGTCAGTGGTGATCATGAACTGTCCATATATAGGTCCGATATACTTACAATCTTCTTTATTTAATGCTTCAACTATCTCTTGCAGTATTGCAGCCGCTTCTTCATAACTGCTCCTAGGCAAAAAAGGCAATAAACCATCTGCACATGAATATGATCCCATGCCACCAGTATTAGGCCCTTCATCTCCTGGAAGTAATCGTTTATGATCCTGAACAGCATGAAGTGGTAGAATACTATATCCATCAGAAAATGCCTGTAATGTAAATTCCTCACCAATTGCCTTTTCTTCTATTATGAATTTTGATTTACCGCCTATTTTTTTATCAACCACTTCTTTTGCATACCTAAGTCCTTCTTCCACTCCATTGAAATGATCGCCGGAAACTCTAACTCCTTTACCACCAGTAAGGCCAATAGGTTTGATGACTATTTCACAGTCCATCTCTTCAATAAATCTTTTCGCTTTTTTTAAGTCAGAAAAACTTTCAAACCTTAACTGTCCAGGAATTTCATATTTTCTTAAAAGATTCCTCATCCACTCTTTATCTGTCTCAATTCTAGCTGCTTTTCTTGAAGGTGAACAAACACTAATACCATTTTTATTTAATTCGTCAGAAAGCCCCTCTTCTAAAGGTGCCTCTGGTCCAATCAATGCCAAGTCAATTTCCTTTTTTATTGCATAATCAACAATTTTATCAATGTTTGTCTCATTTTCCAATAAATATTCCTTTGATAAAAATTCAATTCCTGGATTTAAATTATTCATAACACAAAAGATATTCGTATTTTTTGATTTGTTAACAGCATCACAAATAGAATGTTCTCTAGCACCGCCCCCAACTATCAATATATTCAATTTAATCAGACCCCATTTTCTAAATTCCAATCAAATATTTAATTTACTCTATTTTCGCAATATTTTACTAACAGATAATAATGGAATTAATTCTACATTCAAATTTTCTATTTTTTCTCTTGCTCCACTTTCTCTATCTACCACCACTAAAACTTTATCAACCTTTCCATGGTTTTTAATAATGATTTGTAAAGTTTTAACTACTGATTTTCCGCTTGTCGTTACATCTTCTACAACTAAAATTTTTTTATTTTTAACATCTCCCCCTTCAATTTGTTTGATGGTACCATGTTCTCTTTTTTCTTTCCTTATTATTACATATGGTATCTTTGTTTCTAAGGATAGAGCCACAATTAATGGTACAGCACCGAGTTCCATTCCTGCAATAAGATCATAACCTTTAGCATATTTAGCCATAGTTTCTGCAATTTTTTTCAAAGTATTTGGATTAGTGCTTGCCTTTTTGATATCTATATAATAATCACTAATAGCACCAGATGTCAATATAAAATGTCCAAATTTTATTGCACTACATTCTTTAAGCATTTGTATAAGCTGTTCGGTATTCATAAAAACACTAGTTGTAATTGTATTCATTAATTTATAATTTTACATTAGAAAATGAATGAATTGAATAACATGAATTTTTATTAACAAATAATTGTTAAACTAACATATAAATCCAATAATCTAATTTGAGTGTAAAATTGATTCTTTAATTATTTTTAATTAAGGGTATCAATTTCTTCAAGAACCCATTTTAGAACTTTATAAATAATTTTGGTATTCTGAGGAACTTCAAAATCAAAAGTATCTCCATAAGTATTTTCAATTTGCTCTAATTTTTCTCTAATAGCCTTTTCAGTTCTCAAGTTAAAACCTCATTTTAATCATATACATTTTTTCTTTATATAGTTAATTTAAAAAAAAGAAATTGATGAATATTAGTCCCCCTTCCATGTCATAAATGACATGGCTTTCCCCCAGGGGAAGAAAACACCTCTTGGCGTTTTATTGTTAATTCTCCATGCGATTCATCCCACAAACTAAAGTTTGGGGATTTCTCGCTTGGATCTAGGTTAACTAAATTTTGAAAAATGTCCAGAAAAATATATTTTTTTCACTTTCCTTTTTTTATTATGATAATTATTAGTACAATTATTGTGAGTATCGCTAGAATTACCAAGTATATTCCTAACCATAGAATTGCTTTAATTTCTTCTACGTAAACGTCAACCTTGTCTACTAGGTTAAATGCTTCTGTTGTTTTATTTGATAATTCATCGAGTTTTTCACTCATTTTGTTAATTTCTTTGTTTGTTTCTTCAATTAAAATGTTAGTTTCATTCATTGACGTTCCTAAATCATCAATGCCTGTTTCAATTGTTGATAGTTTATCACTTATGTCTCTAATACCATCATCAATATTTTTAATATCTTCAAATACATTTGAAGATTGGACGATAGGTAGGATTTGAAAAAAAATTAATAATACTAATAATATTTTACCTACAAACTTCATATTTGTTATTTAATATTTAAATATATTAATTTAACTATTTCATTCAATAATATTTGAATTAAAGAAATTAACTATTAAAAAATATTGTTATTTAATAAGAATTATTTTTAAACATCATTATTGGGAAGGATAACTATTGAATTAATTGCTATATGAAAATGACATGGTGAAATATTTATTATTAAGTGTTTCATTTTTATTTAAACAAATGTATTTCAATTAAGAAAAGTATATTATAATTATTAAATGTATATAATTATCAAAACATTTAATGATTAATTATAACTATGAATTTAAATAGATTGTTTAATTTGATTTGCTGCATATAATCCTGAGATATATGATTCCTCTAAGCCAGCCACATTAAAATCGCCAATAAGATACATATTATTACCTCTATTACTTTCTATTAGAGTATGACCATTAATGGTTCCTGCAGGATTCCAAAAATGATGTGAAATAATTTTGGGTTTACTAAAATATTTCTTTAAAGGTGGATAATTATCTTTATTGTAGAAGAGATATGTACCATCTTTAAGATCTGCTATTGCCTGTTCATTTCCAAGTGGGGAAAACAACTGATAACTTTTTCGAGTAACTATATCCTTTGGAATGCCACTGATATGAAACATATGAGTGCTAACAGATTTGTTTGTTTTCTTAATATTAGCGTAATATTTTGACCAACTAATTGGTGTTGCTAAAACTATATTTTTAGTACTTAATATGGTATTATCGGCTTTAATCTTATATTGACCATTTTTATATTGTATATCATTAACACTACCAATAATAATTTTATCTTTGATTGGTTCTATTATTTTTTCTTTTTCAAATGAGAATGTATATATTGGAGTAATGAGTGGTAAAAGAAACTGTAGAAAACTGAATGCATTCATTTCACATGTTTTTGAAAAGGTAGTTGAATATAAACCCTTTGAGAGATAAGTATCTGTCCCAGATTGGATTTTTAGTTCATTAATAAAATCATTTGCATTTTTCAAATATAGATTATATAATAATGAATTACTCTCAATCGCTTTTTTTTGTGAAATGGCCTCAGTATTTATTCTAAAAGTTCTTAGTGCTTTTCTGAACTTATATTGAATTCTTAGCAATTTCAT